>JAALOO010001199.1_pt1 | contig 18827 bp, 13 predicted proteins | sample 7257641 | NCBI WGS metagenome assembly JAALOO01 (sample SAMN14085613, study PRJNA598686) | mite metagenome | biome: ENVO:01001000; feature: ENVO:01001002; material: ENVO:01001226; isolation source: single female mite from University of Michigan culture on fish food culture... ...
TGTGTGTGTGTGTGTGTGTGTGTGTGTGTGTGTGTGTGTGTGTGTGTGTGTGAAATAATGCTGCAAGTGTATCAATAGACTGCTAATGACAGGTCCAATGCTGCCCGATGATGGTAAAGCCAACCCAGTGCTGATGGGACTGCTCTGTGAATTAAAAAATCACAGACACACCAGTGTGACTGACACAGTGAGAAAGTCAAACTGTGAACAGCCTAATCGAAAGCTAAAATTGTATTAGACACGTTAGCGATTGTTTGCTAGGGAAAAAAAGTTTGCTAAAGTAATTGGAGCAGGTGGAGGAGGAGGTGTTTTGGTGGTGATGAGGAGTAAAGGGAGGAGGTAGTGATGATGATGTTTAAGTGGGTTGTGTGCATACTCATGAACATCATTCACACGGGCTGATGAAGGATAATGAGGTTAGGGGGAGTAGGTTTGCTCTAGCAGTTGACCTTTCTCCCCTCCTCTTTCTTCAAAGTGATCTCATCGTAAATTGACCAGTGCAAAGGGTGGTGTTTGGCCAACGTGTGCGGTGGTGGTAGTGGTGGTGGAGGTGGAAACCATTACCAGCTCTCACTCCCTCTCTTAACCTTCCTCGTTTCCCCTCTGTTTTTAGTAATGGTAGTGTAATCCTAATTGCGCAACACTTGCAGCACTGGTGAACCTGCTCTAGTCGGTGCCAAGCACTTGGTACTTCTGCATCAGCAGTGGACATTAGCAGCTAATCACGGCGTGTGGAGGTTATCAACTCTGGAGAAGAGGATAACTAACGTTCAGTCGTGAGTCATCTAAAGTAAAAAAATTACAATTGAGGGTGAGAGAAGAGTGTCTTCTTCATTTTCTTTTTTTCCCCTTCTGTTCGATTGATTGAGGAGAATCACTCAGTCAATTCACATTTTTTGCTGGTTGGCATCGATGGAAGAAGGCGTTCAAAAAACGCTTAGCACTGCAAGCGCGTGTAATGGCTCCCTCTGCTCTCATCATCTTCGTTTCCCTCTATCTTTTTCTTTCCAACGGCTAACAAATTCAGGCTTACCCTATCGAACTGAAAAAGCGAAGCAGAGCAACCTGAGCATCAGCAGCAGTCCAATCGTCTGCCTGAGGTAGGTAATGTTGCTGTTGGCAAGTCGTGACATCAGTCCCACACGAGTCCGGGTGCACAAAAAGCCTCCTAGCTCAGCGAGTAATTTGACAATGCTGTAGAGCAGTGCTGGCAGCAGCAGCAGACACTGTGTCCTCCATCTAGTCCGTAGGTCAATCGAGCGGTGGTGGTGGCATCGTTCTCACAGTCAGTTAGTCTTTCAGACAACAGCAACAGTTCTAAAAGCGGCAACAGTCTCTCGCTACAACAGGTGGCCACAACGTGAGCACGAGAATTGAGCGCCTTTTGGAGCAAAGGCACGCAGAATTTGAATCTGTGTGCATTCAGCAGCAGCGGCAAGAACGTGAACGGGGGTGGCACAACAAGGCTAACTAACTTTATTACCGCTAATTGGTCGACTAATTAGAGCAATTGCCTGCTACTGCCGCCTGCTGCGGCTGTTGCTGCCGCCACCAACTGCACAGGAGCTATTGATCTAGGATTTATATTGAAAATTTGCCGCCTGCGCTTTTAAGCAAATGTATCAATAAGCACAAACAAGCAAAAAGAAGCCATAAAACTATCCAGCTAACTGACCGTTTCACTGCCTGCTTTTTTCATTTGCATCTAAAGCATAAAACTAGTGTTCTTTTTCTCTTCAAAATCCTTAATCCACCTGCCGAAACATGGTGAAAAAGGCAACTGAAAAGTGAACAGAGTGTGCCAACAGCACAGTTTCTAAGCCAGCCAGTACACTAAGCCGCCTTGTTGGTGTTTGTGTTTGCCTGCTCACTGTTAGTGTATTCAGTTTATCCGCATCAGTTTGTTTGCTAACTGCTGTCTAGTTTGCTGTTGTCTGTGCAGTTAGTGCACTTTGTTTTGGCTTATGCAAATGCAAATGGCAGTGGCACTGTTGACGATTGTATCATTGCCTCTTCTTCTCATTTCTTTCATTCTCTTTTTCCTTCATTTCTACCAGCTTTATCTTCATCTCCTTCTTTCTCTCACTGTATGCACCTCTGGGCGCCCCCTCCCGCGTTTATCCATTTTGGTGGTGGTGATAAATGCCGGCCAGCAGCCGGGCACTGAACAAATGCCGGGCGATGAAAGGTGATGACTGCAAGGCTGAATGAAAAGTCGGCGGTGCCCCCCCCTACCGAAAAGAAAACACAGAGGGAGACGATTTGGCCATCAAGGTGTCCATTTTCTCCTTCTTCTTCTCATCCTTAGTAGTAGGCATCAGTTGTACGTCGCTTTAATAAAATTTCAACTACAACGACTAGCTAGAGATAGTGATGCTGCATCACCTAAACCCTTAGCAGAAAGCAGAAACAGAGTGTTTTGAGTTTGCAAGGTGAAGCAAAGGTAATAAAAAAGAAGTCGAACACAATCGATTCATCACGCACGTCCATCATGCGCTGAGATGCAATCGGGTACTTTGAGACGAACGAGCGAAGGAGCGAGGGAGCTCACTCGATTGTCTGGCCATCGATGACCGATCATGATCAATAGCTGACTCGATTATGGACAGAGAAGGACTGGGGAAAAAGAAAAGAGAGAAGCAACAGTTTTTGAGGCCGCAAAAATCGCCGGCAGAAGAAGAAGAACCTTAATCGAGTGAACGATACAGCGATTCGGTAATTGGACAACAAGAAAGGGCAAGGGAGAAAGAGGGGAGAGGAGAAAGATGGAAACGACGTCAAAGATGACGACGATGAAGACGACGAAGACGACGTCGTCTGATAACTCAGACAACCAAGAGAGCGGTCGATGAGAAAACGGCCAAGCTGAGGGCAGTTCATGTCACGATTCCTTGCTCCTGCTGCCGCCGTTTCTGCCGTTGAGCAGCTAGCCAACGAAAAGAAGCCAAGCCAATCACTTCGTGCACTGGTTAGCTGCACTGACTACAGCGACATGCGGCATCAACTACACAGTATCAAAGCAGCAACAACAACGGCTCAAAAAATGAGCTAACAAAGAAGGAGCAGAAAAAGCTGACTACCTTTGCTGGAGATCACCAGCTCACTCAAGTTCTTGGCTTAGGGTCGAGTCGAGTCAAAGGCAAATCAAAGTCAAGTGATGCGATTTTGCCGACTAGATCACGAAATAAAGATCCCTGACTGCATGTAAACTCACTCACTCACAGTATCGCTCAGAGTACGTCTGACCTGACTCTTTGGCTGACTTCTCCAACCCTAAACCCTGAAGTGAAATGAAGAAGTGCTGGTAGAAAACCGACTGTTTTTTAAAGTGCACAGTGCTGCTGCTAATGCTAAATCAGTGTTTTGTTTGTGATGATGCGGACAAAAAAGCAGTTATGTGCACGTCTCTGTGTTTGGCTGTTTTGCTAAGCAGCGGCAGCAGCAGCAGCAGCAGTGTTCTTATGCCTAAAGCGTGCAGACTGGTCGTTGGTAAATGGTAAAAGCCGCCGCCGCATCACCAGGAGGATAACTGTGTGGCTAACTCTGCTGTTGATGTGTGCCGCCAATGTTGGCTGCTGAACTCTGGCTAAAGTAGTTGAAGATGGGGAGTCACTCAAATCCAAACAATCCTTTGGTAAACATTGGCCAAACATGAGAGTCTCTTTAGCACATCAAATTACCAGCTGGGTGCAAAGTGAAGCATTCTTTCAAAAGGTTCACTGAAGAAAAATAAAGTCCAGTAGTTCACTGTTCAAGTTGGAGTACAGTTGCAGAAAGAACAGCAGTAACAACAGAATAGTGCTTTGCAAGCCAAGATAAATAAAGTGAACAGTGCACCGGCAAGCAAAATTCTCAGTTCACTGAGGCCAAAATAACCGACTGTTTGGCCAACTTGGTTGATTAGCTGGCTGGTTGGCTGGTTAAGTTTTGTAAAATTAACCCCAAAAATAGAAATAGACAAAACAAATGGCAAAACTTAAAGGCACTTTAGAAATGAAAAAGAATTTTACTATAAATTTTATGCTGCTTTTAATACCCGGATGGCACACAGATGGTTTACCAATTAATCAGCCCAACACCGACAGCAGCAACTGATCACCACCAAGAACGACCAGGGTTTTGGCGACGCAGGACTTTTGTGTTGATGTTTGCAGAAATTTGTTTATGTTTTGTCCACCCAAGTGGATAGATTAAACTTTGCTGGTAGACAGAAGTTTGCACTCTGCCCACTAAAACATCGATCAACGTCAGCAGCAAGTGTCGCAGGATGGGCACAGTTCTGGCATCCACATTGGCGACACGCACACATATGCTAATAGTGTGTTTCTAGCCACCACCACCACCACTATTGCTGCACCCACAAATATCAAATCATACACAGATTGCAAACTAAAACAGACACTGTCATTGATGTGCTCAGTTACAGGTGTCAAGACAGATAAATGATTGTTAAAACAAACAGCAAATTTGTTTAAAGTTAAAAACAAGTACGACAACATTTTTTGTTTCTGGTAAAAATCTAACAAATTTTTGGTTAAAACCAGAGAAAAACTTCATTCACAATGTTAAAGTCTGTTAGCATAATTATACGCAAACATTGGTAGTGTTTAGCTGTTTAGTCGTTATCTGAGTTAGCTCAAACAAAAAACGCAAATTGAATTTAAAACCGCCCACCTCATTACCTGTCGGCTAATGGGCAATTTGTCAATTTAGAGAGTAGCGAACTAATGTAGCAGTTAGTGAAAAAACTTGCCTGCCTTCCTCTCTTAAAAGATGATCATGACGCGATCAAACGGAGAAGAAAGAACGCAAAAACAAGAGAAATCATATCGGATTAGAAAAAAATGAGCAAACACAGAAAAAGGCTAATAAAAGTAGCACAACTGTCGCAACCGGACAATTTGTTTTTCTTCTTTTTCTGTTTTTGTTTCATCACCTTTTTTCCCTTTTCTCTCATTCCTCTTCTTCTCTCTGAACCAACCAAAGCAATGGGAATCGTGACACAGTCTGGTCAGGCACTAGTGAAGAAGTCGCAAGGGAAGGAAAGACCAGTCAGGAAGAGACGGAGACAGAGATAGAGACTGACGGTAGTTTCGATGAGAGAATGGCAGCAGGAAAACTCAACTAGCCCGCCGAGTTCACACAGCGCCGTCGACGACAACAATGGAGCCATTTAATGGGCCATTAGTGGGTATGCTAATGAAGCGCCTAATTGAGCAACAGAGGCAGTAGGAATAGGCAGCAACGAATTGCCTTCTTTCACTCAGTCATTCATTCAGTCTGACTGACCTTATCTGCCACTGTTTGACTGTCTGTTTGTTTCTCTGTCGGATTGTCTGCTGCCCTTTGGTTGACGATAATTGAAATGGACTTTGCCAATTTGTCATCGGACATCAGGAAAGCCAGTGTTTGTTTAGCTGTTGCTGCTAGTGTCTTAGCTGCTGTTTCTAAATGTTAGTGTGCAAAGAAGTGGAAGTACTTAGGTGAATTAGATAAAAGTGTAACTGATCAAAGGCAGCAACGCCAATTACTGAGCTACTGACTGACTGACTGACTTACTGGCTGACTACCTGATTGACAGACGGACTACCGATTAGTGGCAAATTGACGCACACACACACTCATATGGATAAAATGAAATTCTTTTAGAAAAAAGAAAAAGAAAGTTTGATCTCAATTAGATCTCAAAATTTGAGTGCTAAAGCAATTGCACTGAGAATCGATTAAGTTCAATTGTTGAACAGTATAAAAAGCGGTAGCAGCAACATCATTGGCTGAATGATCTGCAATGATCTACTGAAAACTTGATGAGTTGTTGATTTGTCGAGCATTGCAGTAGAGAGAGGTAGCAGTGGTCGTGCCCACCACCTTTCGATTGATCTCAATTGAGTGGATCAGTCGGGTTTTCAATTGATCAAATGATCAATCAGATCAAATCAACGCAATCCTCAATGCTCAAGTACACAACAGCAAAAACAACAGAGACAACAGCATCAATGAAAGCAAAACAAATGCTAATTGCAAATGCCAAACAAACTGGACTGTTTGCACAAGACCAGGCAAAAACTACTGTTAAGATGAGTTTTCTGATAAGTAGGCAATAGAAAGTTATTGAAAGAGAAAGGTTACAAAGTGAATGTGCGTGTGAGTAAACAATGCAATATAAAGCAGCGATAAAATAATTGTGTTGCAAAAAATGCGCGATTTCTATTGATTTTCGGCCACACACAAAGCGTTATAGAAAAAGTAAAAAACAAAAAACATTGATTTACTTTTGTTATTTTGCGATAAAAAGACAAGAACAAGAAAAAGTTAATTTGATTTTGCTTTCAATTGCGCAAACACATGAGCACTGGCAATTGAAAACTTTTCATCAAATTTCGTCTCTCTTGTTCATCATTTTCATTATGTGTATGAGCAACGGTTATTGCTACTGTGCTACATATTTTACCGTTACTGATTACTGCCGATAGCTCAATTTGATTAGTGCCCTCAACAGTGAACAGAAAGCAGAAAAGTTATTGCAGCACAAAAGGAAGAAACAGTTAACGAGGTGATGATTTCACTTACTTTAAGATCGAAGTGCGAGATTGTATCAGGGCACAGGTATCCGAGTGAGAACGAAAGTGAAAGATGAAAGGCAGATAATGCCAAAATAAGTCAATCTTGGATATTGGATGGCTAAAAATGGTTCTTTTCAATTGGATGATAACGATGATGATGATGACGTCGGCGGCGGCTTGAGAAGTGCAGATCAAGATGAGGAAAAATTGATTGTGTCAGTGTGTGCTGGTGATTCAGGTCACTTAATCAGCGGCTGAAATTGTTGTAGTAGTAGTTGTAGCTGCAGCTGCTGCTGATGTCGACTGATTGGTATCAGAAAGTGGTGAACGATAAAAAAGAAAGTGGACTACTACTGCACTAGTGCACCAGTAGTTTACATTCAAGTTAATAACGGATGAAGCTTTCCGAGGAAAGGGGGTTCAGCTTGACTGACTTTTGTTTGGTCAACTGCTGGATGATGTTGTTGCGGGGTATGCCGAAACTGCTGATATTGTTAGGTAAGGTAGCAAAGTTGGCAGGTTAGAGGTAAAGTTGTCATGGAAACCACAATAAAATTCATTTGAGGTAAAGAGGAGGAGGTGGTGGTCACCAGGGCAAAACAATTGAGGTGTGTGTGTGTTTGAAACAGAAATATGTGCAAGAGCAAACGGTAGCGCCAAACGGTAGCGATTCGCCTCGCTGGCCACGACACACTGTCACAACGCAGTCACAATTGTCGCCATTCAATCGATAGCGCAGGGGGCACACACTTTCTCTTGTCAAGTCACAAGTCGGGCTAATAGAAGCGAAATCTATTAGAAAACAGAATTTTTTATTTGCTGTTGTTGTCCTTTTTGGTTGAGATGCAGGATCTGGTTGGGCGGTGGTAGTTGCGTGTTTGTATTGCTTGAGCCTTCTTGCTGTTGAAAATGGTTAGCGGTATGCAATACACTGCTGACAGTACTGACAATAAGGACACACTCTACCAGACAGATGTGTGTGAGTGTGCTGTAGTTGAGGGAGTAAATTGCAGAGAGATATGTTCAGATAAAAAGAGAATGAGGGGGAGGTAGAAGAACAGTGCTGTCAAACGGTGCACAGATTGTCACATGGAGAAATACATACACACACAGTTATTATTGTTGCAGATAGCAAATCAGCCGGTGGAATGCGTTTTTGTGTGTGTTTTAGCTGATTGGCAGGTAGGCTTGGTGATGTCGATGCTGCGTCGAACCAGGAGTAAAAAAGTAGTGAGAGATGTCAATTGTTTTGGTAGAGTGAAAAAAAAGGTAATGATGCGGTCACAGCAAAAAAATAGTGTGTCGTCAACTTTGCAGGTTGTTAAGAGAAGGATGTGTTGCAACGAAGCAGTATAATAATAAAAAATGTATTTTATACGGTACGGCACAACCACATTCACTGGCAAACAAAGCAAAACAAATACTTTAACTCTCTTCCTCTGTGCGGTACTAGTAGAGTTGAGATGCCGGCAAAATAAAGAGCAGGGAAATATATAGTAGGCACGCACGGCGTACACGTCCACTTCGTTCAAAGTCTGCGGACTGACTGAGATGTTGTTGTCGGCTGACTGCAGACAACATGCTCTGCAGCCACTAAACACGGCAAAGCAAAGGAGAGAGAGAGAGAGGACAGTGAGGAGCAACAGCTGCGGTGATCGCCAACGGCAGAAGCAACAGACGAGCAACGGCAGTCAAATGAGAAGGAAAAAAAGCAGAGGGGAAGAAAAGAGAAAAAAGAAGAGAAGAGACAAAAGTTGAGGGTAAAAGTAAATTTGAACAAGTGAACGCAATTGGCGGCAGCAGAAACGGTCCATTTGATGGTCAATTGGAAGGAAGGAAGGACGGAAAAGTTGTTTGACAAACAAGCAAGTGTGACCAAATGTGATGTCTTCTTCTTCCTCTTGGTGATTGCGACATAAATGCTGCCTTCTGCTGATTGACGGTGGCAAAAAAGTGTGTTCAAGTTCAACATCTGAAAAGAGAGTAGTGATGGTAGTGATGACTGATATCAGCGCTGATCACTGCCTAATGAAGCATCACACCTAATTTGAAAATTTAAGTTTTAATTTGAACTTTAGCTTTCAAAATTGAACAGTTACTCAGCCAACCTGACGCACACACACACAGACCGTACTCATTAGTGCTGCCAATTATTAGCATGTGTTTGCTGCTGGCCAGACTGTCTGACACACACACTGTGTGGTGACATTTTGTTTGGCAGATGTGCTCTTTTTGCCATGAGTGTCAATGTGTGTGTCCACCACCACCACTACCACTTTCCCACTGGGTGGTCACTACAGTGATCAACGCAAGGTTCAAATTTAAACGAAACTGTTGTCTGGGTGAAAAAAAACGTTGCACACTCAGCATAACTGAGCATGTGTTTCCAGACCAGAAACTGCCGCAGACAGGAACAAATCAGGAACAGAACTGTCGCAATCGTTGTCGCCGTCGCCGTTGCGGCTTTAAGTGAAAGTGTTGTCAAGTGTCATCTTAATTTGGTGCGCCATATGTCGATGTTGCGGCAGTGTGGCGGCAGTGTTGACTCACTCTCTATTTTTTTCTCCTTAGCCTTTCTCATCCTCCCCCCCCCTAAACACAGTGTTGCTGACGGGATAATAAGTTGTGCACACCGCTCTAACCTCTCATTTCAACTGTCAAGTTTCAATCAAGTGAGCTTCGATTTCGATTAAAAGGAAGAAGAATCTCCACATTTCTTCTTTCTCAGTGACAGCAGCAACAGCAACCTCTACCTCAATCGACTGACAGAGTTTCATCGTCTCCCCTGGTCGGTCAGTCAGTCGTCGGTCTTTTGAGTTGACAGTGTCAGTTTGGTAAAAAACAAATCTTCTTTTTTACCTGCCTTCTACTTTCTAACTTTGGCGTCGCAATCAAAAGAAATTGAAAATTGAAGATCGGGGCGCAATTGAGCGGCACACAGCAAACAGAGGGGGCAAACAAACCAAAAGCGACTGCCCTGAAGCGTAGTGCAGTAGTAGTCGTCGTTTAAGTAGCTCCAATTAGATTCGGAGCATTTATTGCAAGACTCCGTCGTCGCCGTCGCCGCTGCCGCCGTCGCTGCGACAGCAGACTTTGATTGGCGTTCAATTTTATTTGCAAGTGAACGCTGTAATTATCACCTTCTTTTTCCTCTTTCCTTTCCTTTCCTCCTTCTTCACTTTTGCTGTTCAATGCCTGTGTACTGGTGGTTGGTGTTTGGGTTGTTCTGCTGGCTATTGGGCATTGGAAAAAGAGCAGCAGCTGTATTAGGTAGTAGTGGTATTAGGGTGATGCTAATGATGACGATGATGGCAGGCTAAGTTGTCAGCTGTTAGCGCCGCTGCTCAGTCTGTCATTTAATTAAGTGACCATTTAGTAGTCAGAAATTTTAAATGGAAGGGAAGTTCAACTGCTTTAAATTGACACGTGATTTTTTTGTGTATTTGGGTAGCTGGTTTTGATTTGTTTAGTTTGCCGGACGTAGTGTCTACAAATTTCGTTTATTGGAAAAAGTGAAACAATTTTAATCACAATGAAAAATGTGTTCAAATAACTAATTTTACGTTTTTCTGTTTTCACTATTCCAATTTGTTAACAATAAAGTAGGGGTCGTTCTATGAATGACCAAAAATTGTGAATTTGTAAATTCACCTCAACAACTGCCCGTGCCAAGCAGCAACGTGTTAAGTGTTTACTATGTAATTGTAGTGCTGGTGGTGGTAGTGTTGGCGGAAAGGTGCCATTAACTGCAAATTTGTAAAAAAGAAAAAAACAAAATATTAGACAAAAGAAGACAGAAAAAAGCTAAAAAATGAGCAGCAAAGCAGAGAGACATTTAAACTAAGTGAGTGAAAGATTAGGGTGATGCTTGTCAAGGTGAAATGAGGGGGGGGGGGAATAAACAAACAAACCACAACACATCACACAACACCAGAACACCAGAACACAACAACTTGTTGCGTGTCCATTGAGTCCGATTGTTCTTTCCAAACCGCAATGTACAATTTTGACTGTGTGTTGACTGCGTGACTGCCAACAATTAACAGTGTTAGCAGTGGCAAAAAGACGGCACCAGTCGGCGACAGAGGAAAAAAAGACCAACATCGACACAATTGGTGCACCTGGAAAAAATGTAACACAAAAGGTATTTCAAACAGTGGCCACTGTACGGCATATATCGCCTGTTGATCAGTTCCGAGCCTTGTTCTTGTGCCATCTTTTACCCCTGGCAGCAGTAGGCGGTTGGCATAGCATCAGCAGATGTGTAACAATAATAACATTACCCGCCAGTTTAACCACAGCTACAGTTTTGATTGAGCCACTGTGTCTACACTACAGACCAATTACTGACAAGCAAAATTGACAGAGAAGATTGTCGGTGGCATTCAGTTCAGTGTTCAGCAGCTGATCAGGAGCTGATCACCGATAGAGCTCATTGTTCATCATCATGCTCATCATCTCTCCTCTTTTCCCCTACAGAATCCCCTAATCTCAGTGCAATCTATCCAATCTGTGCTTGTTTGCACTTGCGTATGTTTCGGCGATCGGTGGATTTGGAAACAACGTGTTCAATCGTGAGCGCACGTCTCATCTCGCGCTGGCGTTCAAAAATTTTTGATGATGCTGTTGCAAGGTGTCTGCACTGTTTGTTTGCACTGTTTGCAGAGATGTTTGCTTCACTAGCAGCTATCAGCAGTTACTCAGCAAGCTACAGATGCTGCTGCTGCTGATGCTTTTGCGCCACCACCACCACCACCGCCACATGATATCATCTCAGGCAATCTAATCTAATTTAACTTCTCTCGCTCTCTTGAGCGTTTCAGCGTTTTCTCTTTCAAACTGTTTTTTCTTTCTTTTTTTTCTGTCCAGCTGTTTTCCTTTCTTTCACATCTGTCTGTTCTTGGTGGTGCTCATCTTTCAATCCCATCCATCCATCCATCCATCTATCCATCTATCCCATCTATCCATTTGACCATCCAACTGCATCTATCCATCTGCATCGTTTGTTTGTCAAATCTGTTTTTTGCTGGCACCGATTTTTACTATTACTGACTGCCGCCGCCACCTTCATCACTACACCACATTGGTGCCACTACAATGGGCTTTTGTGTGATCTCTCACAAACACTACACTTTTATCCGTTTTCTTTTTCTTCCTCTTCTTTTTTGTAGCCTGCTGATGTGAGTTGGTTTTAGCAACAACAGTAGTTGTAGTTGGATACCGACAGAGAAAAACTTGGCGCCAACAGAACTACCGTTTTGTTCTTGAGTTGTCATCGGTGGTCAGCCAATTACCCGACCAGAATGCGAAGCAGTTCATTGTCCGTTTTCCTTTTTCCGGCTCTCTCACTTTGCCTCCCAACCCTGATTCTTGTTGCAATTTTAAACAGTGTATAAAGAAGCTGCTTTATTGCCACTGCCAAGAAGGAAGCAACAGTAACCAGTCGCCAATTGGAGTTGAGTTTATTCTGACTGTCTGTCATCACAGTCAGACAGGACATGGACATGGACATGAACAAACAGACAGACAGTCTAGCTCACACAGTGCACATAACCTTAACTCAGGCAATTCGTTATCCAGCAACCTAACCTAACCGTCAATGGCCACTGGTGATTCGGTTTTTACTGGGGAGAAAGAAAGAAAGAGAGAGAGAGAGAGCGTAGAAAGACAGCGTTCTTCGTTGATCCTGTTCTGTGTCGCTTGTTTGTTGCCAGATCGTGATCGCCCAACTGCACGACTTTGCCTTTTGGCAACGAGAGAGAGAGAGCGACTTGATCAGGAGAGTGAGTCTACTTCGGGCTCGATGGACACCATCACCACCACCATCCTTGGTACTACCTGTTACTTGTTGATTTGTCCACTCTTGCTGGTAGTAGTAGTAGTAGTAGTACACTCGCTCTCTCACTCACTCTTTCACTCACACGAACTACGGCGTTAGTCTTTCTCTTCTGGTCTTGCTCTTCTGGTGGCGGTGGTAGTTTTCTATGCTGCCGTTGTTTGGCTTTAATGCTACAGCAGCAGCAGAAGTGAAGAAAGAGGAAAAAGAAAATGAAGAAGAAGAGGAAGAAAAGAAGGAGATGCGGCACACACGAATCTCTTTTTCCCCCTCCTCTATCACTTTATGAAGCTTCCTTGAGAAGTGGGCCTCAGCAAACCTAAAAGAAGAGGCAGAAGTTGATGAAGAAGAAGCATCAATGGAGGAGCACTGTCCCTCTCTCCTTCTCTTTCTTTCTCCCCACTTTGCACACTACTCGTACAGTTCATTTGGCTGCCGCACACACACACACACACACACACACACACACACACACACACACACACACTTACTTGCAGACAGTGAGCTGACTAATCTAATGAGAAGATGATGACCAGACAATCGGTGGCCACTCAATTCACAAATTAATTCCGCTTTCAAACGTGCACTGAGCGTTCTGATGGTGGTGGTGGTGGTGATGGTGGCTAGTCACAGGCACACTAACACGTTTTAGTGCAGTGCTGTTCTGTGTTGTGCTGTGCTCCGAAGTGATGTCAGAGCACAGAAGACGATGACTTGAACAGCAGCACCACAATTTCGACGACCACGACGACGACGACGACTAGAAGAAAGTCCAGTTCTCGAAGCCCGAACTGCTCAAACTCGCAAAGCTCATCAGCCATCAGGAGAAGGAGATGCAGCGACTATTGAGGGAGAGAGAGAGAGCAAAGCCCGGAAAGTCGTGATCTGCAGATGATCGTGAACTAGTGAGACGCCGATTAGTGGTGGAGTTGGTTGGTTGGTGATGTTGTTGGCATCGCTAGCAGTGCAACAACAGCAAACGTTGTGATTGTCAAAAAATGAAGAAGAAAAAGAAGAAGCAAACTCAGAAGCAGAAAACACTGAAAAAATAAAGTTCTGCACACACACATATGATGCCCATGTTGATGTTCTGAAAAAAACGTAAAACGATGGGCGACTAACTGCCTAAACAGGAAAAACAATAGAGAGAGAGAGAGAAAGGGGGCACACTTCCTTTTCAATCGGCTTCCTTCAACCTGTAACTGTTTACTACCTGCACCCTCTCGTGAACCCTGCCTGAACAGAACGGCAAATTAGTTCACGACTAATCAACTGGCTCTGTCGTGTCGTTTTACTGCTAATTAATAATCAGCAGTTCAACTGGGGGGGGGGGGGGGGGGGAATTGGAACAGTTGCCGGGCTTGTATTAATCAAAATATGAAAAACCACAACTCAACTGTTTTGCAGTGCTGCTCATTTACAACAACAGTAGTTGCAATCAGCAATATATGCTCCTAAAAGTGTTGTCAGTCAGCTTAAAAACCAGAAGCCACATGAGTAATTAATGGCCCATGTTAAAAAAAGAGAAAACTGACGAGTCGCAGCACGCGCGTCGCCGGTCAGTGTCTTCCAATCAGTGTCTGTCCTTAAGTGCACGCGTATCCTGGTAATTAGTTGTGTTTAGTCGGCACATACACACACACACACTGATCATAACTAGTTGACTACAGGTGAATTTTTCATTAAGCTGCCTAACATTTGCTGACTAACAACTAAACGTGCATTCATTCACCAGTGAATGGCGCCAATTCAGCGAAACTGATTCTGCCACTTACTGAAAAGTTGTAGAAAGTACATTCATGTTATTTTATTTAAACTGCTCAGATCTAGTTTAATTGACGATGATGTTGCTCTGGTTTCCGTTTTTTGCAGGGTAATTAAAATAAAATCATGTTTAAGCTGTTGTTGCTCTTGTTGTCCCCATTTTTAAACATCAACAATTGGCAACTTTATGGCTACAAAGTGGTGATGATGATGTTGATGATGTTGGTAGTGGTGGTGGTAGTGACAGTAGTGATGACTGTTTTGATGCTGTCCTACAGAAAAGACAGTATGTCTAATGTTTCCATTAAAACGCAATGTTCTATTTTCTATAAAAAATTGAACTGGCGGAACACCTGACACACAAAAAAAGCCGTTGTAATGCAAAATAAAACGCTTTAAAGCATGCGGCTCACTTTTGTTGTCCGTTTCTTTTTTTTATTGAGCTAAACTAAATTTTGTCCGGTTTTAGTGAAAAGGAAAAAAAGATTGTTGTTGGGTGACAGTAAAATGCTGTTGCCTAACTATTATTGTTAATGTAGTTGCTGCTAATATTCGCAGTGTTTTGCATGTCAATTTGCATTGTTTGCCATAGAAAGTGCGTTTTTTGGGGGGATAAGTGAAAAAACAAGTCAAAGAAGGGTGCAATGTGTGAAAGCAAAAGAAGATGAGAAAACAATTTAACAAGAAATGTGCGTGTGAAAAGTGAAATAGATTCAGCAAACAAAACAAAAAAAAAAGAACACACAGTAAATGTTTTTGTCATTTGCCTATGGGAAAGGGTTAGAACTTTTTTCCAAAAAGTTCCTCATGTCTGTTTAGGTTAACTTGTGTGTTTGTATGCCGTCTGGCGTAGTAGACATCTGACAGTAAAAGTAAACTCACTGATTGGCAAGAAAATGGCCAGACTGAAACTGACTGAGACTCATTAATGAGCCAGTGTAGCGCAAAAACCACAACAAAAGTGTACACTTTGGCCGTTTTTGTTGTCGTCCACCAGTGATTAACTCGTTTCCGTCCCACTAGACAAACGACATTCACACAGATGGCACATCTGTTTTTCAATTGTACGCTCAAATGAGTGTGTGTGTATGTGTGTGTGTGTGTGTGTGTGGCTGTGTGTATTTTGGCGCTGGTGAACTACCACACACACAGCCACACAAATATTGAGCGCCGGCGAGACGAGCTATGCCAGACGGCAAAGCTAATTAATTTGCCAAACATTAAAGCCACAGCAAAGCAAGTGGTGGTAAAGAGTTGAGTTACTCAGCCAGTTCTTTATGAACAACCAAAGCTGCCAGCGATGAGCTGACAGTGCCAGTGAGCCAAAGTGAAAGGAAGGAAAGGGAAAACTAAAACGGTGTCTGCGCTTGGACACTTGTCAACACAGGGCTGAAAGCTGACAAACTGCTGCTGCTGCTGTCGCTTCATTCTCAGCTGACATCTTGGTCAGCCGATGGTGATGCCGTTGTTGCCGGCAAATGAGCCATCCAGCCAGAGAAACTGCAACAGCAGCAGCAATTGCCGTTGTTGCGTTTTCAACTTTGATGTGCGTCTTCATCAATCAATCAACCAGCACATGCATACACACACAGAGTGACCGGTGGTATCAAAAGGGGAGAAGAGGATTGAGGAGGGGATGAAGAGAGAGAAAGAGATGAGGAGGGCAAAAAAAGAGATGGGCATCAGTTCGCATGCACAGGCGATAGATGTCCACCTATCGATCACCACCACCACCGCCACCACCACCACCGGCATGTGCTGATTGAGAGCGAGTGGAGAACGGGAGAAAAAGAAAAGAAAGAAAGAAACAGTTATCAAAACGGCAGTACAACAGCAGCAAACGGCAACAGTACATGAGCAGTGCAGGTTTTTGGTTAGAGAAGAAGAGGAGATGGAGGAGGAGGAGGAGGACAGGAAGGCATTTGAAAGAGGCTGAAAGATGCGGAGAATGCTTGGCACGAGTGACCTGTGTGCAGTCGATGGCGCCCAGTGGTCGGTCGACCACGGCAGTAATGGGCAATGATGCTGCATAGAGCTCTCTCTCTCTCTCTCTCTCTCTCTCAAATTACAGCATCGTCCATCGTCGATTGTCTGTCTGCCACCACCACCACCACCACCAAAGAACGTGCAAGCAGTGCAATCAGCCGTCTGTGTCTGCTGTAGTACACGTTGTCCATGCTGCTGTCCATTGATGCTCGTCTTGATGGCCAAAGTGATGTGATCAGTGTTGTTGTTGTTGCTGTTGCTGGCTATGTCCGACAACGAAAACGGTGACGACGACGAAGACGACGATGCACTCTAAGCGTTATGGGAGCCCTTCAATCAGCTGTGACTGTCTGTGTGTTAGTGGTGGTGAAACAATAGACTGATCGGCCAGCTAATCGATGGTCAGCAATGGCAGTGGCAAGTGTCAGAAGACGAAAAAGAGAGATAGAGGTTTGAAGTGCCAACAGGCGATGTAACGGACGATGATGCGGCGGCGGCGATTGTTTTCAGTGCTCTGCACTGGTTGTAACCTGCAACAGCAACACTAGGTGAGCAGTACAGTTTTTTCCAGCTGACTGGTAGCTAGTCAAAGACTGTTCAGTCCAGTAAGACACAACTAGCCTGCAACACAAGCTAATTGCCGATTACACAATAAACGAAGACGAATACAATAGAGCACTAAAGGAAACTGGAGGGGAACAAGTGGAGTCAGGATAAGGTGAATGAAACATACAAATCTGTCGACGACAAGAGATGGTCCATAGTAACCTCAATCGCATCGTGGACTACCGTGTACATCACTGGACAGATTTCAGTTATATTTCAATTTAAACTATAAACTATTTTTTAAATGTTTTATTGAAAACTAATAACAAATTCATTTTTTGCTTTTCAGTCTTGTAGTAGCTAATGGGGGCAGTAATAAACACACGCTCGTTGAGACTGGCTGGCCTACATCACAGTCAACCGAAAAGCCAATGTAACCGATGTGGTTTAGTGTTACCTGCTCAATAAGACATCAATCGAGGCTGTGTCCGCCTGGTCAATTGTTTTCACTCACCTACTGATTGACTGGCTGACTGAGTCGTCAAAGACACTGAAACAGCTCAGCAGAGCAAAACCTGGCTGCCGTTAGTTTCTGCTGCAAGCCGTCTGGACAATTGCCTATGTTCTTGATGCAGGGCCTGACGCTCTCCTTTTGCTGCCCCCTTTCGATTGAGCAGTGTTGCAAATTAGCAGCTGTGTGTGCGACGGGCGATGGGCGCACGCCCGAGAAGAGTAAAGGCTGTGTCGGTTGTGGAAGCGGTTATTAGCAGCCATCCATAACCATTAAGGTGGTGATGCTGGCAATTCAGCCAATTCTGCCTGTCATCACCACCGCCTGTCACCACCGCATCATCACCACCATCACCACCATCGTCCTCCTCCTCATCCTCGTCGTCTGTCTTCCCTCATCAGCATCAATCGAACATGGCACACGACACAAGCACAAACACACACACATACACACTGACACTTCAACACTGACTAAAGGTGTTTTGTAACACCTTCAATTTGCAGTGCAAGTAGTAGTGGCAGTAGTAGTGCGTCGCTCATTCACCGCCACATTAAACTTCCTCACCTGTTGTTCTTCTCGCCTGTGTTTACTAGTTGAGTGCAATTTTACTCTTTCCTTTTTCTCCTTTTTTCTCTTTCCCCTTTCTATGTTGATTCATCTCAAGTCAAAAATTGCATCTTTATGGCAATCGATCTCTCTTGTGCTACTTTGCTGTTGATGCTGTCGCTCTTGTTGTTGTGCTGTTCTTTGGTGATCTACGATAAATTTGATTACCACGCTGCCTCACGCTGGTCAGCGACAACGAAAACGCTTTAGAGCTGACAAACGGCCTCTTTAGGCTAAAATGAGTGCCGCTGCCGCGGTTGCTGCAGTTACTGCTGCCGCTGCGGTAAAAGTAACCAAATCGGAAATCAATCACCACAAATCGCGGACATACCTCACCAGGTAGTTCCACCACATTAGTAAAAACCCTAAATACACTGGCACACTCCACTGGCAGCAACTGGCACCTGTCGAAATCAGTTGTTTTGCTGCTGCTGCTGTTGTTTTCAGTCTACCAGCTTGAGACAGACACAGAACGACTGGCCTCAAATGAACTAATAACGGTGCAACACGCATCTGCCAACATGAGGGGAGGAAAAAAGACAAGAGACAAGGAAAAACAAATAAAGAAAAAAAAGAAGATGGTCAATTGTCAAATGGCCAGTCAATAGAGACTGATGATTTGCAGGTGAATGTTGTTGCTGATGCGGCTGCTGCTGAAGAAACAGCTGATCAGGAGGAAAAGGAAAAAGGTGATGGCAAGGTGAGCAGTGACAACAGCAAACAGGGCAACATTGGCAACATTGGACGCATCTTTGAGGAGGAAAAAACATTGTGTGCATGCTGGTGTAGCATCAGCAGCAGCAACAGCAGTGATTGATTGTGCCACAAGGGACAACCAATGCTGCTGCTGCGGCTGCTGGCCAAACATGCAAAGTCCTCAAAACGCGGCAGTCACGGAGACAATTTTCCTGTCAATGTGTCTGATTGGTTTTCGGTTACTTTTTGCACACTTGCAACCGCACACACAGAGAAATATGCCTCATAAGATTATGAGAATAGCTAAAAATCTCATACT
>JAALOO010001201.1_pt1 | contig 18824 bp, 17 predicted proteins | sample 7257641 | NCBI WGS metagenome assembly JAALOO01 (sample SAMN14085613, study PRJNA598686) | mite metagenome | biome: ENVO:01001000; feature: ENVO:01001002; material: ENVO:01001226; isolation source: single female mite from University of Michigan culture on fish food culture... ...
TTAAACAAATCTAATCTTTATTTGGTTTAAATTATGATGTTTATTCAAAAATTAAGTCATTTAAAATTAGATTGGAATTTTGACTATTGAAATATAGCAATTTTTTTAAACTATTTGACAATTTATTTAAAAAAAATTATTCAGCAAACATTATTATTATTTTATTTGATGTTTTTCAATTTTTATGTACATTTATTAGCAAACAATAAAAGTACTAAAAATGTTTTTTAAAAATGTTTTGTTTTATGAAGGCCGTTTTAAAAAGAGCCACCGCCCATCATCTTCTTCATCTCATCTTGCAACAACGGCTTGATTACTTGGGTGAGTACGTCTCGGGCAACGGTGTTGAAATACTTGATGAACTCAGTGGCCACGACGTCAATCAGAGGGTCGAACAGCGAGATTTGTCCGTGGATGTGCACCTTGGTGTCGGTCAGCTCGTCAATGTTGAACTCATTCACGTCGGGCTTGCCATCGGTGCCAATGGCCGTTCCAAAGGTGATCGTCATGTGGCCAATGTCGGCTTCAAGCTTCAGGTCAGGGTGAATGAGCTGGCTGACCATCAGAGTCATGTCAGAGTTGGCTTTCACGTTGGAGTCGCCCAGCTGCAGCTTGGCGTTAAAGGAGCCGTCCTTGTTGGTCACCTTCGCGTCACCAACTCGGCTCGCCCTGGCTAAACCAGTGAGGACGGTTTTGTGCAGGTCAATTTTGATCTTCACGTCAAGGAAGCCGATGCGCTCTTTGACCGTCACAATGTGCTCTCCCATGGTCATTGGGTCAAAGTTGTTCTTTGCCTTCAGAGCTGTGATGAACTGGTCCACAAACTGATTGGCGGTGTCAGTAGCCTGGTCAGCAAAAACTGTTGCAAAAAGAAATGATTTGGTTAAACTTTTAAAATGATCATATTTTGGCAAACCTTACCCAAACCAGCCAAGCAGGCGATCAAAAGAATTGAAAAAGATTTCATTTTTACTTATTTGTTTGTTTGCTTGCTTGTTTAATTGCAGTAGAATGCTTGCAAGTTGCAGTTGTAAAATCTAACATTCAACTTTCCGTTTTTATATTATTTTACCAGTCTCATTGTCGTTACCTATCAGCATTTGATTTTTGTACTCCAAGTCTCACGTTGATAAACCAGTAATAATTAGCAAACTAAATTACCTTTTTGTTAAAAACATCCTAGAAAGGACGTGTCACCTGCATCTAATCTGATCAAGTTTTAAAGTTTTTAAAACAAAAATGTTTAAAGTAAAATTTTAGTTTACATAAACTAGTTTCATTATTTTTAGGTGTCTTCTCTCATTGTGTGATAGTTTATGAAACCTATCAGTACAGCCAATTGATTAGCCACACAGGTTGCACTAAACTCGGTGATTATCGTTTGGTCGGTTTGATTTATGCTGTACTAATGTCAAGTTGCTGCAAACTAGCTTTTTTAACAATTAGACTCATGAGGATTTATTTGACAAGTTTAAATTAACTATATTTACCTAGTCATTAAAATTTGTAATTTACAGGTGTTTTTCGTGTTTATTGTTTTGTTTTTAATTTTTGACTTTTAAACAAATTAACAACTTTAATTTTTTAAAAACTTTATTATGTTTTACTTTCATCACAACTTTAATGTTTCCGTTTGCTTAGTTCATTGTATGCAAGACTGATTACAAAAAACAACTAAAACGCAAAGTAGTATGCATTTTTCAACATTAAATAATTTTGTTTAAAAACTATTTTCAACTAATCAAACTAAAAACATTTTTTAATTAAATTAAAAAATTGCTAAAAAGAAATCATATTACTAAAACCCAAGTTAGTCCTCCAAACCTAAACATGCCCTCTTGTATATGATGCCAGAAAGCAACAATTGATTAAGTGGCCAGCCAAAGCTATCATCACCAAATCTAACCGTTTGGCTGTAATGACAATTGCTGATGAACAGCAAAAGAAAAAAGTGCGAGCAGGCCAGCCGGCGCCATCCAAATGCATTAGTTGTAAAGATGACTGAAGCTAAAGTGAGAAAAGGAGAAAAGCCTAAAGTAGTGGAAAATATAGTGAGTAACAAACCTCTTATGATAACATGAGTGCCCAGCAGAAAAGTGTTTAGTGATAGAGAAAGTCGCCGGTTCTCACATGTAAGCAATGCAGTTATCCGCAAGTGGAGGCTGCTCTGATAACCGATTAGTGGGACAACCACTTACAGGTGTATCACAAAAAGCTTCTCTAAGTCAATATGCAAAACATTTTTTTGCAGCTCACCGTAGCAGTAGTAGCGCCAAGTACGATTGAACCCAATCAATTAGATGGTATTGGCACTCAAAGTTCAGGATACTACCACCTTATGACGCCCACAGATCCAGGTAGAGTGTTTAAGTTTAATATAAAAACACTTCTCCCGGCAAAACGGTCACCTCATCTCGCCTCTTTCCCCTCTTCTGTGATTTACGCCGGTGATTTATTTTTTAACCATTTCAACTTCTCAATCAATCCATTTTTAAAAATGTCCGCTCAATTTGATGGCAAGTACAAGCTCAAGTCCTCGGAGAACTTTGACGCTTTCCTCAAGGAAATTGGAATTGGCCTGGTGACGCGAAAGCTCGCCAACACTGCCTCTCCCACGCTGGAGATTACCACTGACGGCGATTACACCACCATCAAGGCCGTAGCCCCCTTCAAGACGCAAACTACCCGTTTCAAGCTGGGTGAGGAGTTCGAAGAGGAGCGCATGGACGGCAAGAAAGTCAAGGTAAGCAGAAAAATTGAATTAAAAATAAAAAAATGTTTTGGTTATTAATCAATTTCCCTTTTTTCTTCCTGCAGTCTGTTGTCACCGCCGAAGGCAACGTTTTCACACAGATCCAAAAAGACAAAGACCTGGAGATCAAGTACGTCCGAGAGTTCACCGACGACGAGATTAAGGTGACCTCCATCTGCAACGGTGTCTCTTGCCTGAGAATCTACGGCAAAATCTAAGCAATTTTGTAAATAATATAATTGTAATCCGTGTAAATTGTTGCAAATAAAGCATTTCTAAGAAAGAGAAGCTGTCAACACCATCATGACCAATCTGTCTCAGCTGACAAACTAAAGACACCTTAATTTAATTAAGGTATTTCAAATAAAACTTGCAACAACAACCAAAAAAAGAGGAAGAGAGAAGTCAATAATGACAACAACGACAACAGCAAAAATGAGCAAAGACTGCATTCATCATCTGTCACATTAAGGACACGGTCGACGTCAGTAGCGGCAGCAGTATTTGAGAATGAGAAGCTGAAAAGAAAAAAAGTGTCATAAAAAATTTACATTTTGGGAAATTTTCGTTGAAACAGATACTACCACTGCTAGTGTGTGAGGGAGGGAGAAAGAGAGGGGGTACCCTCACGCTTATATGCCCAAAAGGTAGCCGAGATCACTGGTGTTAGTAAAAACTTTCCACTCTTCCCCAACACTTGGCAATGCACATAATAAATCGTACTATTTATTATTGTTTAGCTGTGTGTTGCCAATATTTGCCCTGTCTGTCTGTGTGTGCTGTGCTGTGCCACCTGCGCGAGGGGTTATTGCATTGCAGTGGGTGATCGCACCCCTTCAGGCGATAATTGTACTGAATAGCAAGTTGCACTCTCTCGAGGTTACTTCAAACGGTGGTAACTGACACTAGTGTTAACAATCGCTGGTGGTCTTCTCTGCTATTAAAGGTCATTGATAGATGCTCAGACAGCTGTTCAGTCGATAGGAGGTAGTTTCTGTTGACCAAGTGATTGAACATTTTAAATCGATAAAGTTTTTCTTTTAATTTGATGATTAACACATTGATTCTTCTGTGTGATTTAACACTTTTCAACGACGATGACAATGTCCTCCGCTAAAGAAATAGCCATCGCTTGGCGGAACTTGCACTACCAAACGAGCAGCAACAGTTTCAGTGGCAAATTGGGTGAAAACACTGTCACCATTCTTCAGCCAATCAGTGGCCACTTTGAAGTGGGCTCCCTTAACGCTATACTGGGACCTAGCGGAAGTGTAAGAGTTATTTTTTGCTTAACAAAACAAACAATAATTTTCCACTTGTTTATTAAAAGGGCAAATCTACGCTGCTAAACTGCCTTGCTGGTAAGTGCTCCATCAAGGGCGACTTCTTCCTGAATGGGCGAATCAACTTTAGTCACACTTCTGCGTGTTCCTCCTTCATTGAACAGCAAGTCCAGCTGTCCATCAACGGCCAACTGACAGTAGGCGAGTTGCTGCAGTACGCCTTTTCCTTCAAAAATTACCGCCACAATCAGTTGAAAGATGAAGTCAGCTCAGACGAGCTCATCGATTCGGTCATCAGAGAGCTGATGCTCGATAAGTCCATTTTGAAGCGGAAGTTTGAGCTTTGCAGTGGAGGAGAGCAGAAACGAGTGGCCATTGCTCAGGAGCTTCTAAACGTTGAGAAGAAGCCCTGTTTGCTGTTCGGCGATGAGGTCTGCACCGGTCTGGACACCGCCTCGGCCCTCGAGGTGATGAGCTGCCTAAAGAAGTTGACCACCCGCTACGACATGACAGTGATCGTCTCGATTCACTCGCCGAGCAGTGCCATTCTGGCGCTCTTCAATCGACTGTACGTTCTAGCGAGAGGCGGTGTCTGCGTGTACGCTGGTCGGCCAGACAGCCTAGCCAGGTACCTCCAGGTTGAGCTGCAGGTGGAGGCAGCTAAAGTGGCACAGTACCAGCAAACGGCGGAGCTACTGCTGAAGGCTGCCTGTACAGGTAAGCAGGTGGGAATGGGTAAGATGCACTTTCTAAACACTGTACTCTTTGCAGGCACGACAAACCCCCGAATACTGCGACTATCTCAGAAAACCCGCCAGCTTGAAAACCAGGCCCTCAGTGCTCGTCTCTCCGAAGTGAAGCACTATCCCTTTGGCTTGCCGGCAAACCACTGCACCTTTTCGCTTTCTCACCTGGGCACTGCCCTTTCCCGTTCCCTTCGCCTGCTCTTCATTGTCGACTTTCGTACACTCTTTCTACAGCTGGCCATCTTCATCGTTTCCACCTTCTTCCTCACCTCCTTTTTCAGCGCCGATATGGTCAAGCAGGACGGCTGCTACTCCTCGGAGAAGTACAACACCAGCTGCCAGGCGACGCTGGACAGGGATGCGCTGCTCAATGAGAACCTAAACTACCTCAACCTGTTGCTGCTCTTCATCGGCTTCACCACCTGCTGCACCAGTCCTGCCTTCTTCCTCCCGACGATGGGAATCTTCCGCAGTGAACACCGAAACGGCTGGTACAGTTTGTCGGTGTTCTACGTTACTACCTTCATCAGTTCACTTCTTCAGATGACCGTCGTCTCGCTGTCCTTTGCCGCCTTCGGCTACTTTTTCTCCGGTCAGCACTATGTGGACCAGTACACAATCAATTGGGCTCGTCTGGGCTCTTTTCTGCTGATCATCTGGCTGAGCACGCTGTACATGCAAAGCATCGGTCAGCTGATTGGCACTCTGCTGCTAGACCGGGGCTTCCAGGTGGCCATCATCACCGGTCAGGTGGTGTACTGCTTCATTTCGCTCTTTAATGATTTCTTCTTCAAGATTGACCAAGTTCAGGTGCCAGTGTTGATCGGTCTTTCCGATGTGATTGCGCTGAAGTACCTCACGCGGTATCTGCTGTACGTCTTCTACGGAATGGGCAGGTGTGACTCGGAGACAGAGTTCAGTCTAGTGCTGCTGCGAAGTTCAGTGGACGAGTCGGCGATTGCCTTCTACATTGGCCGAATTCTGCTCAATGTGGCCGTCATCAAGGTGGTCAATTGGCTGTACCTGTATGTTCTCTTCAACTGCCTCAGTGGGGACCACCTTCTGCTGAAACTGTACCAGAAGCTGTTCATCTCGCCAGAGACAGCTGTCAACATTCCCGATGATTCAGTGTGCGTCAATCTGTTTACCGTCGTCAGGGCAATTGAAGTTCACCGGCAAAACAGTGAAATTAAAAGTGATCTGTCCGAGAGTGAAGAAGATTCAAGCAAGACAGAAAAGCAACAGCCACAGACTCTCATTGCCTGGAGAAACTTGACGCTCTACAACGCCAGCTCAATCTTTGAGTTGTGTCCCTGGAAAAGGGCAGAAAGAGGAGTCATCCTGAAGAACCTCAACGGCCAACTTTCTCTGGGCACACTGACCGGTTTGACGGGCGTGTCAGGTTCTGGCAAAACTAATCTGCTTAAGGTTCTAAGTGGTCAGCTGAAAAATCGCCTCAGTACGGATGCCACCTTCCACCTGAGTTCTCACGTCAAAGTGAACAGCTGTTTTATCAATCAAGAGGTAGCTGATCATCTTTTACCAGGGCTTACTTGCCGCCAGGCACTGGTCTACGCATCAAAGCTGAAGAATGATGGCCAAAAGGTGGATCACGACGCTGTGGCAACCAAGTGGCTCGCTGAACTGAGCCTTCTAGACGCTGCCGACGTCAAAGTGGAAGACTTGAGTGGTGGCGAGAAGAAAAGATGCGTTCTGGGGCTTGAGTTGACATCCGCAACACTGCCCAACCTGGTCCTCTTTGACGAGATATGCAGCGGACTGGACAGTCACTCAGCGGAGATGGTGATCACCTGTCTGGGGGCAGTTGCTCGGAAACACCGCCTCTCAATCGTGGTCTCCATGCACCAGCCGCACTACGAGATGCTGGTGCAGTTTGACCAGATTATCGTCCTTGCCCGCGGTGGCTCTTCCATATATGCCGGACTGCCGCCGCTTGATGTGCAGACTGTCGATCAACTCATTGAGCGCTCATATTCACCAGTGGAGAGCTGCTCATTGACCACCTCCACCACCATTGCAGAACAGTCCGTTGAGGGAACTGAAGTGCTGCCCAAAGGCATTCTCCCGAATCGTCGTCGCTTTTCAGTCCGCTCTGCGATCATCCTCTCGTCTCGGTACTACCGTTACCTGCGAGGCTACCTTTGGAAGGACTGGCTCATGTACTGCATCATCTACTTTACCTACATCGGCGTTCTGCGACTCTTCTTTGACCCGCAGATTGCCCGCCCAACTGGCTGCGTGGATCTCTCCGAAGATTTCAATCAGACGTGCACCGCCCAGACGGCGCAATCAGAGGTGGAAAGTCAGCTGTTGGGCGATAACTTCAAGTACAACTTTTTCCTCATCAACATGTTCCTTTTTATTGTCCTCCTGCAGACGGCGCTGACCTTTGGCCAGGAGATGGCCGTTTTCTTCAATGAGCACCAAAACGGTAAGAGCTAGTGCATGTAGGATTTATAACTAAAGCTCATACATTTGTTCTCTTTCAGGCTGGTACTCAACTCTTGCTTTTTATCTAATGAAGTGCTTCTTTGAGCTAATGCCCATGATTGTGCTGATTCTCGCCTACGTGGCCATTGGCGACTTCTTCAGCGGCCAACCGACCAGTACTGCCAATATCTACTGGCCTCTGGTGCTCATTTTCGTACTGAGCACGGCGGCGATGCAGGGCGTCGGTCAGGTGGCGAGCATCCTCGTTTCGGGGAACACCGTCACCCTGCTGGTCGTCTCCATGGGCGTCTTCTACCTCAATGCTCTTCTGGGCAACTTCTTTGTTCGTCTGCACACGCTGCACTACGTCTACCGAGACGTGCTCAGTCAGTTCTCCATCGGTCGCTTCGGCCTGGAGGCGTCCATTCTGCTGCAGTACGGTTTCGGTCGCTGTACAGGCGGGAAGGTGTCCGCGGTGCTCTACTCCATGGCCATCGACGACGATGCGCACTACTACCACTGTCTGCTGATGCTGCTCGCCAACTGTTTGCTCACTCGCCTGGCTGCACTTGCCCTCCTTACCTACAAAGTTAGGCCAGTGAAGAGGTAGAAAAGCGATCCGAAAAAATGTGCAGCATGTTCTAGTCAGTATTTTGTAAATATCAATAAAATTTTAAAATCTCTATTTAGTAGTACGTCTAAGCCGTTCCAGTTTTTTCCAATCTATTTTTGAATGAGTGCGTAAATGCAAATTATTTTGCTCCGAATATATCGCAAAGAACACACTACTCTAGTACCCTATTCGTTCATCGAACATCGTTAAAAGATTTTTTTATTTTATTTGTCAGTCTACATTTACGCAGTACAGAACAACGACGATAAAAACTCGTTTTCAAATGCAAAAACTTTAATTAACTGCCAGCATTCACTACTACCATTCGAAACGCTCCCACTTCTGTAAAGTAAAGCGATGTACAGCTTCATCATAACTGCAGATAACCTCACAAATTTGTGGCTTAGTTTTTTTGCAAAAAGAAAAAGAAGATTGAACTTATTGATAGTGATCACACAGCGGACACGCGTGAAGAGCAGACGAAGAGAAGAGAAAGCATTCCAGTGGTTTCTATTTGAAGGCAAAACTAGCCGCTTTGACTTGAACGCGAATGATGTCTGCTTCCGTAAGCAAAAAGCGAAAAAGACCACGTTGAAAGGCAATCACTCAAAAAGTAATAAAAACCAACACAACTTTAAACTCGGGTTGTTGTTGTGGTAAGCTTCATTCAGAGTAACTTCCACTTCTATTCCAAACTCTACAATGACAACACCAGAATCAATCGCCGCCGTTCGAGTTTTGTTTGAGGCTGAACTGAACCAAACTGAACAGGCTCAGCTGTACCACAAGGTGGACATCGCCCGAGCTCGAAATGACGACTGGCAAGTGAAGCGTTTCCTTCTCGACAATAACAATGACCACCAGAAGGCATTTGCCGCCTTGTGCGCCGCACTGCAGTGGAAAAAAGCCTACGGACTTCACGAACTCACCGAAGCATCTTTTCCGTTGCAGTGGTGGCAAATGGTAGGCTCGGAGATGTGTGGCCACGATCGTGAGGGCCACCTTCTCAACTGGAGCCTCCTACGTCGGTACATCAAGTTCAAGAACCCGGCAGCTCGTCGTCTCAGCCAGAAGTTTCTTGCCTTCATTAACGAGCGATGTGATGTGGCCGCCGGTAAATAATTTCTTTAAAACTTTAAAACATCAAATTAAAATGCTGGTTTTTAGGTGAAACCGGGTACGTGACGATCACTGATACGACCGGAGCTGGCCTCTCAAACATCAGCATCGAAGACATTCAGTTTATGATCAGCTTTCTGGCGCACTACCCTTTTGGATTGCGGGCCACCTACATGGTGAACCTGCCTTGGATCCTCAGCAGCATTGTCAAGTTCATCCTTTCGCTGATGCCCGCAAAGTTGCGAGAGACTTTTAAATTCATTAGTACCGATGAACTGCATAACATCGTTGAGAAAAAATACGTTCCAGTGTCACTGAAGGGTACTCGCGAGAAGATCATCTATCCAAATGGACTACTCAATGTAGAGAATTGTTGCAAACAGCTAGAAATGGATGAAAAGGTGGTAGCTGCATTTCAGAAAATGGTTATCGATTAAGCGAAAAAGTACAACAAAGGTGTGTCATGATATCATGTTTATTTAACTTATTGACAAATTGTCTGACAATTATTTACGACAACACAAGTTACTGATTGCTTTGCACAGTAACGCTGATCAGTCCCGGAGATAGACCTTCATTGTTGGTGAGTACGATGTTGTTGCTTGGGGGTTGCAAAGTCTGCAGCTGGGAGATTTTCAACTCAGCCCCACCGAGAAAGTTAACATCACTCTGGCTGTCGTAGGTAGCGTTCCAGATTTCAAAAATCACGTAAGAGTTGAGAGTGAAGAAAAAGTTAGAAAACGCATAAGTGTTACTCCAGTTTGGATTGTTGGTTCCATTTTGCACTGGAGTCGTGTAATCTACGTAGGTTTGGCCATTCAGGGTAGAAACATTGACTGGAATCTGTGAAATTGAATACTAGTCAGAACTTGGTTGAAATGTGCCGACAATTTATTTACCGGAACTGGTTGATTGGAATTGATGCCGTACATCTTGAGGAAAATGTTGCCAGATTGAGTCAGCGTTGCCGAGTTCACCGTCACGTCAATCAGGTCATTGGGATCAGCAGTAACACAGGCAACCGACAGAGCGGCAACGATGGCAAATAGGAACTTCATCTTTTAGCTAAGATTGTAAATTTCGCTTTTTGTTTTACTGTAGACTATTTTTAAAATTGGTTTTGTTTTTATATAAAAAACAAGTGGAAGTAATCAATTTGAGCCACCGTAACTTAAACCTTAAAGACGTGAGAAAGGAAGCAGCTGAAACACTCAAGACTATTGCATTGGGCATGTTTTAATAACTATTGACAGTTTATTTTAATTGTCAAAAATGATATGCTGTTTTGTTATCGTTGCTCACAAAGCGTACAAGTGTTTATCTTCACTTGAACAATGTCCAATTACATTGCAACACTAAAGTGACAATGCTTAAGATTTGTTATCAAACAGTAATCATTTTTACTTTTTAAACACTATTTGGTAGCACATTTCATAAAGCAAATTGAGTATTTTTTACTTGATTTTTCAGCAGAAACTAAAATCAAAAGAACTAAAAGTTGAGATACGGTTATTGCCAGTTGTCGTTGCAAGGAAGTGTAATTAGAGGCTGTTGAGCACATTAAGAACCGGCATCATGAATGACTTGGGAGTGTGCTGTGACTTCTTCTTGCGCGGGTAGCTCAGTCCGCTGCACTTGTTCCCGGAGACGTGATCGGCACAGGCCGTCGACAGGTGGCCACCGCCAAAGGTGGCAACAAAAGCTCGCATCTTCTCAGCCGAGGACTCACTGTCACAGCCTGACTGAGCGGTCAGTGTGCTGAAAAGGCAGCCTTTGAGGGCCTTCAGCTCACAGCACAGCAGACCAAGTCGCTTCTCGGTGGGCGCATTCTCAATGGTGACAATCTTGTCCTTGGAGGAGGCGATGCACTGCTTCAGCTTGTCACCGCCCGAGTGGATGCACTTGCCCAGCTGGACGAAGGACTTTCGCTTGGCCTGCGCCTCCGGTGACTTGCTCGTCGAGCAGATGTCCTTGGCGCGTTTGCGAATGTTCAGCAGCACCACGTTGACCATCGATCGGTGGCCCGTCTTGATGCACTTCTTGTTGGTTTCATCCACCTGGTTCAGGGCAGATTTGTAGTAGCTGCATTGAAAAGTTTAGATTAGTTTAAATTTTTGGAAAGAATGACTGAAATCTTTACCTGCAAAATCCGGGCAGATCTTCTACCTTAGTGGGTGCCTTTTGCTTGGGATTGCCAAAGGGAATGATGTTTGCAATCAGCTCGTCCATGTCCTCCAGTGGATGGGGACCGCAGTTCTGACTGAGCACCAAGTCAGCTGAGAGGGTGACAGCAGCCAAGACCAGAATCAGCTTGAATGCCATGTTTTGTTTGCTGAAGATAGCTGATTAGAAGATCTTCGTTGATGTTTACACTTGAGTGTGTGTACCACTGAATCAGTTTCTGCATTCTTTTATATACAGATCGACACTGATTGGCAAGTAAAGGCAAAGATTACACTGAAGAGAAAGCTTCCTTTCTGTTATGTATTTTTTTGTGCACTCATCTGCTTGTCGTCTGTACCTGTGAAGCTTGGTCAGTGATTGCAGACACACTCTAATTAAGAAGGGAGATGTGCTCATGTGCTCAGTTTGTGTGTGTACATTTTCTGCAAAGTACCTGCTAAAACAGCTTGCTGTGGACGCAACAGCAGTGACGGGTACAATGTTTTTGTTGCTTTCTTTCTACTAGTTCAAAGAATTGAACTGACCATAATGATACTTTGCACAATAATTATAATTTTACTAATAGGTCTAATGATTTTTGCATTTTAGTAGTTTTATTTTTACTTTTTGTATTTTTTGTTAAAAAATGTAATTTTCAAAAAAATTGTTAAAAAATGTTAAAATAGTTAAGGACAATAATTTAATATTAGATTGTAACAGTAATAGAATTTGAATCATTAAGCATTTTCTTTGTGTTATTTTTAACAGAGAATCTTTAATTTGAATCTCAAGTACATTTTCAGCCTTTTTTGCAATTGTACCCCTGCTAGTTTACTGCAAAAACCTGTTTACTTTCTATTCGGGTGCAAATTAATGAAAACTTTTTTAGATAATACCACCGTATAATTCTAAAGTTGCTTCTTAGCATTAGTTGAGTGCATAATTAATTTGCGTTGCAACTCAATTCTTTAGAATTCCAAATTAATTACACTTTTTTGCAACATAAGCTAACTTTTATCATGTTTATACTTTATTTGTTCAAACCAAAAAAATGTCTACATTTCGGACTACCATTATTGCCATTCTTCTTTTCTCTTTGATCATAAATTTCAGCCCTAAAAATGTTTCATGCTGTATTCTTCAGCCACTACTTCCTCCATCGCCTGTAGACACCAAAGTCTGCCCTACAAAAAAGTGCTCATTCACCACTGAATGCGGGGACCCGTACCTATGCACCTGTCGATCTGGAAAGTGCCGTCGTGTTGGCTCTGTTGATGTGCCGGTCATCGCAAATACAAAGTTTACTTTTGTCAAATTTCCCTTAGATTTTGTTGACTCTGAAACTGTCTAAAAAGCAATTATTTTAGTTTTAAGTTTGAAAATTACAACTCAAAAACTAACTTTGCTTTGTTTTAATTGTTTTTTGACAAAGTTGTCTTACTGGTAAATCCGCGTAAATTCTTTTGATCACTATTTGATCAAGTTTCTACAGTAGCAAATACTCTCCACGGCAGTGTTTGCAACACAAATACTTTGCTGCCAGTACTGGTCCAGGCGAAGAACGCCACTGACTGCTTTAGCCGTTTTTGTGCCATCCACTAGTCGCCCACTGGCATCGGCCAGAGCTTTGAAGGCCATTTCAACTGTCCCAGTATTTGGCGCTGTGACGATTCGCAGCAGGAACTGTCGCATTTTAGGCTTACCGTCATTCGTCAGGTCAGCGGCAATCTTCGCCTTGAGCACTGTAACTAGACTCAGTGGGACACATTTGTCGGCATACTTTTGCAGCTTCTCGTTGAGCAGGTCAACCATGAAGTTTGCCAGCGCCGAAACTGTTTCTCTGTTGGCCAGTTCAGTGAAAGGATGGCACAGGCAAAACTCATCAGGAATGCCCGCTTCTTGGCAGGTTCGATTTAGTGGAATGGCTGTAAATAGTGATCGACCGTAGGGTTCAGCTGCGGTTGTGCGCGGCGGCGGCTGTCCCAGCAGCAGGTGCCTCAGCGTCGCGTGAACATCAAACTGGCTGGTCAGACGGCGAGCATTGAGACGCAGTGTTTGCCGAATTTGAGTTTCCCCTATCGCCTTTCCGTTTTCATCCTTTAGCTTCAACGAAAGCGGAATACTAAAGTACATGAATGGCAGCCGCGACTCGTGGTATCCTGATTCGGTCACCATCACCGGGCCCATCCTCAGACCGTGATCAGAATAGAAGACTATCACCGTGTTACTGTTCAGGTGGTGCTCATATACTCGCTTTAGAAAGCGCAGAACGGGCATGTCGGCGTACTGAGCGTAATTGAGAAAGTCGTGCGTTACTGAGGCCATGTGGACAATGCTGAGAAAGTGCTGGTCTCTTTGTCGAAAAGCTAGCATCTGATCAATTAAGTAGTCAAAGTAAAGCTGTTGGAAAAAAAACAGAAAGTATATTAGAGCTTTTAAAGTGCACTCACTCACTACTGTACCTCCATTTCAAGTTTCTCTTTGTAGCAGTAGTGGCGTTGTAATTCTTTAAACACCAGAATGTTTACCGGCCTCATCCAGTACTCAATGGGCTGATGGATGAAGCCATTCTTCCAGTGGTACGTCCACAAACCAAAGTTTGGCTGAATTGAAAAATGTTATGTACTTAGTAAACGACTGTTGCCTTTTATCAATACTCACCATGTTTTCAATGTAAGTGTTCATGTAACCTGCAGCTGAAAACTCTTTAAAAATTAGCGGGACGTTGTCCAACTTTCTACTGTCCGGTATCGTCTTCTCCACTCCCTCTAAATCAAGTCCAGTAAACATTCCTATAAGATTTGGCCATGTATTGTCGCCAATTTTGTGCAGCCCGTAAAGTGGACCTTCAAAGTGCTTCTCATCAATGAACTTTTTTGTCTCTATAAAATGTCGCAGCATGTTCAATCTTGAGATAGAATCGACTCCAATTGCCAGAATATTTGGTCGATTAGCTCTGTTGTTCTGCGACTTTGGATTTGATTTGCTAAAATACAGCGGCTTTTTGTGCGGAATCAACGGAACGATACGCTGAAGCTGAAAGTTGCGACAAGCCACAATGAGAGCGTCTGAAGTGGGAAAGTTCATCACCGTCCGATTACCAAAGTAGAAGGTTCTGCCGTACTGTCCGCCTTCAGTTGAAGCTTCTCTCTCCACCTCCCTTGCGACGCAGTTCTCCACCGGCACTTGAACCCAGGTGAAGTTTACCCGCTTGATGGCCGCACTGCCGTCATCAGGCGGACAGTCGTACTCTCGACTCTGGTACCGCCTGAACATGTGGGCAGTGTCAGGCGTGAAGAGGGGAATGCGTTCAATGGCACAGTTTGGCGTGTGGATGAGGTACTTCTCAAAGTTAATCTCTTCTTTGGTTGAACTCCATTGCATTTGACATTTGTTGACATTTGTAAAGTGAGGTTGCACGTTGAAATTGTACAGCACTGTCATCAGCGCCATCACAATGATGCACAGGAGAGTGAGTATTTTAAAGTATAACTTGAAAGATCCCATGACTAGATTGGTCGAAACTGTTATGAATGCTTTAAAATGATGTTTTCTTAAAAAGTATGCTACATCATCGTTTTATAAAAAATAATTTACAAATGGTCTTCACGGGAGTCAGTTTACTTTTATTTACAGTACACTTTAATTTTCCTCGCACTCGACAAGTATGATGAGTAATATGTATGCTCTTTCTTATTGCAACTAACTTTATCTTTGATTAAAGTGCCTATACTTAAACTGTACTTTTACGCAGCAAAGTAGTGCACATGATAAACTGCAAAAAAGTTAAATGTATCAAACGTAACAAAACAAATGTGGGTAAAAATGAACCACATTTAGTCAAAGCAAAAAAGTAAAGCATGAAACTGCTTTTAATTTTGCAAAAGTAATAAATAAGCCCAAAATTGGGGCTTCAACAAGTAGCCAATGCAAGATGCAGCTCATCAATCAGCGCTTCGAATAGACAAACTAAGGCTGCTGTTGTCACTGAAGTTGTGGTTCACGACCAAGTGGTCCTCCTCCACATCAGTTTTGTCCTTTGGCTGCTCGGGTGTGGCAGACTCCATCACCACCTTTGAAGAGCCATCATTTTTCTCCTCTTCCTCTTCGGATTGTCCACTGGAAGAGGATCGACAGTCGACGCAATGGTTTAGCATTTCTTGCAACTCCTCAAGAGAGCGCAACGATGGCTGCTTGATGCTGTCTTTGCTTTTCGGGGTGACCGGCACCTGGTCATCTTGTTCAACAACTGACTTGTTGCTGATCACCGGCAAGTTTACCATGTTAGCTTCCACCTTGCTGACAAAGTTTTTGAGCATTGTCAGGCGAACACTCACCAGATCGTTCAAAAACTTTTCTTCTTCTTTTTGATCAGTCTGATCCCTCTGTTCCGCCTCAACACGATCCAGAAGACCAGAGACTGTCTCGTTGACGCCCACTGGTGTCGGTGACTGGGACTGGTTGTGAGAAGTCAGATTGGCAGAAACAGCATTGCCCTCATGCAGATCCTCAAGGCTAGACGAGTTGGCGGTCACCTGGAAGGAGGTTTCTGACACTGGCGAGGGCAATTCCACATGGCTAGACGATCTCGAATAGATGCTGCTTGTGTCGAGACCGAGAGAAGACACCTGAGACTCCTGCGTCTCCTCATCATCTTGCGTCTCAGTATTCTCAACAGTGCTGAGTGAAGAAACTTCAGACTGCACTTCCACTTCCAGCGTTGCCTGGATTTCAATCGAAGACGACTGTTCTTTGACATCGTCCGAAGAGACATTGTCAGTCAAGGGAGTGCCTTCATCAACCTTGTCCTCTGATTTTGCCGGTGAGGGAGTCTGCTGTGGAATGGGCAGCGAGAGAACCACTTCTGAGCTTTTCGGGTTGCAGCTCTCAATAGAACTCGAAATAGTTCGCAGGCTGGCTTGCAGTGAGCTGAGCGACTCCCGGAAGCGCTCGTGAATAGATGCTTGCTTGCGACTGCCAAGGGGCGTGGCCGTGCTTTGCTTTTTCTGCTGACGACGGCGTCTGGCCTTGGTCTTGGTGGTGGTGCTTCGGCGTTTGCGTCGGCTTGTTTTGACCGACGTTTTTCTGGTGCGCTTGCCAGAGAAGCTGCGGCTGCGACTGACTTTCTTCATTCTCTTTCCACTGGCGGAAGTTTTACTAGTCTGTCGACGTTTGCCAGAACCACTTCTAGTGGTAGTGGAAGTCGTGCGACGACGACGACGACGACGACTACGACTGCTTGAGGCAGACTGCTGATCGTAGTAGCTGTCGTCGTCGCAGTACTCGTCGTAGCTTTCTGAGCTGCTCGAGGATGCATTCTCATTACGAGAAGGTGCTTTGCGTTGGCTTTTGCCTACGCGGCCTCGATTGTTGCTGTTGCTGCGTTTGGAATTGCTGCGGCTGCTACTTCCATAACGACGACGACGTCCACTGGAACGTTTGCCAAGCGTGGAGGAAGAACGCTTGGTCGTTTGAGAGAATCGGCGAGCAGTTGATCGCTTCTTCTTTGCTTTGACGCCATAGTCATCATGGCTGGACGAGTTGCTGCTGGTGCTTTTGTCGGCTACAGAAGCGGCTTTTCGGGCTCGGCCAACACTTCGAGGCATTGTTGCTTTTAGCTAAAATTTGCTTTCAACTATCTTCAATCAAACAAAATTTATTCTGATGTGGACAAAAGTGACCAGTAGATTATAGCAAAAACTCGGGATTGTTGTGAAAAATTTATAAAAACTTCTATAAATTCAACTAGAATCTCTAATTTAGAACGCAAACAATATTATAACATTTTAAGGAAATAGAAATGTTAATGAATGTGCAAATATTGTTTTTTAAACTTTTCACACTTTATTTTCACTTCCGCAAATTTTTTAAAAAACTTTTTTAAACAAAAAACCAGAATTTATTTTTGAACTTTGTTTAGAAAGCAACAGAATCAATGAACTTTCAAGGACGGCGACATTGAACTTTGATCTCTTGGCAAGCAAATACTTAAAATGAAAAAGTTTTTGTAGAGAAAACCAGTTTTTTTCACGTAGGCATCTTTATAAAGCCGTATTTTCACTCGCAATTCTTATTATCTTTAAATACGAGAATTATTTTTGTCAGCATTTTGATGTTAACCTTGCATCTTAACAAAATGCCGTCGTTTTCAATTGTGTCTATCACCATTTCCCTTTTTCTACAATCTGTTCACCTTATTCAGGCAAATGCTACTCCAAAATACTCTATCTGCATTCCCCAGCAAATGGACTGCTCTGCTCTTCATCTCTCTTCTTCAATGGTCGCCTGCGAAGACTGTTCCCAACCTGTCTCTGGTTCTTGTGCCACATCCGCTGCTTCGTGTCAGATTCTGTTTCCCTTTCTCTGCACTGAATGCAAGAGCTCAATTCCTGGAGCGGTTAACCTGCTGCAAAAAGAGCAAGAGATGCTGGAAATGAAAAGTAACAACACAAAGGAGCCCAATAAAGAAGAGGTAAAAGAGGAAGAAGACCAGGATGACCAGGAGGAAGAAGGAATCTTTAAGGGAATTTTTAAGCTTTAAATGACTCATTTTTAACTTGATTGACAATTTAATTTTCTGAAACCCTGCCAAAAATAAAAATTATAACTAAATCAACTTTGTGTATCAGTTTGGTTGTTTACAAGTTTAGATATATTTTTGCTATTTTCAATTCTTCTTTTTGTCGTTCTTCACTCCATTTTAACTCAGACCCCATGATTGCGACATTTTGTGGTAAAGTTTCTAGTTTATCAATCACACTTAACTGAGATAATAGTGCTTGTTTGGAGAAAAATCTACGACCGTACAAAAAACATTTTTCCGTAGTGCAAATCGTAGTTCTGCTTCCAGATAGGGATACTTGGGATGCAGTCGACGACCGACAATTGCCCACCGTTTTCCGCTGACTGTTGCCAAGCTGGCAACACCAAAAGCTTCATCTCCGTAGCTGTTTGCTAGGTGTACTGCAATGTCTTTCTCAAGTCTGAAGTTTTGCATTAGTCGAATGTACAATAGTGGTGTCCAATTGGGAACATTTTCATTTGGCACCAAACTTTGCGTCTGATCATTAGGCTCATTTCCACCAGTTAAATCATTCTCAAACTCACCAGAAACAAAATCAGTGCAAAAATTGGCAAGTTTTTCATTTTGTTTTTTGTAATTAACAAAAGAATCATCAAAACCCGACAAAATTTTTTGTTGAAATTGTTTTGAAATAGGCGATTTGGCAAGAACTCTGTGACGATGTTAAGATTTAAAAGTGTAAGTAAATAATTCTAGCACAATGTTCACTTACTTGTCGTTGATAGACAACTTGAAAAGTGGTGACACAAGCAATGGCGGTACTCGCAGAGTAAACAGCAACTTATTGAGTTTAAAACGAGTAAAATAAAATGCAGTCATTTTCTGGCTTAGAATATTAATCTGAAAATTTTTTATGATTTTTCAAAGTTGAAAAAAGTGTTACTTCTAACTTCAACTCAATACAAAACAAAAACGAAACAATATTTTGCTAAAATCCTCAATACAGCTCAAGATTAACTCTTTAAGATTATTTTAAGGTCAAAATCATAATTTTAGGATCAATAGCCGAAATTTGTATAAGTTTAATGTAAAATGAAACTTTACATGGAAACTATTAGATACATGTAAAATTAAAAAGTTCGACTGAATCTTGCCTTAAAGCTGCTTTAAAGAC
>JAALOO010001202.1_pt1 | contig 18816 bp, 17 predicted proteins | sample 7257641 | NCBI WGS metagenome assembly JAALOO01 (sample SAMN14085613, study PRJNA598686) | mite metagenome | biome: ENVO:01001000; feature: ENVO:01001002; material: ENVO:01001226; isolation source: single female mite from University of Michigan culture on fish food culture... ...
GTTAGAAGCCTCCAAAAAATAGGGAGTTTCTCCATACAGATTGGCAATGGCCTTTTTGTACCGTTTAGAAAACAAATCGCTACATTTTTGTTTGTAAACATATTTAAATTTTGTTTGCAGAATATTAATCTAGAAGACTCAAGCTTTCCAACGGTGTATCACACTTGTATAACAAAAAATAACTTTGCGTGAAAACTGGCGCAACAAGAGCCCGCCACTTTTGTACATTTACTTAGTTGGCCTCCTGATAATTCAATATTGTGGTGCATACAGTAATTCAATTTGGTTGTATGTATTGTAACAAATTATAAAGAATGCCAATCATACTGCGTCACGGGGTGACTAGTGTGAATATTGAAACGAACTTTTGATTGTCGCTAATAACAGCAAAGATTGCACAGATCTGAGCACATTCACGTCGTCCATTGCACTCTGTTTTTTATTGTTTTAGTATTACAAACAAAAGTAAAAAATCATTTCATTGATTCTTTGTGAGTCATCCAAGTTGTTGCTATACTGTTTCAGCTACCGAACTCAAAATTAATTGATAGCAGATTTTTTTTAAGTAGTTGAGTTTTTTTATAAACTGTAATGTAATCTTAATTGGCATCTAAGGGTCAAGTTTATTTCTAAATCTACTTTTAATAATTTGTTGTTGGATTTATTTTAACAAGATTTTAAGGGTTGTAGGGATATCAGTTTTTACCTAATGAATAAATTTTAATGTTGATCAGCGTATTGTTCATTTTTGCATGTAAGTGTTTGAACTTCAATTGATCCCTCAACTACAAACAGCAATGTTCCTAACTTGACACCATTCACTGCACTGACAAGGCAATTAATGACATTATAATTGATTTATCAGTCTATCAACCTGTTGTTTATTGTGCACTGGTTAACTTTATTTGTTATATCATACTCATTTTCACTTTTCTCTGAACGTTGTTCATGTAACCGTTAATGCTGAAAAGCATTGTTCGCATAACACCACATAGGCTATGCGTAACAGGGGACTTTTCGACGTCCCAAACTAGTCGACGACTGAATGACTGGACAACTCACTGCCATCGACGCAGGATAAAGTGAAAACTGAGTGTTCAAACAGTTTTGACAGATTGCACCTTTTTTAGCTGACACCCTGTTTATCAAAGTTTTGCTATATTTTGCCACTATCAATGTAACTTTTCAGATACTTTTGTTGCTCCTGTGGTGGTGACATCGACGGTGACTAGGTGAAAAACAGAATCAGCTGAATATCTGGCTTGCTCGTGGTTTTTGTTCCTTACACTCGAGATCCATTGGGTGGCGAAATCAATTGGCCAAGTGCAAGGCTACCTTGAATTAACTTGCTGTGAATTGACACTTTCTCTATGGTTCGGGAAAAGGGAAGCTGTTGAAGATGCCACAAAATCACTATTGCAAGAGCATTCAAATTGCCGGCGTCATCCTTAGTAGCCAATTTATTTTTGCTAGGTGTTGCATTTGTGGTTAGCTTTGTGTGGTGATAAATCACCATCTTCACTTTTGGTCGTCATTAGGTTTTATATTAATACACCGACGTCCTCTGGGTTTATTTGAGTATATATAAAGCTGTTTGAAATTGGCCAATCGGGTTGTGGTTTTCTATTTTTTTGTGACAGTAGTGTTTCATACGAATTTCTGTCAGTGGCCCAAAATTATCTTGGCATCTAATATATTTATCATCAGAATCATAAATCGGGACCCGTAGCGTTTTACCAACAATGTCTCACATCATACAGCTCACACTTTTCATTACTTTTTACATTTCTGGTTTGTCTAAAAAATTTTTAGTTTTTGCATAAGCAAAGTGTACTAATTTTAAATTGATATAGCACATTTAGTCTGTAGTCAGATGACTTTACCCTCTATGGTCACAATTCCTCCTGATTCCGAGCAGGCATCATCAAATAGCTCTTCGAACAGCAGTTCTATGCCCACATTTGCAATGACCATCTACGACCAAGCTTGTCTTGATGAAGTGCAGTCGTCGTCAAATGGTTCTTCATCTTCAGGCAATTCAACCTCTTCTGGCAACTCAACCTCTTCTCCAAACGTCATGGATGATGACCAAATCGCACAGTGGGTTCAATCACAATTCATCGTCTACGTGGGCGCTGTAGCGGTATTTGAATTGTTTTTCATTCAGTTCGTTTATAAAACTTTCCTTTATTAAACTAATTACTTTACAGCTCAACGGCAACAATACCTGTCAAGTTATCTGCCAAGTTCAGTCGCTGACGCAGTTCTCAATTCTGTTCGGCCAAGACATTCGAACGCGTTCGGTCCTCGTTGGCAGGGTGTACATGACAAAAATGGCCGACGGAACTACCTGCTCAGCGGGAGGAAGCAATGGCGCAAGTTTTGAACTTTGATTTTTATACACTTTTACTATAGCAAATATTTCCTTTTTGCAGACATGCTCAAGTGGTGAGTGCAGTGCAAGTGGAGGTGAAGAGAGCACCACCGAGGGAATGACTGGGTCAGACATGAGTACAGCTGGTAACTCCACTGACTCTTCAGCTGCGACGACAAGTTCTGGCAGCAGCGACATGACCACAATGAGTTCAAGCTCCAATTCAACTGAAACAATGAGTAGTGGTGGTGGTAGTACAACTGTTTCAGGAGCTTCAAACTCGACTGAAATGGCGAATGCAACCACAACGGCAGCTCCATCAGGTTAATAAGGCTGTCATGTTGACCATTGCCTTCGCAGTTATTGGCTTTGCAAATAAGCGCTCTGCACTCTCAGTGCATGTGATTTGTTTTTGGTGTTGAATGTTTGCAAAAATATGTTTATAGCTTTTCCTCCGTTCACACACAATTCAATTTTCAAGTTTTAGTCACTTGTTGCTTCTCTGTGTATATGTTTTCTAAAGACAAGGTTTATGTAATTATGCTCCTTTTAATAAAGGACAGTGTCACAAAGACACAAAGAAGATTCCAGCTTTTATCAGTGAATAAGTCGACGTTGAAGGTTTTTTGCAGTTTAAAAATTGAAGGAGCAGCTATTAGATACAAAAAATATAACTTTGTAAGTTACTGTTATTTATCTACATATCAAGTGCTTGTATTTTAAGAATAAACATCGCACTTGTTTGATGCCGAAAAGTTGCTAATTTGTTTTTATCTTCATTTAATTATAATCCTTCATCTTATTTTATTTTCAACATTTTCCAGATGTACACTCTCACTCTTCTGAGCAGTTCCAGGGTTGTCAGGAATAAACAAAAAAACTTTAGAAAAACCCTTCAACTATAAAAAATGGCAGAACAAAAACGTAGTTGTTCTTACAAGAAATGTGTTTACCCACTTGCTATGCAAGACACCAGAGAGTTATTAAGATTGACACTACCGCGGCTAATCGTTTTGTTTGTACTACAACACACCGTTTTAATTGCCCAGTGATTGCTCTACTTTAAGTACTCTTCCGACGGTGCCATCAAAGTGAGTGCATGCATCTTGCCTGGTTACATCTTTCCTCTGAGATTGCATAGACGGTAAAAGAGAAAGAGTGTAAATGTGTGCGTAAATTGTGTGTTTGCTATACTGAGATTGCCGTCCAGAAAGATTCACTGCCTACCTAATGACTGTCTAGCAGCCCCGGCTGTCGATGAGGTGCGAGAGAGGGGCATCAGCATCAGCAGCAGCAGCAGCAGCAACACTGGGCAATTGACACTTTTGCCGACATGTGCAGCGGTGTTCACTTTGTCTACACATTTGCGCCATTGCCAGGTTGCCTTTATCCGCTGCAGCGTGACACCGTTAGAAACTTGCAGCCGGCGTCGTCGTTTCTGGCTCGTCGCCCAGTCACATCAGTCACCAGCCTAGTGACCAGAAAAACAGTTGCGGCTCATATAAAGTCTGGCCACTCCCGAGCGCTGTCCATTTTGTTGCACTGCCTAGCCGACAAACGACATCAGCAACTACTCTTGTCACTTTGTTCATTGTGCTGTTTGTTAACCATTGTAAACTGTGCCATTCCAGCTCGTTTTTAGGCAAATGCGCCACAAATTCTGCTGTAAAATGGGCTTTTTTCCCGTTTCACTGTTCAGCCTGGCAGTGATTGTTATCCTGCTGGCCCACCACAACGTGTTTGCTCAGCTTGGTTCGGTTGGGGGTCGAATTAGCATCACCAATCCAAAGGTTGCACTGAGTTACTGTACAGTGTCCGGTGAAGAGTATACGCTTGCCACCGGAACACCTCAGCGCTACAAAATACTTGCTTTCACCGGAATTCCCTACGCGACACCTCCTGTGGGCATTGATCGCTTCAGAGTGAGTAACTTTAAACTAAATATTATTAAAAAATTCATTGTTAAAACTGTAAATCAAACAGCCGCCGAAGCCAATCTTGGGCACAGTTGACTGTCCTCCTCGTCGAGTAATGTGCCGGCAAACTGGCAGACGATTTGAAATTAAATCTCAAGTGCAAATAGACGAAAGCGAAGATTGCCTACATCTGAATATTTACGTTCCAGTGGTAAGAAAAAGCATTACACTTTAATGAATTTGTTAAAAGCAATAATTAGCTCGTAACTAGCAAATGTTTTGTCAATACGATTTGCTTAGTAACGCATACCATTTGCTTACCTGTGCGTTTTGTGTGCCTGTTTAGTGTGGTCACTGCACACCAACAAAGTTTACATTTCCGCACTGCTATGTGTCACTGTTTGCTCAAGCTATTGTTTGTCTTTTCCTTCCCTTCTCCTCCCCCACTTCAACACTACAACAGGATCGACCATCGGCCACGTACCCAGTGCTCGTATACTTCCATGGAGGGGAATTTAAATACGGCGGCAAGGATCTGTTCAAACCCGACTATCTCTACGATTCCATAATGGCCAATGGTCAGGAAATGATTGTCGTCACGGTCAACTACAGGTAATAATATTAGCTAGTTAGGGTTCTTTTATCATTACAACACTTATTTGAATCTAGACTGGGAGTTTTTGGTTTCCTTTCGACCGACGACGTTAACCAGCCTGGAAACAATGGAATTCGCGACCAGTTGCTTTCACTGCAGTGGATAAATCAGAATATTGGCCTGTTTCAAGGCAACCCCAATCAGGTGACCATAATGGGTCACGATGCCGGTGGAGTTTCCGTAGGCATGCACCTCCTGAATCAGGATGCTGCCAGTAAGTGTATTCTTTGTGTATATTTTACATTCCTAATGCTCATCTTTACTTGCAGAGTACTTCCGGTCAGCTGTCTCTATCAGCGGCACCGTCTTTAGCCCATGGGCTTTTGAAGATGTGCCAGTGCAACAGGCTCGTGATTTCGGCTACCGTTTTGGTTGTCCCTACCAAACGGACAAACTAGTGGAGTGTCTTCGATACGCTGACGCCAATTCACTCATTCAGACGACGCTCGACTCGGTTGACGTAAACAGCAACCGTAATCCATTTTGGTTCCGAGCAGTGGTCGACAAGAACGTCACTACGTCTGCGCTGCTCGCCGATTTTCCCCAACAACTGTACCAGGCGGGAAAAAACAATCGCGTGCCATACCTGGTGGCAGGCACTTCCAATGAAGGCAGTCTAGAGTTTTACCTTCAATCAGAACGTGTGAAGAGCTTTCAAGAGCTTGACGCCAAAATTGCTTTTCTAATTAGACCGTACCTGAAGCACTACACCAATGAAGATGCCATTGCTGCCGCCTTTTCCTTCAAGTACTTTAATCGAACCCATCGAGCCTACTCAGCCAGTGGGACAGGCAATCTCTTCTCCGGCGCATCGAATCCCTACTCCCAGCAGTCTGCCATCAGTCAGAACAATGCGTACAACACCTTTGGCCACCTCAACCAGTACGGCGGCAGCAACACGGGCAGTGGAGTTCAGTACGGCACTGTTTCGGGCTACAATGAACTGCAGTCGAATCAAATTTTTTCTCAGGTAAAAAACCATGGCTGTCAACAACAGTACTTTTGCTAAATTGCCTGTTTTGTTCTTTACAGATGCTGGGCGACTACCTCTACCTTGCACCGATGGACAATGCGGCCAAGCTGCACGCCGCTTCCGGCGCCGAGGTGATCATGTTGGTGTTTGACTACACGGGCAGCAAGTCTTTTGGCACCCTACAGATCGGAGCTCCTTCGGTGTCACGCGACAACTACGGTGCGACGCACAACAATGATTTGTGGTACAGTTGGCTCAATGAGTACGACCTGACCCCGCTGACTGGAAATGAGTTTACCCTCTACCGAAGTTACAGCTCATTTCTGGCGCAATTTGTGCTTCTCGGCACTGCGAGCAAGAACTTTCTCCGGTACACTCCGCAAACGCCCAACTACGTCAGCATCCGTTTTCCTAGCACACAAACGACCAATGTAGTGGCGCAGTTTGGTCGTGGCTATCGAACGGATTACTTTGACTTTCTCAACGACTTTTTAGCTCAACTAATTGAGAAGAGCAAAATCTTCCCGCCGTACTTTCCCATTGAGGAGTACAAGTCATACCAAACGGCCACCTGGAGCTTAGTGGGCGTGGTCATTCTTGTAGTCGTCCTCGTCGTCATTGCTGGTGCCATTCTGTTCCTCCGAAAGAAGGACAACGGTCCGAGTGAACAGGTTCGACTGAAGAGAAGGAGAGATGAGTCAGATCCACTTAATGGCTAGTGCGTCTATATGCCAAATATTTTCTTCCTTCATCCTCACATCTTTACCATTATTTCTTTGTATATCAATTTCATTTCTACTTAACTTTATTTAATGTTTTTTAAATTAAAAACAAATTATTTAGACAAAAACTAGTACCGACGTTCACTGAAAGTAGCAACCACTTGGACACTAGTGGTATTTTATTTAGAAATTATCTTGAATAATTAATATTTATGACCATCTTTAATTTCATGACGCTGCAAAACAGCAAAGTTTAAAAGGTGCACTCATTACATTCAGTAGTACAAATGGAGCAAAACTTAAATTGCATGAAAAGAGTAAAAGAGTGTAATGACAAAATGTACAAAACAAAGAAGATAAAAAAGAATTGAATTTCCAAGTCCGATAAAACATGCAGTGGTGTCTGTCAAGGAAAAATGTGTTGTAGAACAGGAGTTTTTTAATTAAAGAAAAACAGGAATTTAATATTAAAAATAAGTTTAATGGCCTAGAAATTTCAAATGGGTCGTCTAATCAAATGTCCATTAGCTGCACCAGAATTAGAACCGGAATTTGAAGAGATTTGAGAAACCATGCCCGGAGAAAGAATTTTGGGGATCATCTCTATCTCAACGATAAGAGGAAAATGATCCGAGGGTATATACTGGTGCGGACATCCAGCAATTTTGTTTTCGCGAAGCCAATTTGTGTCCAAAGGTCCCAAAACGCCCAGTACTGACATGTTTGTTTTTGAGCAAAAGATGTAATCAATTACCCCTTTAAAATCATACCTAAAGGTCGAAAAGAGTTAAAATAAAACCAAACTTCGAAAACAACACAAACATACGTGTAATTAGTAAATGGCATAACGTCGTCCTTGTAAGCTTTAATTAGCTCAAAAGCATGAGTGTACTCGTTTGAGTTGCTCTTTGAGCTATCCGACACAATAGGCGACAGCTTGCGAAGACAGTCCTTGTATGCGATTTCCTTAAAGTCAGGATGTTCAACGGCGATTCGACCATTCGATAGATACTCCACTACACCAGAGTCAGGCAACGAATTGAGATCACAACACATGATAAGTGGAATCGAGTTGGAATCAGCCTTGTTGCCACCAGCATTCAGCCGAAACAAAGTGGCAGCCTCATCAACAAAGCTTTTAAGTTCATGCATAAGCATCATCGTCTGAATCAACTTGACATCACAATATTCTGGATCCCAGTGAATGTGTGCAGTGCAGACGACCAGTGGTTGGCCTGCAGCCATTGAAGGTTCTGCAAGATTGTCTGAAAAAAATGAGTAAAGCAGTGAGAAAGCGCATAAAACCAAAGCACCTGACACTTCATACCTGCATTGCCGCTGTCTTTTGTCTGGAGTAGAGCAACCAAGCTAATGTTATCTTTTGTCATAACTCGATTCAGCATATCATCAGAGCCTTCGGCATTGGCCATTGCCAGTTGATTAAATTCAATTAGGTGCTCCTTGACCAGGCTGAATCTGAAAGTAAATTTTAGTATACTAAAATAATTTTTTACTATTTAAAGTTAAACTTACTTGTCCGTTTTGAAAAATATAGCACAGCCGTCTACATGGCGCCGCTCGGATTCGGTCATTGTCTTTGCTCGTGATTTTGGCGAAAAGATGCCCTCGTAGCCGACATTTGCAAGTTGTGGCTGAAAATAGTTGTAAAACTGCTCCGTCTCCACTTCTTGAAGTGAAATTATGTCGGCATCAAAGTTCTTGATCTCCTGCATTATGGCATTGCGGCGATAGTCCCAGGATAGCGCCCAGTTGGGACAGTAGCCGTACAGCTGGCGCGTAGCATACTTGTCGCAGAGAACGTTATAGCACATGACGGTAAAAACGTTGGAGATGTTTGATTCAGTTGGTTTTGCAAGGGGAATCCATGGCCGTTGAGGAGGCGTTGAAGTGGTTACTGTAAACAAAAAAAAAATAAAAATTTTGCAAAAACAATAAACAATGGTTAATAATGGTACACTGAAGCTAAATCTGGTTTGCGAAAAGTAGCCCATTTTTTGTAAACACTAATTAAACGGCAGTACAGTTCAGGGGTGCTATTTATAGAGTGACAGACTAAAACAGGTTCAAAATGACTGTAAGAAGCGCCTTCAGTTTGAAAGCGGTCTTAAAATTCTAACAATTATGCACCTTGAGAGCGAAATCGTCCGTGACCATGAAAGCAGCAAAAGTTTGACCCAAGTCCTAAATGACAGCCTGGCCAAATAATTGATAAACATAAAGAGTAGTCGTCCCCCATGCGTCGTTGAGAATAAAGACGCGCAAATCAATTCATAGGCCATTCAGGCCATTGGCGCTGTGATGCTATAATTAGCCAACAAAGGCGGTCAGAGAACGGGGGAGAGAAGAGGGGGAATGACTGCCACAGTCGTGATTGCCGAGAATGGACACAGGTTGCCCAGGCGATGACACGAATCATTGACAATTGTAAGAAAAGAGAAAAATTGATCACACAAACGAATGGGAGCACAAGTAAATAAAGAGGAGCAATAAAGGGGCAAAGAACATTGGTGCGCCCAAGCAGAACGGGTTTTGTTGTCGCGCAGCAGTAAACATCCTCAGGCAATGGAGAAGGAGAGAGAGAGAGAGAGGTAAGCACCATGTATGGCCCAGTTTGCGATGATCACTTGATTCCCAGTAAGCAATAAGCATACTACAACATGTGGATCGGAAAGAATCAGACAAATGTCATCAGCATGTGAAAGAAGAGCAAGGCAATAGGCGATACTGAGCACAATAAAGCTGTTAATTACCGTCGATTAGGCAGATTCAATGCAACAGTCGCAATGCTTGAGCAGCAAAGATACCGTCGACACAATTTACCGGAACATTAGGCGCAGTTTTGCTGCCGAGACGCACTCATCCGAAACAATTAGTGCTTTCAAACAATAGAACAATGGTCACTGAAACCGGTGCAAATTGAGTCAAGTCGGCACGCGGAGAACCGCACAACTGTGGACGCTTTATGCGCTGGTCAACTGTGATAAGATCTCAGTCGAGCGTGTCTAACCTGAACACCTCCTCCCTCCTTAAAGGAACAATATTCAAATATAATTACGTTCAGTTGTTGAACACTTAAATTCCTTTGGTGATGAATCTTGGCAAAAATGGTTAGCTGAGACGATATCAAAGGAACAAGAGGCAGCACTGGGAGCAGCAGCAATTCGTCGAATAACCGCAATAGGTTTGTCCTTTTTTCTTCGTTTTCGTGATTTGATTGGACGAGGCAGTTTCATGTTTGGGGAATAGTCTACACACTGTGCACTGGAATCAACGACATTTGGAGCTGGGAGTAAACTTGCGGGCAGCAAATCACCTAGGTGGTTTTCACAAAATAAAGGGGAATTGGAAGTAAACGAAGAAGGAGAAGAAGGCATTGAAGATGAGCTGGATGACTCGTCTACAGTCAACGACGAACACATTGGTGAAAACTTGGGTGCAGAGATGGCCCGAACGGAGCGTTGCAGGTTGACCACCTCTGGGCGCACATCACAATAGCAATCACGAGAAGGAATCATATTTGGCTCTGAAGAAGTGGATGAAGAACACGATGAAGAGGATAGAGACGAGTAGACAGAGTGGGGGGCATCCTCAAGACTACTGTCTAGAGAGCTCGTCTCGTCGATTAAATCACGCAACAGTCTGCCTTTGGAACGGAAAGAGTCGGCCTGGTCAAGGGGGCTCTGATTGCCAGTCAGGAGCAAAGCAGATTTACCAGCCTCCACCGCCGCTTCTCTGCCAATAGGCCGAAAATGACGACCAGACGCAGAGTCATTGGAAGTGAGCGAAATGGCCTGGTGAAAGACCAAATCATTACCCTTTAGTAGATGGGCAGTCTGCTCATAGGAAAACGGATGGCTAAATTCATGGGCAGAAGCTGCAGCACCACTAGCAGCTGTTGACAGCCCCAGTTTGCCACCGCTGGGACTGGTATCGTCACATGTACAATCATCCTGGGCAGATTGAAAAGCACTTTTGCCTATCAGTACGGTGGGCTCAGCTTCAAAGCCTGTCTCCTGCCAGTCTTGTAGTTGTTGCTGCTGCTGCTTTGAGTGCAGGTGGTGATGATAGTGTACATGGTGGACATGATGATGGTGAAACAACATTTGGCCCGTTAGTTGAGCAGCCTGGTGCGATGAGGGGGTTACTGAATCGTGTGGACCAGCCGATGCCTGCTGATACAGCGATGGATAGTGCTGGTAAAAGTAGGCAACATTTTGCTGATAGCGGTGGTACGCAGTAGACAAGCTTGTCGCCGAAAAGCAGGTGTACGGATCTACATCAGAGAACAGAAACGGTCCTCCACCAGGCGCTGGCAGTGTGTGCAACAAGCGATAAGATTTACGACGAGAGTGTGATCGAGAGCTGCTGGCTGTGTTATGGCCATTATTAAATGGTGAATTCACGTTTCTTCCTAAATTAGGCCCCCCATCTTCGCACACGATAATTGGCGCTCCTTCAGCATGCAATGCCAATTTGGATAGTGAAACGCCCAACTCTGATAATTCATGATGAAAACTAGCCGAGTTTGGAGGCGACAAAGACGCTGACGAGGTCGAATCGGAAGATGACAAAGAAACGGGTGACGCCAACTCAAATGATGGGAATGTGTTCCTTTCGCTGATTGGCACTGCAGAGTACTGAGATGGCCGATGAGAGGAATAGTCGCCTCTGAATCCATTTCTATCAAGTGGACTCAGGTGACCATACTCGGCATTGTGTGCAGAAAACGGCGGCCGGTGATTTGGATGCTGTGAATAAATGGTTTCATCCAAAAAAGAGGACTGATTTGCTTGATTCGCATACTGAACATGGGCAATCTTGCTGTTGTGCAGTTGGATTGACTCTAGTGTAGACACCGAATGGAAGCCTTGCCCAGGCAAAAGGTCAGGCATTGCTGCTATACTGATGGCTAAAGTCGACGAGAGGCGGACTCGTGTGCTTCATCGAGAATATTGGTGATGATACACAAAACATTTGTTGGTTTTCGAGGACATGTGGACAGAAATGTACAAAACAAAGATGTTCGTTTTCGGGGTGCCGTTATTCAATGACAGCTCACAGCAGCTAGTGGTGAAAGATGAGACGGACTTGTGGCAATCACAGTCGGTAGACGAACACACTCACATACACACATACACACACAAACTCTAAAATAGAGCAAGGCTATTTAAAGTGGCGCTTAGAGTCGGGCAAAAACACTGGCAGCAAAAGCCAGTCGGTCCGAATGAATGGCGCGAAGGTAAGACGATGGCAATCTCCCCGTCGCCGACGACGCTTGACTACAATCGAGTCATGTGAAATAGAGAAGAGAAGGAATAGAGGTCGGTCGGTCAGGTGTGCTTCTGCCGGCGACGGGTTGCTGTCTTCAGTGTGCCCTCATCGCCGATTCGCAAACGCCGTCCAACGACCAAATAAACGGGACAGCAACAAGTTACCTGTTGCCGTGCCACTCGCCAACAGTAACAAGAACAAACAGGAGAATTAGAGTGCCGTCGTGCGGAGGCCAAGGAGTGCGCACGGTGAAGGAAGTGAGAGCAGTGGGTCGACACGGAAAATGCGCCCGGCTGAAATGAGGCTACGGTGATGGAGAGGAGAGACAAGGACAGAGAAAAGCCTCTGGAAGATACCGCTTTCAACCACCCTTCTCCTACACTTTGCCGCACACTCGCCGAAGCGATACTAAACAATCGACAAACAAAATGCTTTGCCTGCCAACAGCTCAAGAAGCAGTGATCATTAATTTTTCGCAGTCTACTGAACGGCCAAGTAACTGAGTAATCCCCTCTTCCCTAAGCAAATGATTTTTCTCCTTCTATTTCTCTCTTTCTCTGCACAGTCTCTTATTCGCTATAAACTACACCGTTAAAGATATCAAAAAGCGGTTTTCAGAAACCAGTAAATCACACTAAAAAGCATCTTTCTAATGATATTAAACTTCAGTCGATCAGATAAACGGAGGTATTTAATAGGGCTGCTTATCTAAATTCAAGGATATTTAAATGTGACCTTTTTGACTTTTCCTCAAAGACTACTAGTTCTAATGCCCTGGTTTGTTTGGGTGGATCAATCAGAAAAATAGTCTCCACAGCATGGCTATCTCAAAATTTTGATAAAGTAACCAAAACTCCATTATTTGGGATTTATCACTTTTAAAATATGCCTATTTAAATACAAAATAAGCTCTAATTAGTCTTTGTTGGGTTGTCTTTAAACCATATGGTTAACCAGAAATGATTGAGCCGTTATGGTTGGCATTGACCGATGAACATGCTGATTCAGTGAGGCTGCTGTACGCACGCACGTATCGCTGCCGAACCAGGCTCTCGTTCTGGGCTGCTGTGTTGCCGGATGAGCAATGCTGTTGCAGGGGGAAGGGGTGCAAATCTTAAGGAGGCGAGGTCTGACGTGAATTGGCGTACCAAGTACTTTGCCGACGAGGCAAACAAGACCCACGGTGCTAGAGTGAACAGTTACTTATAACTGATTCATTTAACACAGACTGATCATAGGTTTAGAAACAAATATATTTAGACGGGAAAACACTACTGTGTTGGTAAAAACAGTGAGGTCTCTAGCAGTGAGAACCACGACTCGGGTCTTACGAGCGGTCGCCAAAAGAACGTTAAAGTTAGCAAACGCCAGCAACAAAATTCAAACAATGTTAGTTGTGCACAGATTAGTGAGCAAAGCGAACGGAATTGAGCCCTTGTTTACAATCAAAAATAATGCTCATTACGCTTGCAAACGAAGAATGACGCAGCGATAGTGAATTAAAGTAACAGATTGGCTGCAGATTGCACCATTACGGTAACGATAAATGAGAGCAGAGAAATGACAGCTATTCTAAGCTTTTGCCGCCAAAAAAGTAAATACCCAAATCAATGCTGAAAAACTGCTGCTTTCGAAAAATAAAAAATGTCTTACATGGTTGGAGGTTGTCCAATAAGTATGCTAGTAGCTTTTGCGTTCCATTCGGTTCATTGTAGATGACAAGAAGCTCTTGAGTCAAAGGGTTGTTCTTTAAACCTAGCAGATTAAAACACAACAGTGTAAGTGTAAATAATGAAATTCAACTTGATGATTTATTAATACCAAGATTCTGTAGCTGAAAAAGCTTCCCCAATTCATATGGCAAACTTCGCAGAATGTTGTTGTTAAGGAGCAACTCCCGAAGCATTATCAAATCGCCAATCTCCGCTGGTAGATTTCGGAGTTTATTTGTAGATAAATCTAGGTATTGCAAAGAGGTGAGCTTGCAGATATCTGGTGGAACACGAGTCAAGCAGTTGTCGTTGAGATAGAGTGATGTCAAATGTGTCAACGACCACAGCTGGGGGCTCAGGTTTCGCACAGAGCCTAAAGTGCGAAGTAAAAAGACAAATAGAAAATTAGCTGACTGGTGCCATTTTGAGCGAGTGTCAATGAACTTACCAGTAATTTCCAGCTCGAACCATGCAGTCTCTTTTCCGTTGGCATCATCGGCCTGGAGAATGACATGGCTTCGACGAGGATTAGGCGGTTCATACTTTTCTCGATCCCGGTGACTTGGTCGAGACATTGGGGAGTTGATTTTTATAAAGGAAAGGTTTCAATAATTGTAAATATATCTTCAAATGTCCTGACAAAGTGAATGAGATGAGAACCCAATATTATTGCGGAGTGTGTTTGAGAGTAGAGCTTGTTTTGTCTACCAGTGACGTTTGTGCACGGACTTGGAGGGGTACAAGATGTGCAGTGCTGCCCAATTCTCTCAATCAAACTTGGTTTTCGTCCATTGTGAATGAAGTAATCAATGCCCACCTGCAAACCACAAGGAAAATCACAGTCCCTTATAGTAAAAAGAATATTTAAGGACGGTCGATTTCCTATTTAATTATTATGTAGCCCCTAAAATCCAGCCACTTTGTCAGCCAAGGTGACGTCTATTTTACTGTCAGCTGCAAAAACAGTACGTGGATAGATAGATATAGCTTATTTGATTTACAAAAACAGGCTAATTTTTTCGCTCAGATTTGAAAAATATCATTACGTTTTTCCAATGATTGTCATTGAGCTGAGCAAAGCTTACAAAAGTAAAAAAAGAAAGACTTTCTTTTGTAGTAAATCACATTGCAGACAACCCACATAAATTTACAAAAACACTTTACTAAAATGATTTTATATTTTGAAACTATCTTTATTAAAAGCAGTGTGTTTATACATATTTAATTGTTACTTTTTAGAAAGTACAAATATACGAGCTCAATAAAATGCCACGGAGATGGGGGAGGGTAAAAAATTGGCAAACGCTGCGGTTTTCGGAGAGAGTAACCTCTTTTTCGTATCGGCCCGACTAAAACCTGGCAGAAAATTGTGATGAGAACCAGTGGAATAATTATCAACATGATCAGGCTGAGCAAGGTAAAAAGGGCCATGTTTCGACTGTACATTTTCTCTGCTTCACTGCTACCATCCATGCTTGTGTGTTGTTGTTTTGTGTGTCAGAATGGTAATGACATTTTTTTGTACTACAGCACAAGCAAAACGTATAAACATTATCAAAGTGTCTTCTAAAGTTTAAATCTTTGACCACAGTATATGCTTGTGTAAAAGAAGTGATAAAAATGACAAAAGTTCAATTTGATTTGATTAATCTGTACAGTCAGACATTTGTCATTACATTTTTTGAACAATTTTATAACTTGAAAAATTTTTCTGAGAATCATTTTTAAAGTTTTTTGCACTTTGTTTTTGTCAACAGGATAATATTTTCGTATAAATAATTGATTGTGCTCCACAGTTTCAATTTAAAAAATTCATTAATTATTGAGAACTGTGACCTATTTTAATTAAAAAGTACAAATTGATATTTTTGTCAGTATTTTCCTGTCATTAATTTTTTTAATATAAAGTTAAATAAACGTAAAACTCAAAGGTTGTAACATTTGACTTGTCTAATTAAAACGATTTATCGGCAAACTTATATACTTTTATTCAAAACATATTTAAAGTAAAAAATAATCCTAAACTGACTGCAGTTTAAAATTTACTCTGCAACTTACTCAATTAAAAAAACTTAAATAAAAATTGATATTTTTTTATTTGTTTAAACTCACTTGAACCTTCACACAACGTTTAAACAATGGTTAAAACAAAATTTTTCAAACGGATCGCCATCCTTTTTTCATACTTATTGAATATTCACTTTATTCAATTACGCCTTAGTCGTTTTATTGAACATCTTATTAATATTTACGAGAAAACAAAAAAACCAAAGCCAAAATGGGTTACAATTTTAAGCTGGAAATGCATTTTCTACATTTATTGTGTGATTTTTCCAGTTCGTAGTTTTGTTGTCACTTATTTGCAGTTAAGGCACCTTCCTCTTGAAGCTCACATTGATGTTGATCCGGTGTTGACGACTTTAGTTATTCATTTTCACTTTTTTAATATTTTCACTACTGCAGCGACAGGTCTTTTGGGAATATTTGCTTTTTATGTGGATTACTCTATCTGTTTCATGCTGGATCTCTACATTTTAAAAATTGGCCATGACATCATTGTTAATAATGCAGCTAATTTTTGGTCACTTAATAGTGCTGTTTCACAAAAGTACACATGCAAAGAGGTTCAGCAGTTCATTTTGAAAATCTGGAATAACTTTGACGTTGTATTTAAATTTAAAAGTTTGCAAAATTTTGACGGTTTGTCAACAAAGATTCGAGCCAAAGTGTTAATTCTCTCTACAGTCATTGAATGGGTTAATGTACTTTTTCTCATTGTCATAAGTAATTTAAAAATTGAATATTTAGCATCAGTTTTTCAGACTTATTTTGTTTTGCAGTACTAAACTTTGGCTCACTGGCGCTTTCGTTCCTGTTCTTTCTCTACCCAATCCTTACCCTTTGGACATTACTCATTTCACTGATTGACATTCTCTTTATGCTCTACGCAACGTGGAACAGCATCCGCCTGTGTCTCTTTGCAATTCACCTAGTGACCATTCCTATAGTTGCCTTTGGTCGGCAACTTCTTTCTCACAAAGCCTCCCTCTTACGCACTCTTCACAGCACACCATCTGAGTCCCGAGTAGAGTTAAAGTTGAGCACATTCAGGCAGCACTTTGTGCACGTGCACTACATTGCTCAATACATTGCCAGTTTAATTGTCGGCAAGCTTATGTTTGTCACACTGTTTACCAACGTTCTTGTTAGCAGTTTCAACATTAACATTATTCTACATGAAAAACTCCTCATTGCCGAATTGGTTCTTCTAATATGCCTACTCTTTCTAGAGGTCTTTCTTGCTCTAGCTGGCTGTATAATCTTCATCTACATGTCTGATGCTATGCACAGCTCTGGGGGTGTTCTTTTTAAAACTCATCAATACGTCAAATCTTTGAGCGTCAAACTGAAACTAATGACGTTTTATGAAGCTATCTGTACGAATAAGCGGTTTTATTTTTATGTGTGCATGGTTGGAAAAATTTCAAGAAAATCATTACTTGAGGTAATTAAGTGTTAATTACATGAGTTTATTACATAGTAATTTGTTTTTTTTCAGTTTATCATGACGTACTCTTCTTTTCTGCTAATTTCATCAAACTTGCTTAAAACAATTAAGTAACTTATTTTTTAATTATTACAAAAACTGATTGAACTATCTATGCTGTGCAAACGTTGTAAAAACGTCCAAAATTAAACCTTTGAAGCAAAACACACCCACAAAACCTTTTGTCAATACTTATTTGTTTAAACAGATTTTTTTTGAAAAAACGTATTGATTATTACAAAATGATTTAGCAATAAAGCTTGTTGAAATAAAATTAAAAAATGGTTATGCCCATTGATCTAGCCAACCAATAGTTTGATCATAAAGCAACTTTCCAGCGTCCACTCCAATTACAAAGTCTAAATGATTAAACTGCTCCGAAGGAACTTTGTACTCAATCAGGTTGTCTTTTAACACTGGTTTGATAATTTGAATCAAGTGCTGCACATCTTCAGGACTAACTAGATAGTCTGTTGCACCCCATGCTATGACCATTTTGGTTTTTGGACTAATTTTTGCCAAAGGATATTCAGGAGCATGAATGGTGCCGTACTCGGCAATGTTTAAAGATTCATTTTTATAGTCGAAATGTGAAAATGTTGCTGTTTGTTGATTCTGAGCAAAGTGCACCACTTGCCACATTGAGACGGGAGCTGGAAAATAATGCAAATACACTATAACTCGGTTGTGATTCACGTGAGTTGTAGGACCGGCTATTTGGACGAGGAATTTGTGGCAAGCATCTTCTGACTTCCCAACACGGCAACTGTTTTGGTCATCGCCAGTGAACATGTTCATTAGTCCTCGCAAATCTAAACTTTTGCCGATTTTGCGATAAAAATCGACAAAAGGTATGGCCATCTTGATAAATGACTTCATGTGTGTTACAAACACAGCTGGCGACCAAGAAATAAATGGTTTGACAATTTCGCTATATTCGGGTTGAGTGGACAAAAGCTGAAACATGATGGCACAACCTTGAGAATGACCGACGTAACCAACCGTCTTGTATCCAGTTTTATTTCTGACAAAATTAATTACTGCTGGAAGGTCATACTTGGCCATTTGGTCCATTGAGAAATGCCAAAAAGTATCGCTTTCGGTAGTCAAATTAACGTGTCCCATTGAATATCCATTTCCTGTAAAATTTAGCTGTTGTAAAGCCATACAAAGGTAGCAGTCTGCGCGCGGTTCAGTGTGTTTTCTATGAGAAACTCTAAAAACGCAATGAAAACACATTGATCCGCGAGCAGCGCCGTTATCCTCCGTGTCGCACTTTAAAATGAACTAAAAATTTTTAGTTGTAAGTACCTCGATTATTTGTAAGCCACAAATCATATCTTCCAGTGTCCACCAAACAGAAGCCAAAGTTGTCGCCACATTTTGTTGAGTTTGGGGGATGCAGTTCATGCGAAGTCATTAAAAAGTTACTTGATGAACCGGTGAGCCCATGATTTGCAATAACTGGTTTTCGGTGTTTGCAGTACTCTGCGTCAACTGTAAAGCTTTTCGGTACAACCCGATGAAGGGTAAGAATATACCTGTGAGTAAAAATCACAATTTTGAATGGTTTCACGCCATACATATTTGACTCAAAAAATGTTTCCATCGCCGAATTTGGTATC
>JAALOO010001203.1_pt1 | contig 18806 bp, 16 predicted proteins | sample 7257641 | NCBI WGS metagenome assembly JAALOO01 (sample SAMN14085613, study PRJNA598686) | mite metagenome | biome: ENVO:01001000; feature: ENVO:01001002; material: ENVO:01001226; isolation source: single female mite from University of Michigan culture on fish food culture... ...
AGAGAGAGAGAGAGAGAGAGAGAGAGAGAGAGAGAGAGAGAGAGAGAGAAAGCAATGCGACCAAATGAGTGCGCTAAGTGGTGCTGCTGCACTACCACACAATTGCTGGTCTCTGGCAGTCTTTCACCATCGCCAGAGCTAATGATAATGGCGACGGCAAAAGGGCGATCGGCCAAAAGTCGATATATAAAGACAATCGATTTCGGTTGCAGCGTCAACTTTGGAAAACTCAAGTTCCGCCTGACCAAAAAGAGCCAACTAACGTCGTCCAGTTACTGAGTTTTGTGTGTGTGTATGTGTGTATGTACCCAGCAAAGGACAAATCAATTTGGTCATTTAGTGAAATTGAATTGGTCCACTGGCCACTTTTTGTTGTCCTTTTTCTCCTGCCGCCTTAGACTGTCGCCTGGTCAGTGACTGGTCTTGGGCACTGTTTTCTCCCTCTGTTTATTTGTGACTTTTATTATTGGAAAACAATTAGCATAGGCATCGAGGAAGCAGTGCAAAGGCAGTGCAAGGCCGCATTGCAATCTCGTACTGGTCACACTCAATCAGTCGCAAAATTAATTACCCACAGAGCACCGCCGCCACCAAGTTGCTAGTGGCAATCGATCTGCACATACACTTTCTGCAATTTGTCAATTGCCTTCTCGTACAAGTCGAACGTGAAAAAAGACGGTGTCAAAATCTAAATACGCTCACCAGTCATCAAATGAGTACACACACAGAAATATGCGTCAAATATATTTGAAAATCCTTAAAAAAGTCAAATACGTTTGACTTTGATCAAAAATATTTGACTTTTCTGCACAAAAATTATAATGGCAAACAGGTTTGACAATTTGGTCAAATATATTTGACTAAAAGTCAAATTTGTTTGACTTTCAAAATTGAGATTTTTAAAGTCAAATATACTTGCCCAAGTCAAATATATTTGACTTATTTTTGGACTTAGAAATTTTGGTTTTTGAGAAGTCAAATATATTAAACTTTTTGGTCAAAAATCAAATCTGTTTGACTTTTCGAAAAATATAAAATACGCGTGTGGTGCCGACGACCAGCCTCAAAGTCGGCACCACACGCGAATATTTGATTTCGTAACACCAATTCTAACAAAAATGATCAAATTTAATCAAAAATTACAACAAAGATTACATAATCCATTCAAGAAGGTAAATGTTAAAGTTATCAACAAAATAATATTCATTCGAGTAATGTAGATCAGATAATTTTATAAATTTTGTTGACGAAAGAAATGTTTCTAACTGGTAAAGAGTGTCGTTTCGCTTAATGAAAGTTCCTTGACGACCAACCAGTTCTTTCTTTTTTCGTAACACATCACCTTCGCAAAAAACTGTATCACTGGACGTTTCTTTGAAAAAAGACGTTACTTTGAAATAGATGTCTCGGCGCGAATCAAGTTTTCGAAGGATAAACTTTTTTGTAGAGAAAGGATGCTTGGATGCCGGTAATATTTCACATGGTGTAGGAATCGAATGTAAGAGAGGTTGAAGATTTCTTTCTTCACTTTGGTAAAAGTTTGTTAACTTGTAATTGCTATTTTCAAGAAAGTAAGCACGTTGTTTTTGGCGTTTCGAATGAATTGTTAAAGCTGTGTTTTTAAAGTTTTTAGAAGTGCGTACAACCTTCTTTCCAAATTGATGAATTCTCTCGTATCTGTTAAAAAGAAAAAGTTATAACCAATTTTATAAAACAAGTTAAATTACCGAAAAGTCGAGTACAGGTAAAGCGGTCCGAAAAGTTCTGTTAGATCGCCATAATGTGTGAGATGATGTAACTTGCAAAAAACACTAAATTTGGGCTGGATAATCACACAATTCGCCATTATTGAGTTTGCTAACTGCTCAAACTGTTTGGTTTCATGCGAATGATAGTTTGGTTTAAACGCCAGCAAAACAAACTTCCTTAAATCTTTGTAAAGTGTAAAAACTGGCCACAAAGGATCAAAGATTCCAAAAAGAATTGCTTCCAACTTCAAAAATGTTTCAAGTTTCTAGAAAAAATCACGTTAAATTCAAAACATTATTAAAAACAATATACTTGAAGTGCTGTGCCGTAGATTTTAAACTTTGACTTTTCTTTGATAAACTTGACGTTTGGAGAGCCTTCGTAAAATGAATGATAGTTTTCGAATCGATGTTCAATTATCGCTCTTGTTGCTGACTTCCACCCCCGGTTTGATGCTAAAGGGTTGAGTCGATAAGTATTACCGATATTGGTAAGAATTAGTTCCAAAATGTTTGGCACTACGCCTTCTGCAAGGTCGTGCATCTACAAATGCAATCAAAAGTAAATAATTTGTTGAGTGTGCAAATTTACTTACAATGTCAGGCGGACATATATTCCATCTGTTTATGCCATCAAATTGGTCGAATATAAATGATTGTAGTTGATCAGTTTCATTCGGGTTAGTGATTAGCCTTCGTCGAACGAAAAGCTCTTGAATGTTGTCGTCTCCTTCTGAAGTTCCTTTTGCTGAGCAAAATCGGCAAACAAATGTGTTGTTGTTAAAGCATGAAGAGTATCCAACTAATGGATAGATTGCAAGATTGTCTCCGAGAATAGAAGAAATAGTAACTTTCAGCTCGAAATTTTGTCCACTTGAAGTACAAACTTCCAGTCCACCATGCAGATTTATGTCTTCGATTTCACTTTTTAAACGGCTAAAAATAGCGTAAAAAGGATCTTTAAGTGACAGTGATTTAAACTTTTTTTCGTTAAGCAGCATATAAACATCAATAGAGTCTTGTTTGGTACGGTTGTGAAATGGTAAATCAGCGAGTGAAAGGTAAACACATGTATGCTTCTGGGTTTTGTTCATAAACCCCGGCGAGTACTGGGTGTCGTCAATATACACTTCAATTTGGAGTTTGCCATGAATTCTTGAGTTTATCAAAGCATGGTGCGGGCTGCTAATATTGATGTGCTCATGACGAATAGGTTGATTTTGTAACTGCCAAAGATGATCTATTATTGACTTGTTTTCAAGTGCGTTTAGAAGGATGGGCTTCAAAGGAATTGCAGAAAACTTAAAATCATAAACTCGCCCATCAATATCAGTGATTTTATCAAACGCTTGAGGTTCAATAAAGTTTGAGTTTGTCTTTTTGAAATATTCTTGCTGAAGGTAGTCTGACGAAGAAATCTTTTTGTACAGATGAAAGTTTGCAGGATTCGAATTGGTTGTTTGGCTTAAATGAAGAAAGTCACTGATAATGTCATTGACCATTGAAGATGCCAATCCTTTTTCGTATTTATATTTGCTGATCAGTTTCATTAAACCCTAAAATTCAAATAGTTTAGTAAAATAATTTCAAAAATTGAAATTATACTTTGAAATACTGGTCGCTGAGAATGTCTTCGTTTAAAGTAGACCTTGGTGCATTGACGAACTCTTCAAAATTGTAATCATTTAAATCATTTAAATTCGAATAATTGTTTTCTTGTGCACCAGCCATGTTTGTCTCTTCACTTGCTCTTGTTGTTGGTCTTTGGCTAAAAATTACAGTTATAGATATGAAAACTTTTACTTTGATACTCACTTATAATAAGTCGAAGAATGGCGTTTATCTTCGGGGTGAGCTTGCTCAATGTGTTTGTAGAGACTATAAGGTGAATTAACTTCTGCAAAACATCCTTCTTTTGGACATTTTAAAACTCGAGTGTAAATTTTAGATTGACGTTTAACGTTCTTAGCTGAGTAATAGTACTAGCGTAAATGGTGTTTCGGTAAACATAATTTGCCATTGTAATCAAATAAGCAAACTGACAAACTTTAGGAAACAGCAAAGATGCGAGCAAAATGTTTGGTAAACAAATATTGATTCAAGTATTTTTGTGCCTATTTTAATTAAAATACCCACTTAGGTGCAAATAGTTTTATTGTTTTGTTGCGTCAGTTTGTTTTTGCTCGCTATCAACATTTGATTCTTGTTTTTGTGATAAGCAATCCTCAGAATCCTCTGGCAATTTGACTCCATTAGTTTCGAGTGTTGGGTTTGTACTTTTTACACATTTGTGTTATCTTGTCTTTTGATTACAAACAATATATTCGTTATTTTATAATTTTTTAGCATCCTTTCTGCAATGGCAAGAACTAGATCTAAAAACAAGCGATCAGCAAATGCTCCCATTATTCCTGAATCAGTTTATTCGGAAAACTCTTTGCCTAGTGAACAGTCGCAACCTGAGAATAACAACGAGTCTGAAAACCATGTAATTTTGCCTCCACCTGAAGTTGAAGAAGAGCAGCAACAAAGTTTGTTTACGGAAGAAGAGTCAACTTCTGATCTTAACGGTATTAGATTTTTGGTATAATTTTATTGTTTTAACATAGTTTTTTCACTTAGTTTTGCAAGATTATCATTCACTCGTATCAAACAGCACTAAAAGCAAAGCATTTGAAGACATTGTCACTCCTCAAGAAAACTTGCCTTTGTTTTTGAAACTAGATTTGTTTACAAACAAGTACATTTTTCAACTTAGCAAGTTTGATTATGATTCTATTATAGAAAAACATCGAATGAATGATAAAGCCCATGTCAAGACTTTCAACTGGTCTCAGTTCAACAGATCATCAACTGACTCGATGGCTTCTTTGTATGCAGTTTTGTCTCCGTACTACAAGTCCAAGTTAAGTTCAAAACTAAGACGTGACATCTGCGCCACTATGTCGTCTAAGCTGCCATACATGGAAAAGCGCTACCTTTATTTAAGGAAAAAATCTTTTGCAGGCAAACACCCAGCACTAAGTCGCAATGTTCAATCATTCACCTCATTTGCGGTAAAAAGTTTTTTGTTATGATAAAATATCTAATCATTCGTTTTGTTAAGGACTTGTTATACGCCCGCCTGGAAAAACACTACCGCGATCAACTAAAACTGCTTGCCCAAAAAGAAGGTTTTCAACTTTATGTGTTAAAAGGAAACGGAGAAAAGGTAGCCGAGAGCAACAAGATGCGAAAGAAATGAAGATTAAACTACCATTTATTCGTAAAAATCTTATTATTAATTATTAGTTTATTCATTTTGTTTGTATTGATTAAAATTATTGCAATAAAACCAAAAGTCAAATCTGTGTACCCAAAAAAGCGTCAAACTGACTTGACTAGAATGTAGAAATAAAACGTTCAATTATATTTGACTAAAAAGTCAAATATGATTAACTTTAAATGCGCTGTTTTCTAGCAATAAAAATCAAATATATTTGACAAAAACAGTCAAACATTTTTGACGATTTAACAACATTCAAATATATTTGACGCGTATTTCTGTGTGTGTAGAGAAAGAAAGAGAGAGAGAGAGAGAGAGAGCAGTTGATTATCGGTTTTAGCTGCCATCGATCTCATGATCGATGTGAGACAGAAACCAAGCAAATCTTCCGATGCACAAGGTGGTTCCAGTTGAAGCATTCTCGAGCATTGTCGCATTGTCTTTTGATCTGCTTGTCACCAGAGCAAGACTCCACTTGACTAAACAGCAGCAGCAACAGCGGCAGGAGTTTGCTATTAAGAATTACTGTTATAATGTGTGATAAATAGTGAATATTAGCGCTCAATGGAGAGCAGGCAAGAGAGCAAAAGAGACAGCGACAGAAAACGAGTGTAGAGAAAATTAAAATTGGAACCAAATGGCGAAAAGTGACATTCTGACATGGCACATACACACTCGGGAGGAAAGGAAAGAGAGGCAGATAGAAAAACCGACAGAAGCTAACGTATGGCAAAGTGAGCTTGCAAAGGCACAGAAGCACAGAAGCACAGTGCAGATTGAATGGTCGAAAGAATTTCAGGAATTTCATTGGCGAACGGTTTCGTCATTACGATCAGTGCAGTGCCGTCGAGGGGAGAGAGGGAGAGAGAGAGTTTTGCGTGGTGTAGACTGTTCTGACAAACGGCGAAAGAGCGCCATGCAAGTGTAGTAGCTTCGTCGGGAGCACTGAAGGCAAACGGAAAGTGAGAGTACAACAGCGACTGCTGTTGCTGTCTTGTGCCCGGCTCCATGAGAATGGGAAAAGTAGAAAGTTCCCGCGTAGCAAGCAAGGAAGCACTGGCAGAGAACTGTGGAGAGTGAAAGCTGAAGAGGGAGGGAGTGGGCACAGGCAATGGGCCCAGTGCCGAGTACAGTAATCAAATTAGAGCAAATCAAGTTTGATAGCAAAATAATTATCCACTATTACTCGCAGAGCAGAACACGGTGCAGAAGTTGGCAGCAGAGCAACACTGTTTCAAGTGACATTTTCACTGCCAATCGCCACAACGATGGTTGACCGAAGCATGTGCCCAGAACAGACACACACAGGCTAGAGTGCTAGAGCACACTGCCTCCAATGGTCACTGGTCAACTGTGAAGTGACAACAGTGAACTGTCCTCCTGTTTTCCTGCTGCAGGACTTGAGTGTGTGTGTGTGCAAGTGACAATAAATCACAACTGAACCTGAAAATATCTCTTTCAATATTTAAACCATTTTTTTCAGTTTGCGCCAGTGTGCATCAACAATGGTGATAAAGTTTAAAGGAAGCCAGTAGACCAGCCAACGTCATGCTAATTAAGAGAAGGCAAATAAGCCTTCGTTGCTACGGTCAGGAGGAGAAACAAGCAAACAAGCAATATCGCCTGGTAATCGATTGTGTCCGGTGGCAAAACAACGGCGGCAAACGTGCGACAATGTCACTGTAAATGGCGTTGACGGCCACCGGTGACAGGCCGCACGAACCAAACCGGACATGGGCGGCCATTCATTCACTCATTCATGCTTGCTCGACTGTGGCCTGCTGCTGGCTGCTCCTGATGAAAATTAAAATTAAATTAAATCACTCTCTCCAGTAGAGAGCAGTCTTACGATTATTTATATTCTATGGCAAGAGCAAATTGTCAACGCGACAAAGTACTTCTCCAAGTGGTCCTACATTGCTGCTGATGTTGATGCTCCGGGTAAATGTGGCAGCGGCCTGTGTCCGATGATTGCCGATCCAGAGAATATAATGGCCATCGTATGGGCAGAAAAGTGGACATGGCCAGCAAAAAGACATCCAACGATGCTACGAAGGCCTTTGTCCGTGCCCAAAAAGAAGGGAGAAATAGAGAGAGAGAGAAAGAAAAAGAGAGGAGGAGAGAGAAGCAATGAGAGTAGGGTAGAGCCGAGGAGAACCCTGTCGGCTACTGCCGCCACCGTAACCGGGTAACATGGAATGCGAAGAATGCGCTCAGGCGATTGCTGCCGCCGCTGCCCGAGTACTACTAATAATTGCTGTCATAATGACGATGACGACGGGCCAAGTGCGCTGCCAGTGGCTGCCCTTTATTAATATTGCCCAGCCGATGCTCTGGACCGATCAACATTCAGTCGGGCTAATTCCGCGTATGAGTTCACTTCTGGTAGTCGTCCTAGTCGTCGTCGTCGTCGTCGTCCTCATCACCCTCATCGTATTCAAATGTCCCCCAAATGGCGCACTTTAGTGGGCGCAGTTTGGGAAGGAATAAACAACCAGAAAAAGAGAAAACGAGAGAATATATCCTCCTGCATGCACCATCACCTGAGGCGACACTGTCCTCAGTGAGTAGAAGAGAAGTGATGCAGTGCCATGAAAAAGGGCCAACGAAGCAGAGTTGATCACCGACAAGTTGTCGCCTTAAATTACCCACTCCCAGCAAATTTGTACTGAAAAAGCCCCCACACTTTAGCAAATGGCAGCGGAACTAGGCAAGTTTAGAGCGCCAACCAACTGTGCAGACACAGTTGTGCTGAGCCGCTTTACATCATCCATCAGATATAGATTTCCCAATCGCGTCTAAGCTGAGCAGATGTGTGTACTTCGCTGCTTTGTTGCTGGGCCCTTTCGCGCCTACCATCGCTACCGAAAAAAACAGCAGAGCACACATGTAAAGGCAGACATGCACAACTGTCGACTTTTAATCAAAGGCGCCGAGAGTCATTATTTTTGAGCAAGTAAGTGGAAAATCGCTCTAGCTTCGAGCGCGTAGGGAAAATAAATACGTACATTAGACGCTGACAGAGGGCAGCTTGGCAAATACTAAACACATTCACAGGGAGGAAAGGAGGGGACCTAGTGCACTTGGTGTGCAGTGTACAGTTAGCTGCACTTGGGTAAACGATGCAGGAGAATCAGTCAAGGGAGGCAGCTGCATTTGCCTACCATCGAACACCGACACTGACAGTTAACCGAGACCGAAGTGGCCACCTTTCGCTGGCGCCAAAGACCAAACGCCGGTCGGAGGTTGCAGCAAATCGAGCATAGATTAGTGCTCCTGTCCGTGAAGAGAAGTGAGCCAACCGATTATTGGCAGATAGACAGACGAAGACACTCACCGTCTTCACTTCGATTCAGCCCATTCTGATTGCGCTATAAATCAATAAAAAGCAACCAACGATTGTCCTCACTCAGAGAGTAAGAGGCAGCAAAAAACAAAAGGGGAATGTGAAAGCTTTTTGGTGAAACAAACGAGACTCTTCCCAGTGGCTCGCTTGCTCAATTGCCCGTTTTGCTCAGCGGCAGCACCAATTTGCCTTCTGTCTTCTTCCGCTGACACTTGGTCCGCTGTCGGACAATAAATATCTCGCAAACGCCTCTCGAGTGTGAGACCGATTAATCTGGCTGGCTGAGTTGGAAGAAAACACACCGAAAGGCACCGACATACACATACACACACACATGCATGCATAACACATTTGCTGAAGTCTTCACTTCGAAATGAGATCGGTAATTTGCCAGGCCAAAAGCTGATGAAATTCTGAAGCCACCGACACAGTTGTGACGGTCGTCGAGAGTCGCGTGGACGATCAGTGTGAGGATGCGGCAAAGTCAGCGCCAGAGCAACACTGCAACGGTTATTAACTCGGCAATGATTCGCATCACTGCCTGGCAATGGCGAAGGCAGACACTCAAAGTGAGAGTGGCGGCGAGAGGGAGAGAGAGATCCTGCACCAGTCTGAGACCTTGCACCAGTGTCAGTGTCTATGCTGTTCATTCATACCCGCACACACACATGCTCATCGGTGTATTACAGACTTGGAAGGCAACCAACAGCCTGCTAACCAGCGACATGGCTGCAACCATTCACCATCTAACACAAAACAATGAAATACAGATAGCTTACACCACCGAAGAAGACCACTTACGAAAGAGAGAGAATAAATCAGTGCCTGAGATGGCAGCATTCGCAACCAGCTAAAAAGCTGCACTTCATTTACCGACGAATCAATGGAGATAGAGGCACAAAGTGAGGCTACAGCACAGCACAGAGAGCGGAAAATGCATGAACAGGCAAATTTAATTGTAAATTGCCGTCACTGTAATTTCGCCAATCACCGATGCGTAAGCGATGCAAATGCAAGAGTCGCCGTCGCACTCGCCTATCACCGGTGTATTTTGCCGGTGAATTACCAATTCGATTAGCCACAGTCGGTGTGGCTCAGTCCTCTTCTCTCTCTCCCACTTTTCCCTAGTCCTCAACTCTCAAGTTCTGGGTCCATTGACCTGCTTCTGTTTGCCATCTCTCTCTGATAAGGCCAAATGACTGCCACTGACAAAATCAACCTACAATGTAGGTCTTACATGGTCGCAATACTGCTGACCAAGCCAAGTCGTTGTTTGTTTTGTTCCGATAAGAAAATGGTTCTGTTTTTTGCACACTCTTCAGGCATAGTAAATAAAACGCCGTTGTATACATGCAAAGGCACCACTCGAAAATGTTGTCGATGTTGTTGTTGAAAGCAGACATAACACAACACCAGGACTACCATGGACAAAGACGACCACAATCACTGCAGCACTTTGATCATTAGGGGACATTCTAATGATATGAGTGCCCTCTTAGTGACAGCAGTCTACTGCAGCGGAACATCTTCAGCTGAAGAAGAATCTGTCTTCTTGTTCAAAGAAAGTTGATCCAAAAGAGGCAGGAGGCGAATTCCAAGTGTGCCGCCGCATCGACAGTTAATTAGCAACCAGAAAATGCCAAGCCAGTCCGCACTACCACCACAGCACAGGCCGTCGGGCAACGGACAGAAGAATTCGGCGGTAGGCGAAATACCTTTGCGGACAGCAGACATCGGCGCCACTGGGAAAGGCGCACAATTAACTGGCTGATTAAAAGGACATTAATCAATTCTTATTAAAAAAGACATTACAAGAGACGGAGAATAATAGAGAGGCCCTGGACTGAAGGCTGAGAATGATGTGTGCCTTCGAATGAGAAAGGCAGAAACGGCACATAGCTGAAATGCTTTCGAAGCAGCCACTGAGAATAACATTCCCCCAACTACTTCTGTGGCGCGCAGTGAAGAGGAATCTCTGGTTGGCTGGTTGGTTGTTGGAATTTAAAAAACTGCGCCCACTTGCAGAAAATCTGCATCGATTCCGGTAGCAGTGGTGCTGCTGCACCGGCGGCTGCAATGAGTGCAAGCCAATCGGTGCGCTAAGTAGCAGTCGCCGCCGCTGCCGCCATCCTCAGAAAGACTGCCGTCTCAATCGAGTCGCTCATTCCGAGCATTCTTCAGGAGCAATGCAAGTCAATTATCGAGTCAACAGCAAATGTGCAAAAATGGCGGCAAAGTTCGATTCATAATTTGCATATTTGTTGCATTGTACAGCAAATTCTCCTGTTCTTCAGTGCGATGATCACTCTATTTGGATTTAGCAATAGTAATCAACATTGTTGAAGTTGATACAATTTGACTACATTTTTTTGCCAAAACATCATTTAAGATGATCAATCAAATCAGTTTTCAAAAGCACTCTGCCCTTTCTGTTTGTGATAGCAAATAATATCAATTAGAAACACATTGATTTAAAAGCTTCTTGAACTTAATGCAAATGAATGGTCGCAAAAAAACCAATGTAATTAATTAGAAAATCCACTACCAAAAGAATAAGTGCTTAACACATAGAAAAGCATTAGGAGCAATTACAATTATCACCAGACCAATAGCCTCCGAATGAAGTCATGTATTTTAATTAGTTCCAAAAATGGTGACTGAAGCTTAAAATAAAACAACAATCCTACAAAATAATAAAAATGTCGTTCGGGTTTTCTATTTAGTCTATATTCTGAACAAAATTTAAACCTTAGAAAAAGTTTATCAATGCATGAAAATAACAATGACTTCATTTAGATGCACTTTTAAATGGGCGTTCAAGAGAGCTCAAACACAATTGGAAGTTTGGTTAAAAACACCATAAACTAGCGCTGGTCACCAGCTTTCGATAGCACTAACAGTGTAATTACCAAGTTATCAGCTTCACTTCTAATTACACACTTGCTTACACAGCTGTTGTAGCCAAGAAAAACAATGGAAGAAGGCATGATGGAAGCATGCATGTCGTGGAGGCAGGTTGGAAGGACAGGCACAGCACACTTACTAATTGATTGCCATTTTCCTAGTCGCACACACCGCCAAACAGTCAGTCGGTAAACAGCAGCAACCATCCTACAGATGTCAATGTGAAGTTCACCTAACCACAAAGTGCGACCACCACCGGGGTACTCAGAGTAAACTCATGAGAAACTGCGAGAAGACTGAGAGAGCAGCAAAAGCGGCAGTGAAGTAGAGCAAAGCTCAAAGGTGATAGCAACGTCGTTTAGTGAGTAGGCCAGTGCCGTTTGCCAATCGATTCTGCAGCAGCAGTACAGACAGCGGTGACACACGAACTGTTAATAAAGATAAGGCAAACTGACGGAAAAGAGGGATGTGTGAGTACTGAGGTGGAGGCAAGGTGGTGCCGGCCACTGTGGCCAATGTGCGGTGAATGGCCATAAAGATACGGACTGAAAACGGTGTAGCAACAAAAGGAGCCACCAAATTGAGTATGCTCAAGAGTTGGTCCGTTCTGCCAAGATGACCACGACACACAGACAACTGAAAACAGTAAAGACAATTGCCCTTTAATTAAGCAGTACAAACAAGCTCGAATGGCCATTCAAAGTGGAGAGATAAAACAGGGGTCGATTGAGCACTTATCACTGCAGCATACAATGGCAGACATTGTGCCGCCGTATACCTGGCTTCACTTGACCTTTTCAGAGAAAGTCAAACCATTTGTTTCACTTCAGAGGACTTTCACAGTTGTTTTTAACTGCGCTGTCTCATGAACTATCAACACCCAATAAGTTAGTTGCCCCTTCTGCGTGTTCAATTGTTGCTCGTGCCGTGTTCCTGTCTTCCTGAAACACATTCGAACATTCGAGAAGTGGAATTAACAATTCTCTATTAGTTTTTTTAAAATAAACAAATCTGCATAAGCTAACAATTTGGAGTTCACAGGTGGCGAGGCAATGATAGCACCAACCAACCAGTTGTGCGGACAAGCACAAGTGAACAGTCGTGACAGGAGCGACCTTAAAGGCGATGATTGAGTGACCGAGAGTACATCTCGGATGAAAATGGAAAGTAAACGGAGAGTATAATGATGTCTGGACGGGGCTGACTGATTCATCAGGCAGACACACCGGCACCGACTTCCCTGCCGTTTTCAGATTGAGAGTACTGTCTGGTAACCAGACTCTGGTTGCCTAATTAAATTATCACACATCCAGACAGATGTCATTTGAAAAAAGTGACTGACTTTGGGGTGCCAATTTCACACTGATTGCCTGTGACGCTAAATATGGAAACACTCTCAGTGTCCATTTGGTCCTTTCTCCCCTTTTGGCCTCACTGTTTATCATCATCAGGCACTAAAGCTGCACCAAAAATAAGTGTGATCATTTAGCTAGTAAAACTGTGAAAAGAAGTTTTTCATTTTTCAATTGTCTTCCACTTTACAACTACAAGTGACACACAGCAGGCAACAGTGCGTGACATTATTTTACATAAGTTAGGCTCCAGTCAGATTGGTGCGATCGATCGTGCGCCCAATTAGTTGCCATTACAAGATAGCTAATTAGACGACGCACAAAAACAATCTTGTTCAAGTCTACTTCTTTCAATGCAGCAGCCAGTCACGGTGACACCGGCAAAAACTGTAAACTACACAAGTAAACCTTTCTCGCCTTTGACGCACCGTTTCCGGCGGCCATTTCAATTTTGCCTTTTCAGCAATGATCTATATCTTTATACGTTTTTACTTGCGATAATCAAGAAACTGCAAATGATTAAGAAAAAAATGTGTGCACTTACCATACATCTTCCCCTCATCGGAAAGGATAATCTTGCGCCGTCCGCATGGTGGGTAAATTGCGAGCGCTTCCTGGAAGCTCTGTTCGATATCGGGCGACCAGACGCCTTCTGCGTCAGAGCCGCCTCCATTATTGCCGTTCAGCTCAACGGAGCCGCCTCCTTTGAGGGAGCCATCTTTGCTCGAATCTTCGTCGTGGCTGTCGGCCCCTTCAGAATCGGCGTAATGGTTCGCTAGTTGGGCGCCGCCAGCCCAGGCTCCAGCGGACATGATTGTCGATTTCGTGGTGGCGGTGGTTGTGGGGACGGACACTGATGTGTGGGAGTTAGTGGTGGTGGTTGGTTGGTTGATGGACTGCCGAGAAAGAGTGTTTGCCTTTTGTAACACTCAGCCAGTGACCAGTCAACAATGATGGTGGTTGTTGAATAGAAGGTACTGGAGCACTAAAAAGCACTCATTGGGAAGAGAACAAAACGATGGACAGTAGTGAGTATGTGTATGGCTGCCAACACTGGTGACAAGTGCCAGAGTAAACAAAGCACCGGTGAGCTGGAGAAATAAATAAATAAACAAAAAACACCGTTGAGATAAGACACGAGCACTGAAGGATTGTGGTCCTCTAAAACAATAGAATTCTCGCTGAAGAAATCACAACAAAAGAAGAAGGAAGATGTGGAGGAAGAAGGTGCAAGAATACGTGCTGATCCTTTCTCAGAGTGCTGCAATAGCAGGGCGCTTTCAGTGCACCACCGAAATCTGGCGCCTTTTGCTGCTGTGATCACCGCGTGTGCACTTCCCACTGTCGTTGTCCGCCAGTGTGAGTGTGTGTATGTTGTGTGGATGTGCGAGAGCGTTGCTGATCACCACCAGTCACTCAGTCGTCGTTACAAGGTGAATGATTAAGGCAGCTCAGTCGACGGAGAGTTTCGTTTTCGAAGCTGCCGCCGTTGAAGAGGCTGTTGTCGTTGAAGTCGAGTTTGGCTGCTCAAGAGCTGCTGTCGGCGGTGCAAGTGGTGGTGGTGGTGGTGGTGGTGGCGAAGAGAAGCAGAAGAAGCAGAAGGTGGTAGTGGCGCTAGTGAGGCTGCTCACGGTGACGGTAACCAACTTTGCCTGCACTTCTAACGGCTTAGAACGTTTTTCTGCTTCTTGAGGTGAAAATCACCAAGAGACGGCGATAGAGAGTGAGGTGATGCCAAGTGGCAGAGGCAAGTGGCGAAGTGCTGAACTGACGGGGGAGAGGGACTCTGAAAGGAAGAAGGAGAGAACTAGTTTAGCAAGTTTGCTTCGTTCAAGTTGTGAGCTAAGGTAAACGAGAAAGAGAGAGAGAGAGAGAGAGAGAGAGAGAGAGAGAGAGAGACTGAAGCCAGTGACTGACTGTCGATGGGCACTAGCTAGTTATTGTGACTGTGTTTTTCAGTGTCCAAACACCGAAGACTGGCTGACTGAGGACGAAATGGCAATCACCAGCAGGAGTAAAAGAACGAATCACGATAAGCGGCGAGATTAGAGAAGCTGCAGGCTGCTGCGAATTGACAGAATTGACCGAGACACTGCAGTGGTCTGCTGCTGGGGACTGGATGGACAGTCAGCAGGTAACGAGGCACGAATCACATTTGAAGCAGAGGGAAACAGGCCAAGGGGCAACGAATAAAGAAGGCACAGAGAGGGGAAGGAGAAGAGGAACGATGAAAGACGGAGAGGACGAAGGAAAAGGAGGAGAAGGAGAATGAAAGAAGCCAGTGCAATGGGGGTCTGTCGACGAAGAGAGGCACTGACCAGCACTTCTCAAAGAAACCTCGTCAGGAGACGGTGCCTTCTCTCTCTCTCTCTCTCTCTCTCTCTCTCTCTCTCTCTCTCTCTCTCTGCTACCTTTGCTCTTGTTGTAGTCCGGCAGGGTCAAAGGCGACGTCGAAGAAGGCAGATGTCGGTCCGGGGACAGGTGAGAGTGACTCACAAATAGAGTCAGTGCCCACCGTAGACAGCCAAACAGTGCCTTCCACTCGTACAGGTGTGTGTGTGTGTGTGTGTGTGCTGTGTGATCGAGCGAAAAAGAAAGAAAGAGAGGAGGCCAAGAACAGTGAAAGGAAGCACCCAAATTAAGGGGTACTGCCAAGAGAAAGAGACCCCGATCAGGGGCCAACTGTTCGCTGTTGCTCAGCAGGGCCAACTTTCCCTTCAGAGAGCAAAAAGAGAGCTTTTTCAGAGCTGCAAGGTTCCCGACGATGAGAGCACAGAGCGAGCGAGACAGGGCGAACTAAGAAGCAGAAGCAGCAGCAGCAGCAGCAGTAGTAGTAGCAGTAGCAAACTGTTGCACGACACAAACACTGACTGCTGTTGCCTTAACGTGCCACTTCCGAGTGCCTCGCATGCTTAGTGCTCCGTGCGACGTTCTAGGTCCCGAGTGCTCTAGGTGCTCTACACACTACTGCTTTTCCTTTCTCAACGCCTCAATGAAAGCAAGGGCAGCAAAAGCATGAATGAGCTAGCAGTGCCTCTACCTTCTGGCCTCAATTCACTCAGCATCGACGACACATGGCCACGGTGTCGCAGACAGGAAACCATCTAAATGCATGAGGTGCGTAAAGGCAACAGTAAGACTGCAAAAGACCCTTCTCTCTAGTCTACAATTTAACTAAAATTTATTGTCACACTTCAAAGAAATGTTCTCATCTTGAGTTTAGTGGTTATTTTGTCAGTTCATAATTAATTACAAAAGTTTTAATTAGAACACTTGAATTTTACTTCAAAAGATTTCCTCGTTAAAAATTGATTTAGAAAAAAAATTGTTCTATTGCTCAAAATAAAAAGATTCGTGTTCAAACTGTAAAGTTTGTTCTCTAAAAGTAGTTTGAGTGTGATCATTAGTTTCAAGTAATGTTTCGATAAAGTCAATTGGTAGTCCTCGGACCAGCAAACGGATGTGAACTGAGAAGAGGACGCACTCACTAACTAAAAAGAGCTCTAAACTGGCAAGTGATGACAGTGGAAGCGAAAGCGCACACAAGTAGCACCTATAGTGTCAAAGATAGAAAAGGAGGCAAACAACACTGATGATAAATTAGCCTGATCATCGTGAGCTTGTGGTGCTGCCTTCTCCACACCTAATTCCCAGCCATCATCCTTCGCACCGATGCTGCCTGTGGCATTCATCGCATTTACACACACACACAATTCACCTCCAATGCACACACCTGCTGTTGTCGATTTTACCGATCTTTTTCAATTAGTCAACTAACAAGAGAGAGAATATACCAAAAGTCAGTATCGGGTGACTCAAGTGTTGATGACTGGCAAGTGAGTGCACTGTGTTTGGCTGGTAAATTGTCAGGAGCTCAAGGCATCAGTATCATCATCAATTCATAATGCACCAAAATTTGTGCTCAAGTCATTGCGTTGCGTAAGGAGCAAATACTCTCAAATTAGCACTGCACACTAATGGATATTAGCTGTGCTCAATCAGGCAGTGGTTGTCCGGACAGTTTCAGCAGGCGGTGTCCAAGGAAAAAGCTGCCTGACAATCAGCAAGTCAGCAAGTGTATGATTCAGCTTCAAGTGCACAATTCAGAAAATATTTGTCAATAAAACAGTCGTCAAAAGCAAATATGAAATGCACTTTTAGATTGGTAATTGGGTATTTGTTTCTGTTTCAGTTAACTGGTATTAACTACAACGGTCAACGGCAAACAAGTTCTCTCTTGAAGCCCCTCACTGAAGAACTGTGCTTCAAAAAGTTTTCCTTCAAATTCACTCTGGTTTGAGCTTTCTGTCTATTTATAAGACTACACACACACTCGGCAATGGGCCCAACCAAACGCAAATGTATACAAAGAGAGGAAGAAAAAAGAAAGAGGATACAACAACAGGAATAAAAGAAGAAAGCAAGAAGAAACCTGACAAATGAGATGTACAACTCGGATGCGCCCCTCAGTTGGCAAAGCACCACAAAGACTGCTCTGCATGAGGAGAAGCATCAGGAGGAGCAGACACCAGAAAGCGCCCAAAGGCGCAGATGATTGCCAGGCAAGGAGGCAAATTGGGCTCAGCAGTAGGCACAGTACTGTGGGAACAGGGCAAACCTTGAAATGATCACTGCCAACGGAGAGAGTGACTTAGTGACACATTTTGCGGTCTGGCACACTCCACTGCAGTGGCGATGAAGGAAACACAGGCAGTCAGACCGACAGAGATGAGCTGCCAGCACTGCCGCAGACGCCTTGCGCCAAAAGTGCGACGCCATTGATGGCAGCAGAGAGTGAAAGTGAAAAGAAAGAGGAGTGCACCTTTTAGGGTTGGTGGTGTCAGTTTGCCAGGACAACCAGACAGAGCTTCTCAACGGATGGAGATAACTAGCAGAGAGTGCTTAGATTAGCGTTACCAGGTGAGTAGGACTATCAGCCTGAATGTGACAGTGGCAATGCGGTGCAATCACTGGACTAACTGGTTAAGCAGTGCTCGATAAAAGAACAACAAAAGTGATCTTAATGAGTGAAAGTGTTCACCAGAGCCAATGGCAGACAGTGAAAACACGCGACAGTTGAATCAATGTGTAACTGTGAAGCAGTTCGAGTAGCAATCAAACTTTGAATATCTAGAGCAGAGCTTTAATGAAGTCTTCACTTTGACTGAGAACTCGTTTAAGCAGCCATCAGCAAAGGCAAATAAGAAGAGCTGCTAAGACAAATAGTAGTAGCGGTATAGTTCATTAGCAGTCAAAGACTTCAAAATGCGACCACAAAACCGGCGAGCAATAGTGGCCCAACGCTCACTTGGAAAAAGCGCAAAAACACGGTCTGCAGCAGCAGCGTTTCCTGTGCGTTTGCAACTATCAGCAGAAGACATCGAGTTAGCGATCACCGGTGCAGCTAGTAGTGACAGCAAAAGAGAATCAACAACTCATTAGTCACCTGCGATGGCTTTCTTAAGATGATAGAGAGTGCAGGAGAAGTGCAGCCTGTGACAGCCCAGTCACAGCTGCGTCGGAGGATTAGCCACCGCTGTAAAGCCTAATGAGGCACCTCAAAGAAGCACACTAAAAACTGTTTAGTGGACAGATGTGACGGGGTGAGATGTGCCTGTGACAGCGTCCGGTTAGGGGCAAAGGACTTCTGCCAGCCAAAGACTAAAAAGTCAACCTAGCTGAGATTGTTCTTGAGAACCAGTCAGTGACGATCGTAAAATAGAAGCAGAGGAAAAGTCCTACAATTGTCCTTCTGCTGGTGCATCACTTTCTGCAGTAAAGTGTTCTATTCTTGGAACATTGAGGCTTACTGATAATAAGCAAGTTGAGTTAGCAGTTGAGCAGAATCACTGAGCTCAGGCAAATTGGTTCAGCAGCTCATTAGCCAATTTGCAGTCAGCAGCAATAGCCTCTGGTGATACTGGCCTTCAATCTTTGGCGCTGCCTTCATTTCAGCTGTTCTCCTCAAAAAATGAAGGAACAGTACAGTGCCCCGTAAAACAAACATCATCATTCCCTCACTCACTGAATCTTAGTATTCTCTACAATGTGTGTTCTTCAACAGGCACTGACAGTGGAAGGCGTTCCTCCAGTATCAATCACCAGGCGATGATGCGATGAAACAATGGAAAGCGAGAACGAGAGAGAGAGAGAGAGAGAGAGAGAGAGAGAGAGAGAGAGAGAGAGAGAGA
>JAALOO010001204.1_pt1 | contig 18799 bp, 13 predicted proteins | sample 7257641 | NCBI WGS metagenome assembly JAALOO01 (sample SAMN14085613, study PRJNA598686) | mite metagenome | biome: ENVO:01001000; feature: ENVO:01001002; material: ENVO:01001226; isolation source: single female mite from University of Michigan culture on fish food culture... ...
AGTATCTGTGCCAAAAATCTTGCGGGTAACAGTAACTTTGCACCGGGCTGACGCCCGGTGAAATTAACTTCCTTTGCCGCTGATTCCTTTTCACTATTTTTTTCTCTTTTGTGGTTGAATGTCATTGCCACATGCCGGGCACACTGTCAGAATTTTGGTTAGTGATTTGCGACATGTTCTTTCAGAACTAAAATGTCTTTCCGTTTTGTCTGGGCTCATGTTTTGGTACTTTTCAAAAGTAAATGGCACCAAATAATGAGCACCCTTTCCCTTCACCTTCTTATCTGGTGGTGCAGCAGTTGCAGTTGTCACATTTACTACTCAAAAAAGTGCACTGTGCAGTTGCTGTTTCTGTTTTATTCTTTTCTGTCTTTCACGCAATCTAGCGCTCTTTCTGGTCGCCCTGGTCTTTTACTACTGTAAATTAAATTTCACTTTTGTGTAAATGTGTGTGTGTGGCGGAACGGAACAAGTTTGACACCAGCACACAAAAACCCTTGCATTTCTCTTGCAACTCAGGGACAACCTAAACAACGGTAAACAACTTCATATTCAAAGTTAAGTTTGTGCACCCCTTTTTTATTTTTTCCTGCCTGCCTTCCATTTTTTGTGCACAATTGATTAAAACCGACAGCAGTGGAATAGCGACAAACGTGGAGTAATATTTTAATAATGTGCTTTTTGTGTATTTGCCAGCAGAGTACACAACATTTAGCTTTTTTCACCAATGCTTGCAGGTTTTCTGTCCAGCATTATGAATGCTCTGTTTGCAGGCAAACAACAGCGAAAGTGCACCCTCAATGGTAGGCGATAAATTATGCACTTGCGATTAAGTGAGAACTAGTGCTGGCAAAAAGTACTGCGATTAGATCGGGCGCGAGGGCGTCTGGCGAATTCTAATGCCCGAGAGTTCGCTGGAGCTTGCTGTCTGGCTAGCTGGCTGGCGAGAACGTGTGTTTGATAAGTTGGCTCTTTACACGCAAACCCATCTTCTTCTTTTTGGGTGCGTTTTTCTCTTATTTTTTTGTTGCTGCTGCTGTCTGCACATCATCTCATCCATTTGCATCATTAAACTTTGATACTGTCCATTTGCTGTGTATGTGTGTGCATGTGCATGTGTGCCCATGATGAAGAAGGGAAAAAAGAGGAGGATGGGGAAAGCAATAAAGGGAAAGACAAATGACATTTCGATAATGTGTCCCACGACATCATACAAATGCTGCCGTCGTCGTCGTCGTCGTCGTCGTTTGACACTGCTACTTGTATCAGTGACAGAGGCATCAGCAGTTTTCACCAGAAAGCCCAAGTAGCCAATTTGTTACCCCCTTTCATTTTTTAGAGCCGATTTTCGTTTCCAACTCCAAACTATCACTGGTTTTCTCTCTTTTTTCCTCATAAACTGTCTGCACTCTGTGAAGCTATGTTCAAGCTGTGTCTGTGTGTGCTCAGCTAATGCTTTTTACTGCAAAAACTACAAAATGTGAGCCCGTTAAAGTTTGCAATGAAAAAAAGAAAAAAAGTTTAAAGTTGATTTATGATGAGCAGGAGCAGGAGCAGCCGTTGCAACAGCCCAGTCAATCGTCGCCTTTTTCTCCTCCCTCTTTCCAACATCATCATTTGCGCCAATTGACATCATCTGCACAGTGTGTGTCGTACAAATGACCTAAAAATTATTTTGCACGGAAAACTGCAGCAACAGCAGCATCAGTTAAAATCTATAATTCTCGTTCAGTTGAAAAAACTTAAACTTGGCGCCAAAAGTTAACCTGACATTGAAGTAACAAAAAAATGTTGCTGACTAATTAAAGTGAACTGCACTCCACTGAGCATTCCACCAAGTGCTATCTAGCAGCAAAAATAAACTTGTTAAACTTTTCTAACTTAGTCAGTTGCTGATTATTGTTCTCATTGTCTCAGGCATTTGTCAGAGTTTTGTACACTGTTGCAGTCACAGTCACAAACGAGTTGTCTGCCTCAACTTTTTCTCCTGACGACTTTCCTTTTGGCTGTTCATCGCTTGGGAAGATTTATGATTGCGCCTCAGTGGGTTTGAAGTTGCTGTTGTACAAAGTAAACTTTGAGTTTTCATTTGTCTGTAAAGTGAAACCCCTCTTTTTCCTTACTTGAAGGCACAGTATTTCTCTTTGTTTGCAGCATGAAGTGTTTGAAGGTCGTCGTTGTCAGCTGTGACTTACTAGTGTAATTGGCTGACTGATGATGATGAGTATGATAAAGATATAAAGTAGTTTTGATTAAAATTTTATTCTATGTTATGCTTTGTTCGGTGTCATACCTGTCTTTTTGTAAAAATAAAGTAAAAATGAAAGTCCTCTTTTTGTTGCAGCAGTAACCATAAAACACATCATTCTCAACCTACGCGTTTTTGTTTTGATGCAACTGTGTGCCTGTTTTCTGCATCCGGATCTCGTTAACATTTCTCTTCTACTTCTTTTTCATGTATCCTGTCTATTTGTATTTAGTATTCTTTATTTCTTTTTTACTTTTTTTTGCTGTCTAGGCTGACAACACAGGCCGCCGGAGTGAATGATGGATGCTTCAACACTAAAAAATGTGCTCTGTATTGTTTGTCTGTAAAGTCTTAAAAACTTTGTTGCCACTTGAAACTTTTTTACCCCTTCTTTTTTGCTGCCTGTCAGTCTAGTCACTTTTTTGCATTGCATCCTTTTCTTTTTCCCCTTTTTCACCGACTGCTATTGACTGTTTAACCTAGAAAGAAACAGAGAGCGCTTCGTTTTGCATTAAATCGTTAATTACCCTTACCCCGGGGTCTAGACCCCTTCCTCTTTCCCTTTGTGTTGTCATTAATTTTCATTTTCATTAATAAATCTCATCTTCTATTCCCTGAAGCTTTGAGGGCAAGAGGCGGCGGCGGCAAAAACGAGTGATCAGCAATAGAAAGTTCAGTTTCAGTGTTTTCTGCATTTTTCTTCCTTTTCTTCTTTCTTTTCCTCCTTCGCAAATCACAACAACAGCATCATTTGTCTTTTGCTATTTTAATTACAAAACTAACCAATTCTTCCGCTGACTGCCTGGCGAATCACTGCCTTGAAAAGAAAACAAGCAAACAATGGAAAGCATTGTGTGTGCGCCTCATTCACTCGATTGATCTGCTTGGCCTGCTTTGGTGAGCACACTTCTGTGCTGTGCTGTGCTGAAGGAGCTCATGTCCTTGTGTTTGGTCATCGGTTGATGGCAATTGATGGCCACGTTAGATCAAGTGACCAATTTCAGAACGGCTATAAATTAGTCGACTTTCTTTCTTTCTTTCATGATGATGGTTTCTTTGTTTGGTTCATTTTTTATGAAGCGCTGACAAGAGTTTACGGTGATGGTGCAAATTGAGCCCAGAGTGACTTGCTAACTAGCAAACTAGAAAAGTTAACGACCAGATTTTTGGGTTTTGCTTTCCTGATTGTTTTAGCTTGTTTCAGCTGATTTTCTATGTAATGTTAGTGATGATAGTGATGATCACCGCCATTCTTAGTTTTTAAGTTTGTCACATAAATTCAGCTTAACAGCTTTAGCTGCACTATCATTTTTCCTTTATCATGTGCCTTCTTGCCTTTTCAATTTGCAATTTGCCAACTTTTTTTGGCTGGCTTTTTACGAGCTAGACTTCTGGCCTGGACACACATTACAAAAAGCTGATTATTGAGCAAGTCTTCACTATTGCTGATCGTGACTGCTGGCCAATTTGCTGAAGTGTGCGCATTGAAAATGCATCACCACGATCATCATCATCACCACAGCGGCATCTGCTAAAATTGGCCACCGGTTTTTACTCGATTATCAATACCATTTTTTTGCTGTGCCGCCTACCAAATTCCATTTAGACTGCCAAATTAGAAACCAAACCAAAAAAGAAGGAGCTCATGATTTAACTTCATTCCCAAAAGTTGATCTTTTCTCAATTTTGTTTTGCTCTTTTTTAAAAAATGTCTCGCTGCATTATTATTTTCCGTTTCCCTTTCTCAGCCAGTCAGTCTGTTTGTCTGTCTTTATTGCCGGGCCAATGATAAATCGACTGATTTGGCTGCTGCTGTTGTTTCTGCTTCGACTGTCGAAAGGAATCAGAAAGCAAGTCACGTCATTTGTTGGCTTTGATGCTTCTAGCCTTTCTGCTGCTGGGAATGTCTGCAGTACTGAAATGCGGCAGGCAATCAGTTAATGGATTAATAAATGGACATTTGACCGCTTTATAAGTGATGGAGAGAGGAACATGCAACGCTGATGGCAACCAGAATTTTCTCAGACTGAAATTCTGCCACTACTTTTTTTCTCAATTGACAATCTTTGCCCATTGACTTTACTGTTTTTTCAGTAGAAGTCAGTCGGTCACAGTGGCACACAGACACTGTGCCGCCAAATTTGTCTTCTTTTCATCGTTTTTCTTTTTTTATTTCTTTTCAAGCTCTTTTATATTCGCCGGCCATCGGTCACTGTTTGACAACGGCGCTTTTTCCCTCTTTTTTCAGTCCAATTGCTCAGGGCCCATTTGCCGACTAATCGAGCTTGCCATTGAGCAGCGGCGATTGATTGCTGCCGATTTTTCCTAACGGTTGTTTGACTGTCCGGTCACTGATTCTGATCTGAAAGGCTGCTTCTAAAAGGAAATCAAAGAACTGTTTCATCTTTCTTATTCCTTTCTTCTGCGCTAATTGTCTCTTTAATAAAGCCAATTCAGACGGTTCTGCTAGCAAAGTTTGGAGAATGGCGATGACGGGTCATTTCAGGCCAGTTTGGTACAGTTTTGTTGGTTTACTAGCCAACAATTTGATTATCATTGCAGAGGACAATTGATTGCAGTGGTGGTGGTTTGTTAGAAGCCTGAATCAAAAGTTAGCTAACCATCAAAAGTATTCATTGTCCAGAATCTTTTGCTGCCGTCTGCTCTTTTACGTCTCGTCTCTTGTGTGTTGCCCTTTTTGCTTCTCATCTCTGCCTCTCATTTGCTTTGACAATTGAGCCCAGGCAAAACTTTGAGCAACTTTTTTGTCAGCCATTCATGTTCGCTCACTGTTGTTCCGTTGTGGTTTGACTGCCAAACACACACACACACACAACTGACTCGTTGAATGGAAAAGTTGATACAAAAAAAGAAAGTTATGCTTTTTCTGTCTGTCTGTCTGTCTGTCTGGGAAAAGTGAACATTGTGCATCATGTCTTTTTGATGTTTTTTTTGTTGCTTGTGCTTCTGCAGCTTCTGAGAAGCGTCTCGGGAGTTTTCTGATCAGCATTCTTCCCACACAAACACTCAGACAGTAAAGAAACAAAATCGAAAGATGTTGATCACTCAATATTTCTGCATTTATCGACTAATTGTCTGATGTATAGTAATGCAAATTGGCATTACCACCATCGACCGATTTGTTTCTGATCAAATATCTCAACGTTTCAGCAGAGTTTTTATCGGAATTTTTCCTTCTTTTATTCTTCATTTTTGTTTTTTTGTGTTTGCACATTATTTCGTATTCTCTCGCGTAACTGCAGAGAAAAGTTCATTTTTTTCTGGCCAATTGTTCAGCAGCGGCAGACAACAGTAGTTATGAGTAGGTGCATCCTCAAAAGAATCAATATGAATTTTTGTGAGCTGAACTTGTGCTTCTATAACACTTTGTAAAAACATTTTTGTAGCAGTGCATAATTATTTTTCGCCAGTTTTGCTCAAAATTTTCTGTCACCACCTGAGCCATTGCACTTCTTTCTTTTTTCTCTTATCTTAACGCCACCTTGTTTTGGCAGTGTAAATGTGTGTACACCGGACACCGACAAATAGTTTAGTAGTGGTGTGTTTTTTTTATTTTTAGCACAATTACCGTCATTGAAAGAGTTTTTAAGTTGGCGAATTAGTGTGAACACGACTGCTGCCTTTTTTCTTCTTTTCCCATCTTTTTTCACTTTCACTTTCAAAAAGTGTAGGCGATTTTCTACTGCTGTTATTATTTTTATTATTTGTAAACAATGTTGATAAATTGGCACAATGAAGGAGAGAAAGCAAAAAAAGTGATAATGGCATTAGTGTAAATAACGAAAGCGGCCAGTGCTCGAGTTTGCCGAGTTTTGAAGCACCGTTTTGCGGATCTTCTCTGCTTTTTCCTTCTTAAATGTTCTCGTTAAATGTACGCTTTTTGTACAGTAGCATTGGAAGAGAGGGAAAAAATGAAAGCGACTATTAGCTCAGTAGTTTCCTTCCCTTGTTGTCTTTTCCTTCCTCTCTTTGTCTGGGTTCCTCCAATTCTGGTCGCCCATTAAGGGAAAGACTGTTGTGTTGGAAACTGTTCAAAGTTCAATATTTGCTGAGGATGTTTGGCAATGGATGTGGAAAAAGAGAAGAGGGAAAATGCCAGTGTTTGTATGCGCTTGTGCTTGAAACACTGTGGTGCTCAAACTCAACACTGGATGGACTAGTGCTGCTGCTGATGATGATGCTTGAGGCCAATTTTCCCTTTTTACTTTTTCCCCAGTTTAAACATACTCAATTTTTGCTTTCAGTACATTGAGTGCTGCGCATTTTGAAACAGAAGGAGAGCTGTCTCTTTCTCTGTGGACACTTTAATTTGATTTGATATGCTGATGCTGCTACTGTGTGATCTGGTGATGAAATGATCATCACCAAGACTCTAATTCTTTTTTTCTGGGCGTTTCAATTATCAAACCAACTGGGCTCGGTTTTTTCCTTTTTAAAACGTTGTGGGACGTGAAGGGAAACTATTTCTTTTTTTTGTTTTTTATTTGATGACAAAAAAGTCAGGTCATGGCTTATTTACAGTCTAGACTATAGTCTGAATTAAGAGTTGATATTTGCTGCTGATGTAGAAACTTGCCACCGATTTTTTTTTCACAGCAGCAGAAGAACCAGCATCAGTGTGAGTGACAATTAATTTCAATTAGACCTTTTTCATTAAATTTGACTCTTCTCTTGACTTCTCTATTTTTGCGCGTTTTTTGCACTGAAGGCAATGATGATGCACTGACTGTTTGATTTCTAGAGAAAGAGTTTGAACTTTTACTTTTTTTGGTGTTCTCTCTTTCTGTTTGCCCTCTGTCTGCCTCTATCCGTTCCTTTTGTTGATCACCAGACTGAAAAAGCGAGCAGGCAGATACTGAAACTTGCCACTCTCAGTTTTAGCCATCCATTGTGAGCTGCAAATATTTGTCCAATTTATCCTGTTTGTCTGCCTGCCTGCCTTTTTGGTCTGGTACTCAGGCACTTTCTCTTCTTCTTTTCACCCCTTAACTCCAACTTCAAGTTTGTCATCCCATTGCCGTTTTTTCTTTTCTTCATTTAGCACCAATTGAACTGTAAACTTTGCCGTCTGCTGCTTTTGAAACACTTGCCAGGACTTTTACTTTTGTGTGTCAACTTGAGTGCACTTTCTACTTTCCTTTCCTCTGAAAAAGCTAATGAGAAAGTGAGCCCGGTGACAAGTGACTGCACTTTACTTTTTCTTTTACTTTTATTTTTGTTTATTTTATTTTGCTTCTGCATATCTACCAGGTAAAGAGTAGCACACACTGTGACATGTCAATAAAGAGGCAAAAGAAACAAAAAATGGCAGTAATCGATCACTAATTAATTATTATTTGAAGCGAGGAGTAGGACTACTTTTTAGTGGAAGGAGCACCTGAACTGGCGTCAGCATAAGTTAATTTTTATTATATTGACATGGCGTTGAATTACCATTCCAATTTACTTCATATCTTTTTTTCTGACTTTCCAATTATTGATCACAATGTTTCAACATCAGCAGCAACAGCACAATGTATGCAATTTGACTGAGTTCAGCTCAAGCTGCTGGTTTAGAAAATGCATAAAATTGACTTTAAATTCTAGATTTCTGCTGCTGGAGTGTACATCTAAATAAAGAAAGAAATCTAGAAAAACCAAGTTTCAGCGGAAAACCTGCACGGCCACCGATACATCAGCGGCGGCAAAACAGTCAGTCAGTGAAAGGAAAAAGGCAAATCAATCATTGACCGATGATCGATATATTTAACCTTATTATTTGCAATTATTGGCCCACCATTTCAGCTGCTACTGATCGATAGCAACAGCAGCAGCAATGTGCAGAAAATGTGCAGAGTTGCAGCAGCAGCAGCCTTGCTCTTCAGTTTGAAGGCCGCACCAAGTTTTTTTGCTTTGCTTATTCGAGTGCTAACTTGAGGTCCGGTTTTTTCCTCTTTTTTGTTTTTTTGTTGTTTTCTCCTCTTCTTTGCCGGTGTCGAATGTCATTCGGCGGCCTTCCTTTTCTTGCTTTTGCCTCGCCGGCGACATTGAGACACTACGGAAAAAACAATCGATTTAGTATTGCTACGGAGAAAGATAGATTGAAGGAAGAGGCCAGGAAACTAGGTTTTGGCGGCCGTTCCTCATTTGCGGCCATTAGTAAGCCAGTGGTTTTAGTGGAAATTTGATGCGGCATTTTCAGACAGAGCCGACTGACCACTTGCTAATTTGATTTGCTGCACTCATCACCGGCGCCTAACACTCGGGAAGAGCTAACTAAGCGCATCGTGCATTTTTGTTTTTCATTTTTTGTATATCATATTTTTTTACTTTTATTTTGGTCTTTTTTAGTCAAAAAACCAAGTTTAGAATTTTCTGTTTTTGCCATTTCCGTTGCGGTGAATTTTCGGTTTGGTTAATTTGTAGTTGGTGTTTTGTTGTAATAAAAAGAGGGCTCAAAACATAGAAAAGAGGGTATTATTTAGTTCGGCACACTTAAAAGTATACTTTTTCTTTATAATAAAACCAAAGGTGATTGCCGGCGCCCGCTTTTGACGGCACTGTCATTACGCAAGAAAAAAATTCGGTTACAAGAAATGTTTTTGCTTACTGTATAATTGAGTTGTTGGAAGAAGAAGAAAGGGAACATTTTGTAATGAAATTGTCAGGAATTGGTGTGATGTCGTTTCTTTTTCCTTTTTCTTTTCTTTTCCCTTGTTTGTACATGTGTGTGTACACTTTATACAACTGTACAAAATTCGGTTAATTTTACATCAAAATTACAGTTTTGCAGCTTGTGTGTGTAAGTGTGCCTGCGGAACAGAAAAGTTGAAATGACATTTCTATTTTTAAAATTTGTTTTATACTGGTTTTTTGGTTTAAATTGACGCCGCCACTTTTTTCTGATTTTAATAGAGAAAAAGAAATCGCAACCGAATTCACACTTGGGTGCAACAATTAGACCCACCATTACAACTATTAATAGTAGGAAAGGAATGAAAGTGAATGTGACAACTGCCAATGGTGGAATCGATTAACAAGCTCTCACTTTCCTTTCTTTATTCTTTCTTTCATTTTTGTTTTCTTGACAGTAGTGTTCCAATAATTTTCCGGCAACACAGACTGAATCACCCACTTCCTTGTCAGAAGCTTTCTTTTTTTCTTCCTTGCTCCTTGCTTTGATTTCCTTGACAGTGTTTATTAGAAGAAAAAAAGAGGGGAAAAAAGTGGAGTCAGATGATGACCGACTTTGTCCGGCCCCGGATCTTTTCAGATCACGGCAGCCGCTGTCAGCTGGAAAAACTGAACAAGACAGTGCTAGTCTAGTCAGTTTTTGTGCCGACATTTGCAGTTTCGGCCTTTCTTTTTCTGCTGTTTCCAAGTGTGAATAGCCGTTCTTGCTGTACAATTGCCCATCACCACCAGCACACTTCTTCTTCTTTTCTGGCAGCGTGCGTGTGTGTGGCATTTGATAGCTTTTGTAGTGGTTGTTGTAACAACCTCCTCCTCGTCGTTGTTTCCACTTTCTCAGCACTTTTCATCATAATCATCGGCAATGGCAGCGGCAGAAGTGGCACCATCTCATCTGAAGCGCCCCAGGCGCCCAGGGCCGAGTTTTTCTTTCCCTTTCTTTGGCTGGCAACCGCACACTCGAGTATTATTACAGTTAGTACTTTCTAGCTTCAACATCTTTGTGTCTTTTTGTGTTTTCCCCTTTCCCTCTTCTTCTTTTCCCTCCCCACCAGTGTCATTTGACAGGCAAGCCAAAATGTGTCGTGTGTAAGCAGCACTTCCCCCTCATCATCAGCTTCAGTTGTGGCAGCAGTTGTGCAGAGAGACTAAGACGATCTATATGTTTCCGTCGGTGTGTGGTGGTGGTGGTGGGGACTACTTCGGAAGCGGATGTTCACTTGCAGCAGCCGTTCTGCCGGCGGCAGCCATGTTCACTTCTGGTACTCGGCTGCTGCTGCTGCTGCTGCTGCTGCTGCTGCTGATCAGCACTGACAAGCTCCTTTGACTTGCGCAAACTTTGCACTTCCTTTCAGAGTCGCAGATTTGCAGAACTCATTCACTCACTCACTACGTACATGAGCTTTTCCTGCTTCCCCAGGAAACCTAATTCTAATTAGAGTTTAACTTTGGTGATGCAACCAAACCAGTGGCGTACTCGTGTCAGACTGATGGTAATCACAAAGTGGTGAAACTGCAATGTCTGCTCTGCACTTTTTGGTTTGCACTTTTTGCTGTTGCTGCTGCTAATTTCAAGCGCCAAGTGCTCCCTAGTTAGCTTGCTTGCTAAAATCTTGACAATCTTGTCTGCTCAAACAAAAAAGGAGAGAGAAAGAGTGGCAAGTTGTCACGCTAAAAAGTGTCACTCAATTTCTTTCTCTCTCTCTCTCTCGCTCTCTTCTAATTTCCTCCTTTTGACACAACTTTCCTTCTTTTTTTGTTGTACATAATCACACAGTGCATAACTTAGTAAAACGTAAACAACAATGCTGCCCTTTAGCAACAGCAGCAGCAGAATATTCAGCAACAGAATATTCAGCACGCACACTGCTCATCTCATCATCTGATGATGCTGCTGGTGTAAGTAAAACACATGTAGAGGAAAAGTGCCCCCAACTTGTCTTGACATTTTCATCACCAGCAGCAGCAGCAACACGGGATTAGAGTGCAACAGAAAAGGAATTTCCCCGTTTTTTCTACCTAACCAGAACTCTTTACTTCTTCTTAGGAAAGGAGTGCTCCGGCAGTGGTCCAGATGAGTGAGCACACACATTCACACACATGTTTGCACATTCTTGGCTGCTATTATCGTCCTCATCATCACCATCACCATCACCATCATCATCATCGGGTGAAGTGTTGTGATTGTGCCGAGGCTCTACATGTTCTCGTCTTCTTTTTTTTCTTTTCACGTTCAGTGATTCTGTCTTCTGTATGCAAATCTCCCAGGTTTCTCAGTGTTTGTTTTACCACGTCGCAACTTTGCACTTTTACTCTCTTAGATTTGGTGTTTCTTCCTCTTCTGCTGCTTATTCAGCGGCAGAGCCCAACACTGAAACACAGAGAGAAAGTGGCGTCCTGGCACGTTTTCTCCGCCGCCATTGGTGCTCAATTATGCATTCAATTGAGTTTTAGAAGCGCTCCTCTTCTTTACAGTCAAAAAGCAAAGACGGCGGAAAGAAAGTCTGTCTGTCTGGCATTTTCTTTCTCTTTAAAGACATTGCCATCATCTTTTACTGCTACTGTTGAGCCAACTTTGCACTTTACCGCCAGACATCGACAATTTAGCACCGTCGGTTTAATTATCACCGACAAGAAAGGCGTCAACGACGAGGTAGCACTTGACTCACTTGACTGGGTCTGCTGTTTGCTTACACAGACAAGACAGAGTCCAACACACACTTTTCATCATTGTAACCAAAAAGAGAGAGAAAAGGAATAGTAGTAAGCAAATTTGGTTTCTAGCTTTTCTTTTAGTTACCTCATTGTCTGTTCAAGAATAGAAATAGAAAAAAGAAGATTCTAGAGACTTTATAGCCAAACGCAATGACGCAATCTGATTTGCCATTCTAGTCACCTCGTCATTTTCCGGTGATGATGATGGTGTTGGTGCTGTTCTTGGTGCTAGTGCGTGCATCTCAGGACAAGTGGACCACTTTAACACTTTTTCTTTACGATGCTGCCTCGCTCATTCTACTTCTTTTCCTCCTCCTCTTCTTCTTCTTTTTCAAGTGAAGAGATTTCTAATTTCTTTTTAATGGCAATTGGCGACGACAGCGACTAGCACTTCTGCTGTTGTTGTTGCTGGTGCAAACTGAAGACAGGAAAAAACGGTGCAAAAGGGACGATCGTGATGCGACGCGTTGTGTTTGCGCTCTTTACTTGAAAAGCAAACAAAATTAGAAGGAAAAGAAAAGGAAGAAAAGTGTTGTACTCTTAGGCCAAATTTAAGACCGCACGGAAGAAAAAGAAAAGAGCAAAATGTTCAGCCAGGGACAAAAGTGAGAGGCAACCGACGACAAATTATTGCACGGTCCAACTTTGGCATTCAACACTGCAGCCACAGAGTCTTCTTCTCTGGATATGGGCTTTCCCGGTTTCTAACGACTTTTCTCTTAGGTTTCCTCTTCTTTTTCATTCTTTGGGTTTATCTTCACTGTACAGTCTGGGACTCTTTCCACTCTGTCCGTTTGCCCATTTGTGATTTAGTCGCTGAGTAGGGCAAATGAGAGAAAGAGAGAACTAGAGCCAGAGTTTGCTGCTGTTGTTTGCTGTTTGTTGTTTACAGTTGTCTGATGTGTTCCGAATTCTTAATTACACAGTCTAGCTGCTTCTTTTTTCTTCCCGTTGCCGTGGATCCTTTTTCCTCTTTTTCGGTGCACCGAGGATTTGTACTTGGACACACACACAGCACATTGAGTGCTTTGAAGTTTGGTGAGCACAATGCAAGTGCAAATCAGTGCCATTGACAGTTTGAGGGAGGGAGGGAAAATCATCACTTGCACAATCTGCTAGCTGTTATCATTGATAACGAAAATCAGTCAAGTATCGCTCCTTTTCTTCTTTCACTTTCTACTGCTTAATTTTGCTTTGTGCAAAAAGTTGATGCAGCATCAACTTGATTGATTGATTTGCCAATTAATTATCTCCTTTTTCTTTTTTTTGCCTCGCTGTTGTCTGTTCTAGTTGTGCTGTTGTTAATTAAGTCGTAATAATAATCATTGCCGCCGACACTGAGCTCGGATCACTGGGCCGCTTTTTGTTGGTGTTCTTCATTTTTTTACTTTTTTCATTGTATAATTGTTGTTTGTTCTTTTCTCTTCTGTGGCAACTGCTGATGGAAATGAGGAAACAAATTTATCTTTGTCTGGATGGTAGTCAGTCTGAGCGGTCAGACTAAGCCTTTTCTCATTAGTCAGCCGTCAACTACAGTTTCTACTTTTTTTTAAGCTTTAGTTTTTGTTCAAACTGTCTGTCAGACACTGACCGGCCTCTAACAGAGTGTTTTGCTTGTTTTTCCCTGTCAAATCCGATTTTTTCCCAAGCTTTATAAAATTTTATTTGTAAAACAATAAAAGAAAAAAACTAGTTTCACTCACACTTGAAATGTTAGCAGTTGTAAAGATAAAATACAAATACAAAGTTGTTAGCTCCTCTTTAAGTGAGGTCGTCCTTCTTGTCGATTTTACTAGTGTACTTAACTAGTGCTCAACTGAGTTGAGTTGTTACAAACATAAGAAATCTGTGTTTGTGTCTTAAAAGAGTAAAAATGAAAAAAGCAAAAAACACTAGTAGTTAATGGGGAAAGTTGTAGACAGTGACAGTGTGTGTCGAAGACAAAAGACTACTCAGACGGCTACTAACAAAGAAGAAAAAGAAGAAGAAGTTTGCAGCAGTTGTCTGTGTGCTTTCTGGCGTGGCAACTTCTTGCGGTGATTTACGCCATTGCCCGCTGTGTTAGTTGGATGGAGTTAATTAAATTACCCACTCTCTCGCTCTCTCTCTGTCTGTCTGTCTATCAGTTTGCCCAGTTTTGTGGCTGGCCCAAACACACACACTCGCAGACAGTCGCTGACATTTTGAGCATTTTGGTTGGCCATGGAAGCGAGCATTAGCACCCGAGCATTCGTGCAGCAGCAGCCAGCCGGGCGCAATTCACCATTAATTAATGTAATGTGTCACCGCTGTTCCTGTCTGCTGCTGTTGCTGCTGCTGTTTTACAGTGTGAAACTTTGTATCTTCTGCTTCTATTTTTCTTTCTGTCTTTAGACAGTTCAAAGTGAAAAGGCAGAGACGCCCACTCGTTGTCGTTGGTGATTATCCAGTTTGGTTGGTGCCAACTCACAACAGCAGTTCTCATCATCTCCCACTCACTATTACTTTACGATTAAAAGTCTCTCATTCACTTTATGTTCACTTTTTTGTCTTTGCAGTCAATCTTAGTTTTTCATTAGCGCTGTCGCGCCCCGTTTAGTGAAACCGAAGGAAAGGTGTGCGACTTTCAATTTACTAGCCAGTGTTAGTTTTTGCTGCATTTTTTTCACTTTGAGTTGCAAGCACACGCATATGCCAAAGGTTTTGTCTGCCAGCTGAGTTTTCATTCTCTGCACCAGTTTTTCTATCTTTTTTGCTTTTTCGGATAATGACAGAGCCAAAAGACAAACATTCAGGGAAAAAAGAGATTGCTGAAAGACTAATCTCAGTCTGTTTACCTTTACTTTCTTTTTTTCTCTCTCACTCAGTTTGAAACCCATTGACCCTCCCTCTCTGATTGATAATTTATTTGCAACTTCAACGTGTATGAATGCACTTGCTTGTGCTAATTCAATTAGCCAAGTCTCTGCTAATGGCTTAATTAATTGATTACTCTGCTGCTTTCTCAGTCGCCCGCTTTTTCCGAAAAAAACAAGAAAAACTCCGGGTCGTTGCTGCTGCTAAAGTGTATTTGCATTTTCTTTTTTAGTAATTTTTGTTAGTTTTTTTCCCAAACCTAATGAAGTCAAGGAGTGTGCTCTTTTTTTGTGTTGCTAAAACTCGCTCTCGTTTTCTCTCTCTCGCCCTTTCCCTTTCTTCTGATGACTTGTCAAGTCACAGCCAACTAGTCAGTCAGTCAGTCAGCAGTTGTTTTTGAAGAGAGCAACCAATTTGTTGTGTGGAGTGAAATGTTGGTGAGTCTATTAATAATCAGCAGAGATTTGACACAGCACAACTCAAATCTCTGTGAAAAAATGAAGATAAAACCAGAACACTAGAATTGAACGCACGTCGACGTTCCAGTTCGAGTTCCCCGGCATCGAAACTACATTTGCATAATGGTAATTTATGCAAATTTTATTTCAACATGGATACTTTGGAGTCAAAAGAGAAAAAGAGAAACTCAGTAGGCTCTCTATGTTTTCTTGCAAAGAAAAAACTAAACTGAGTGGGCGCGAGTGACTTCAGCGACGGCGGGGGCAATTGCTCTGATTAATTGAGTCTAATTGAATTTTAACCTCTGCCAGGCTGATTTACTCATCAAAAAGTAGCATCTGCTTCAGCACTTTGCTTAGTTAGCACATTAACACCCTCAATGTTGTCTATCAAAAAAATAGCAAGCAAAAAACCGGGCACAACAAATTGTTATGCACCAGCGGCGGAGGCGGCGGCAAAGCTTTCTCTAATAAACACTTGCACTCAATGAGCGCACCGTTTGCACATTGCATTGTGTGTACCTTTTTTTATCACCAAAACAGTGGCACCTACCTCTCTGTCAACTCATTGTGACGAATCCAATTTGCGAATTACTCTATCTATCTGCCTTTTCTGCTTTGTTGCTGTAAATTGATTGGCACTGAAACAGCAGTCGTGGTGTGTTTGCCAGTAAAAGCCAGCAAGTCAGTCAGGTGTCGCCCGCTTGCCTGTGACTGTTTCGCTTTCTTTCACTAGTATTTTGCTGTGATTTTCTTCCCTTTCTTTCTCTCACTTTCCCTTGTTATCTGACAGTCACGGGTATTCACTGGTATTTCTTTCCTTGTATTTTACTTTTTTTTGTTGTCGAACGCTGCACAGAAAGTTTTAATGTGCTCAGTGCGAGAAAAGGGAGGTGATGACAGCAGCAGCAGCCACTTCTTTTTAACATATCACCCTCATCATCATCATTACCCACTTTACCTTACCTTTTGTCAGCGGTGTTTTGTTTTGCTTTATTTTCAGCAATGTCTACTACTAAATCACGATTTTCAGCAGTTGAGTTTCTTATTCAATCTTTGAGTCTGGCCAGCAAACCTTTCCTTCATCACCACTTTCATCACCACATAACATGCCTTTGCGTACGTAATAGCCGCCTCAACTGCCTGCCTAATTACCATTGTCCTGTACCGTAATGCTTCTTCATTCATTTTTCTATTGTTTCCTTGTTGGTGTACTTTCTTTTCAAGCGCAAAACAGACGCTTTTTTGGTGGTGATGATGATGATGGTGGTGGTGGTGGAAACTTTCCCCTGGGTACCTTTTTTCTTGTGTGTGTTTACTTTCCCTCGCTCATTGCTAAGGTTTAGCAGCTGTGCTGGTTTCAAACTGGGTACAAATTAGATTGTACAGAAGTCGAACTTTAGTTGCTGCTGGTGTTTTTAGCACTACAGCTTTGCGCCAGCATTAATTGAGCTCAATCACTGGACACTGACTGCAAACACTGCTGCTGCTGCTGGTCATCAGTTTTGTTTACCAAAGTCTCTGGTTGAGGATTTCCGTTGCTGTTGCTGCCGATGTTGTTTCTGCTGCAACTGCAGCTAGGTCAGCTCATCAATCTCTTTTGCTAGTGCAGCAGTGGTAGCATTCTTTGAAACAGCATCTAAAGCCTTACCACCACTACTACCACCACCAGCAGCAGCACTTCTGCTCTACTGGCTGATTGACGCAATTACGGCGCATTTGTCACTTGCCAGGAAAGGAAAGCAGGGAAAGAAATTGCCTTGTGCAGCGGCTTACTTTCCTTGTTTCCTCGCTAGAGCGATTGTGTGTGTGCACTAGCTGTGCCGTGTGTGTAAGTGTGTGCATTAGTGTGCTGATGCACTGGTGCACTGGTGCATCAGTTTTTTTAGTGTCGATTGTCAGATCGAGGACGAGGATGAGGTTGAGGTTGAAGACACCGTACACAAGCGCAGTAGTCAGCAGACACAGCAAACAAACAGCATACAATCTCCCAGCACTTTACATCACATGACATAACCGATCGATGGCTACAGTGCACAAAAAAGTGAAAAACGTCCACTGAACTGCACGGAAAGAGAAAGTAAAAAATCATCGATGAAAACGACAATGCTTATTTAACCTTCATTTTTACCTAATGATAATGCAAAAAAGAAAAAAAATGGAGGTAGAGGTGGTGCATTGCTTGGACTGACTGACTGGCTGACACCTTAATCGCTTCAGAAACTTTCCTTTAAAGACGGCGGTGGTAAATGCCTCTTGGTAGATGATGGATTGCCGCATTGAGTAGTAGCTCACCAGCAGCAGCAGCAGTGTTATTCGTCTGCACTTCTACATCTGCTGCTACCACCACAACTTTTGATCGTCGCTGCTCATTACCAGTAGCACTCATTGACAGCACTAACACTTGTGCACTTTGTTTATGATTACCACCACCACTACTACTACAACAACAATATTATTTGTTTCTCCGTCACCGCCGCCGCCATTATCATCATCATCATCATCAACTGCTTCTGCACTTTTTGCAAGTGGTGGTGGTGGTGGTGGTGGTGCAGGGCGGTCGATTGTTCTGCCCAGGCCGCCATTCAAACGATCATCAGCAGACAGAAGGAAAAGAAAAAGAGAGACAAAGTCAATCTCTGCCAATGTGCGGCATCTGCTTTGTGTTTCACTCTGTGTTGTAGGCACGTTCATGCTTTATGGTGTTTTGCTGTTGTTGGTTTGCCAGCGTTAATTGCCATTGTGTGGTGATGGCTTTGGTGATGATTGGTGGTAACAAGCAGTAGCGGAAAAACGTTTGCCGCCTTTCATCCTTCCTCTGTTCACCTTTGTCGCCTGGTTTCGCCTGTTTTGTCCGCTATTCCGTAGCCACAACAGTAGCCACAGCTTTGCTGCTCTCTAATGCTAATCGAGCCTCATTAATGAGCCATTTGTTTTGTTTGTCTTTCCTTTTGCTGTCGGTGCCATATCGGTGGCCGTGCACATTGCCGGTGCATTACAATCGCCAATTGGCCAGCAGTGGCACAAGTGGCCGCAATAATTTGTGGTGCACAATTTGCTGCTGCCTTTGTTTTTGCCGTTTTTATCCTTCTCTCTCTCTCAACTGCCTAATTGCGATCAGCAGGCTTATCTATTATTTATGGCAGCACTACTCTACCAGTGCTGACCACAACCCAACATTGCTGACAATGACAGTGGCATTTGCAGTCGGTTGCAGTATCGGAGTTCTATTCAGGTGCACTAGTGAGCTGGCCAGTGCTGACTAGGCTGACCTTGAACACCAGTGCTGGTGGACATTTCCCAGTCCAGTTGATAAGCTCTCAATTTTTATTGGCCAGGACCACTTCTGATGTCCAGTTAAGACTACTGTTACGCTTGGTGTTAGCTAAGCCGGTTGCACCAGTTATCCTCCGTCTGATCGTTCGCTGGTCGTTGCCAGTTAGCTGTGACGCCAGTGTGCTTGGCAAAGCAGCAGTAGCAGCATTATCATCAGCATTATCCTCCTTCTCCTCCTCCTCCTTATCAGGCTGTTTTGTGTGACGCCATGAGAAAAGAGGGGAGGAAAAAATAAAAAGACATGCGGCAGCGGTGAATTCACCACCAGCGTTGATGCGGCCGCTTCTTCAGCAACGTGCGAGTAAATGAGCGAATGAGTGAATGAATGAGAGGATGCTGTTGCTGCTGCTGCTGCTAGTGCTGGTGGTGGTGGGCTAACACATTAACACACATAGTGACTACACTAGCAGACACATGCATTCAAACAGATGCCAACGACGACGAAGAAGACCACCACCGCGGCAACCACCACCACCACCACCACCACCACCACCACCACCACCACCACCACCACCAC
>JAALOO010001205.1_pt1 | contig 18795 bp, 9 predicted proteins | sample 7257641 | NCBI WGS metagenome assembly JAALOO01 (sample SAMN14085613, study PRJNA598686) | mite metagenome | biome: ENVO:01001000; feature: ENVO:01001002; material: ENVO:01001226; isolation source: single female mite from University of Michigan culture on fish food culture... ...
CTCTCTCTCTCTCTCTCTCTCTCTCTCTCTCTCTCTCTCTCTCTCTCTCTTTGACACGTTCCACACATTGTCCTAGTTTGGTTGCGATTTCATGCCTGCGTGGGCGAAACCACTGCTCAGCCGAGTGAGGCCCCAGACCTGGCCTAAGCTATTGTCTTGCGACGGCCATTTCCTCCCTCGCTTCGTTTGTTTACCAAGTACGCAGCTTGTTGCAAGATTTTACAGTGTCGTTGAAGTGACATTTCGGCGATTATGCGTCTGCCAGTGTTTCTACGCGTGCCACCGTATCCTTGGCCTCATTTTGCCACATCTACTTGCCCGTCTACTACTCTCTGTCCCTCGCCACCCACACGTCTTAAAGTGGTTTACAATGCTGCTGTTGTTTTTTGCTGTGATCTATGGGTTCCTCGTTTACGCAACAGATTTGTCCCTTAGATGTGGTTATCCATGGCAGACTAGGACTACTGGTTCTTAGCTGACACGAGCCCGTAGGCAAGATTAATGTCGAGTGACAGTTTGAGCAGCAGCCTCAGTAGCAGCAGCAGGAGCAGTGTCAACCTGGCTGAAATTGCAAGTCAAATTTATCTTTTCATCATTCTTTCCTTTCATTGCATCTTTCCAGCAGCTGCTGATGGCGCACCGGCAATTGCAAGTAGATCAGTCTGACTGTGGTGCCACGTGCTCTCTCCAGTCTGTCTGAGCACTGCGGTGTGCACTCAGGTCCTCGATGGAAGTGCCAAATTACTGTTGTCTCGAGGTCTGAGAGCAGCTCGTCTGGTGACCTGATTTCTTCTGGTAGACGGTGCTGTTCGAACGGTCTTTCTCTCTGTCTGTCTTAACTCGCTCTTGCCGTCTGCAGTCTGCAACTCTTTTGAGGCGCGCGCGAGTGAGCCAGGTCAATTGGCAAGTACCCGCTGGCAGCAGCAGCAACAGTTCTTACGAGTGGCACGTGTTTACTTGGGTCCCTGTGCTCTGAGCAGCAGCAGCGGCAGTGACCACTGTGCAAGTGAAGGGGCAGCAATCCTTTGTGGAGAATGTAGGCCACACTAGCCACTGGCCACAAAAGGGACACCGATCGGAACTGTGTTGGCAATTTGCCCGTCCTCAGTGACGTGTTGACCCGTTATTCGCGTGCACACCGATCGCTCACTGTAATCAAGCTTGACCTTAAGGTGTCCGAGCACGCGAACACTAGACCGTTATCCTGTCGTCTCATGCTGACCTCTTTTCCTTCCTTTTCTTTCTCCTTAGCCGCACTACTGCTCTTCACACTGACCAGTCAGCCTCCTCTTTTCAGACTGCTTTCGGAGCTCTAGGTCATAGGTCAGCTCAAGACGTCAGTCCATGTCCATCGGGCCTCAACCCTACACCGGGCTTTAATACTGTGTCCGAGGAGCAGTCTTCAGTGTGCAGTTTTGCTCTTTCTCTCCCCTTCCTCTTTGTGCTCTAAGCAGCACCATTAATCGACTGCGCGCGTGCATGACACAACCTGCAGCCATAATAAGCCAATCAGATTGACAGCCCCTAACTCTTAATAGCTGCGCACTGTCTGCATTGAGACAAATTGACTGCCGACTAGAATACTGCATCTGTTTGACTGACCCGGGTATGAAGCGGTTGCTGTGTCTTCCAAGTGCACTGCCCGGATCTATTGTTCAAATACTCTGCTCTACAAGAAAGAAAAGCTTTAGTTTGACTACTAGTAGTGTCTACAGTCCCCTTAGATACCGACAATACGCATTTATGTCCGAATGCAATTACCCGTTGTCCGGTTAAAAAATGAAATTTTTAAAACGTTTTTCGTTTGTATTTGTAGTTTCAGAAATAACTACACTAAAATTTTAAGAGTTTTGCAAATTAGAATTCTCTTCTGCAGTTTTCAGAAATAACGCGTAAAATTAATTTGTTAATTGCTACATAACAAATTGCTTAGGTGTGCCAACTAAGCTTTACGACACTTTCACACTTATCTACGTCTCATTAATTATCTTTGTGGCCTGAAAGACGATGATCAGGGCGTTGATGTGACAATTAGGGGCTCAAAGTAATCACTAATCAGCGTTCTTTCATTAGCAGATTGCCTGTTCTACCTCATCTAAGCAGTGCGACCTCTTAGTTTCCAATACTCTTTTTGTTTGATACACTTAATTGAAATCACTGGCTGATTAGACTGACAAAGGACATTTGCATGCACTGGAAGCGGCGACTGTCTGTCTGACTGCTCTGCTCCCTTCGAACGCCTCTGCTTATTAATGCACTGACACGGCATTGAGAAATGTGAGCAATGTTTTCATTCACTGTCCCTGTCTCCCTCTCAGTCCTCCAGGCTGTCTTCATTCTGTCTGAGCATATGAGCAAAAAAGCCCAACACAGTGCACACTGTGCTGCTTGTTCTGGTTAAGAAGATAGAGCAACCCAAAAGAGCACAAGTTGTGCTCCTTCTCTGCCTTTAGTGTTTGCCCAGTTCGCGCCAACTCACTCTGCAGTCCATGTCTCGGTCCGATGTCCGATTCGATGTCGGTAAATGAGATCGCACATTTCAGTGATCGCCCTTTTCTTTGCCTCTTTGTTGGCTACTATTGTCAGGTATGTTATCTCTTCTTTCTCAGCGCGCACAGCCATCTCTAGGCATTGCTTCTTCATCACCAGTGTGCTGCTCTATTAATAGTCAAACTGAGCATAACTGGCATTTCTTCCGTGTTTGTGTCTTCGGCGGCCACTTCGCTGTTAGGGAAGAGTCACTTCAGCCAGTGCCCTTTTCTGTGCATCGTCAAGTGTGTTGCTGATGCTGATGTTGATGCTTCTTGTGCTGGGAACAGCTTTGAGTAGATCTCCCATTTCAAGAGAGAACATTGCCATCATCGAAATGGTGTTGCCTATCGTCAGCAGAGACACAGTGCAGTGGCATGGTCACCGAAACGTGCCTGCCACCAGCGGCGTTTGATTTGCCCACTCTGCTACTTTTTACGCGAGTCTAATTTCTCTAAAGCTCCATCGTCGGCCACTCAATCTGCCGGTCGTCCTCATCAGTGGCCATCGCACTCTTTTTTGTTTTTTACTCGTAAATCTAATCATTTAAAAGGGTGAGCATCCTGGACAGGAACTGGCTGTGTCCTCAGTCAGCCTGATTGAGAGTCACTCTTTGGAGGAAGTAGTCATAGCCTGGTGATTGAAACTTCCATCAGCGCCTCACTTGTCGTCTTTTCGTTGCTTGCGACTTCATTCAAATGAAATAGAACGTAAAGTTATTTTTAATTTGAACCATCTCTACACCAGCTAGTGTCAAAGTAATTGACATTTGGTGAGTTGCTTTCGGCGTCATCAACTAGTCGCCTCGACGCCAGTAAATCGTCCGACACAGCAGTAAGCGGAATTAGTCGTCGATAAGGTTGATCAGTAGTGTTGCTGCTGCTGCTGCTGCGGTTGGTGGCAGTGATTGCTTTGTTTGGCCGCCACTTTCCGATATTGTCACTCGATTAAGGCTATCTCATCAATGGATGCACTTCTTATGCAACTTCCCTATCCGCTACTGTGTGCCTGTGAGCTCGCAATACCAGGTCTGCATCCATAGTTTACAAATTAAATGTTAGTAGCCAAACTTTTGCGAAGGCCATTAAATAGTCAGCTATAGTGCAGGAACATTAGAGTCTCCTTATGATTTGGCGATTTTGGGTTTCTTCTGGTGGAAAAGCAATCGTCAACCAAGGCGCCCGTTCAGTGGTGCTGTGCAGGCACTGGGCGCCTTGAGCCCGCCTGTCAGAGGATGTAACTTTCTTCCTTTTGTCTTGACTTGCTCTTTCTCTCCCACTCTCTTTCTTTCTCCCTTTTTCTCTCTCTCTTTCTACTTCTCTGAGTTTTTGATCAGTGACGCCGAACTACAAAGAGCCACAAGCAAGCGGCACTGCAGAGCGCCTTTTCAATTTCCCTTTGGCGCCCAATGGTCGTTCACAAGCTCGTTCTCTCTCCCACATTTTCTCTTTTTGTTGGCCTGGCAAGTTTTGCGGCCATCGCATCCCACCTAATGACGCCTCTTTTTCTCTCTTATTCTCTCCCTCTATCTCATCTTAGTCTGTGAGAGCAGTGTCTACTGGCAACCTAACCAGATCGGCGAGGCACAGGCAGAGGCACTCTAAATCGGAAAGAGGCACACTGGAGCTGCGCTGGCGCGGTTGCTGCTGGTTTCACAGTAGAGGCACAATCGGCAGTATCGCCCGGTGGCCAGCCACCAGCAAGTGCACTTTGCAGGCATACACACACATACACACACTCACATACATACACAGTCTAATTGCCTTTCGGAGACTGCAACAACACACCGATCCTGGCTTGCTAGTTGCCGCACTAAGCTGCTGCAGCCATTGGTCGTACCACCACCACCACCGTCACCACCACACCGACCACCTTAAATCATCGCGCCGTCGATGGCAGTGGAAAGACCAAGTAGCAGCAGCAGCAGCAGCCACCATCGCAGTACAGTACATGACTAGAGAACAGACAATCCTCGGCTATATGAAGGCGCCAAAACGCGAATATCGGTCTCATTTGTTGCCCAACTCTGGCGTGCTTGCCACACTTGACTCTTTGCCTGTTCGAGCTTGTGTCTGCTCCCATTTGCCTGAACTCACAGTCCAAAGCTCCCGACTCTTGTTGCACTGCTCTTTAGTCTTCTCATGACTGGTGAATGACCCAGCTTTTTGCTAGAGGCTAATGAATCGTAGGCGACTTGGTCGTCATCGTCGTCGTCGCGTCGTCGTAGCCGGCATCGTCGTAAGCCTGCCAACAGCCCACTGTTCCCCTATCCACACTGATCTTACCGAATCTCATCTCACCGAGAAACTGCCTCACTTGCCTACAGTTTTGCAAAACATACTTGCACAGTGAGTCTAGCCAGTACCACCACCACCATCAACGACGCCGACTACTGCCTTCACTTACATTGCTCAAGCACTGATCACTTTTTGCTGAATAGCACTGTGCTTGCATTTTATTTTCAGTTGTCATAAGATCGTTAGTCATTAGTCACTAGTTTCCGTTGGGGGGAAAACGCATCGACAATCAAAGTCAAAAGACTTGAAAATTGAGTTCGCCCATTAAACACAGCTTGGTAAGTGCATTTTCTCGATGCCATCATGTTTGCCTCTCAATTTCTTCTAGACTCTTTCTTTTCTTTTTGCTTTCTGCCAAATTTTTGCAATCACTTGTAGTCATAACAAGCTTTCTTAGACTTGACTTTATTCGTTTTTCCAAGACAACATGTTCTTGCATTAATTGTCGACTTTTGCTTGCAGAGTAAGCCTGCTCAGACCGATAGTTTAACTTTGGTACAACACAAGCACTCTCCCTTTTTGTACATTTTCTTTCGCAATTGAGTTTGACCTTGCTGACCTCACTGGCAGTCTTGTTCTCTATCTCTTTTTTTTCTCTCATTCTTGCCTCTTTCTCATCACCATCGCACGGCAGCAAAACGCAATTTCAAGATGCCACTGCTTAAAGTCATAGTGGCGTATCGAATTAATTCTTGAAAAGGACTACACTACATCTAGACAGAGCAGCTTGCACTACAGTCGAGTTCATTGTCCTGTTTGCAATGTTTTCTTTAGACTAGACTGTTTTTAGGTAGTTTAGACTGGCAAAAAATGAATTTTTGTTGGAAAAAAGTGATGCCGTACTATGCACCATTTAGTAAGCAGTCATACTCGTTCGTCACTTCACTTCAGACTCGGTCGATTTAGCATTCGATTTGTCTGCCGCGCATCTCTTCATGATACACCAGCTAACCTTTACCGGTGCATCAGTCTTCAGCACTGGATTGCGCACACATTCTCGTTAATGGCCTAATAAGCGATTGCACCTCATTTCAAATGGGCGACTGCACTCTCTAAAGTTGGTGAGCTCGTTTTCGTCTGAATCACCAAATACCAACTACCATCAACGACGCACCATGACAGCGTCTGCTTAATTACTTCGAAGCAGCTTTCTAAAAAGGGCAAATATAGGTGCAAACCGAAGGAACATCAGTGGATGCGTTGTGGCCTGAACTGACCAAGTACAGTGCATCATCATCATCATCATCTAGCGCACTGTCTCAGTGTTTCTCCCTACTGTCATTGTCTGCGCGTCTCCAGTCAGGAGTGGTCAGTGAGCAATGACCGGTTATGCTCTGCTTCTTAGCTGGCGTGCCTCAGCACTGCCCGAAGAGTGCACTGCCTGTCTCTGTCTGTTTGCCTGCCAGTCAGCCAGCCAGCAAGCCAGCCTCCCTTCCTTCCTCTCGGTGTTTCCTGTGCCCTGAGCCCGTTACATCTCAATTAATCTCAATAGGCAGGTTGTGACCGCATCGGTGCCGGATCCGGACACGTCTCCAGAGGACAACACACACATAGGCACACAGTAGCAAAGTAGAGAGTAGTGCATCGCGCCAGTAGTTATTGTCAGTGGCAGTCTTTCCTTACACCATCGCCTGTCCTCACCTTCTTTTCCGTTTCTTTCACTGCAATGTAATGATTTATTCACTCGTCGTATACGTCGCATCTATTTGTTTATTTCCATTGCACATCTCGATTTGTTTGGGAAAGCAAACAAAGGCAATCCTATTAGTTGCACAATCGAGTGCGTGCTCGCACGAGCTGCTGCTGTTGCTGTTGTTGCTGTCGCTGCTGCTGCTGCTGTAAGGGCGACACTGTCTCACTGACTGACGCTACAATATCTGTGCATATCATTGCGGCCAGTGGCAATCCAATTTGCTCCATTTTTGCGCCCCTGAAACAGTAAAGTGGCATTGTTTACCGCCATCGATCTGTTTACTGCTCGCCTTCGGTGACGTTTGTAGTTACACTTATGTCGGCCAACTCTTTTCGACCTCGTTCAAAGTCAGCCCTTGTACTTGCACGCTCTCCTGACCACTGTGCACTGAGTTCCGCATCCGGCGATGCAGTGGCCCTCTGTTTTTTATGTGCTTTGTGTCCACTGTTTGGGCAGACACATAGTGTGGGGCAATGGCGCGTCCTGTCAGGGCGCAGTGACAAGTGACAACAGTCAGAGGTGTTCAAAGCTGAGTTGAGCTACTATCAGACTCGCCCGGGTGGAGGCATCCATGCAGATCTTTCTGTGTGTGGCGCCTTTGTTGCCTTCTTTGTGGCCTCATCCTCTATTGCGTGCTCTATTTGGATGCAACAGTGCCATTAACTCCCATCACTCCATTAGATTTCTGTCTAAAAATTAATCTAAGCTGAGCACAACAGTGCGACTGAGCACGAGCACAATGGCAAGCACGCACGCTTCAATCGCAATTACTTAGGGAGTAATTAATTAATGGCTGATCACTCACTCTTTTCTACTGGGCGTCACTTGTGTTGCGCCCAACTTTCCGCGCATCTCTAGATCTCTCCCTAGATAGTGTTGACCAGCTCAGTGACAGCGTTTTGAGCAGTATCTTTTGTGCGCTGAAAGGCGTCATTGAGTGCCACCGGAAACTGTCTTATGTCAGTGTACAAGTGTCGTCGAGCAGTGTCCACCTTTGCTGCGCTGCAACAACAGTGCGCAACAGCAACCTCGATGAGCTAATGAATCTGGTAGAGCACACTGCGTTTGCCTCTTTTCTCTATTCATCTGCTTCAACTCTTTAGCTAGTGTGAGTAAACTTGACCTTTACGTCTGCACCGGATCTTGGATATCTGTTGCCTGTTCACCGTCTAGACCTTAGAGGTTGAGGTCATTATAATCTCATCAGGCAGCCAAGTGAGCAGCACTACTCGCAGGCCAACGGATGTGACACAACAAAGACAGACGCACGTGCTTTCGTGGTCTGCAGACTAGTCGGGAAAAAGGAAAGAGAGAGAGAGACATGCAGTCCAAGTCTCATTTTTCTCCTCAGACGCTCTTGAGTGCTCACACTGAAAGAAGTAAGTGCTAGAGCACCTTCCGCTAAGGTCGACACGAGGTCACTGGCTGACTGTGTGTCACTAGGTCTGTGCTGTCTTTCTCTTCCTCCTTCCAGCGCTCTACCTTGCTCTTTTTCCTTCTTTCTCTCTTTTTCTGCACAGCGACACACTTTGTCTTAGCCCTGTTGGTGTGCTCTGCGGTGGGCACCTTCGAAGGAGCACCTTAGCCGTCTCCAACTTGTAAGCTCAAATATTTGCTAGCCATTGAGAGGCAGCCTCGAATGGGTTGCCAATTGCCGATCAATAGACTATGGCCATGAGTGTTCCTCTCTTTGGTCGCCTGAGCATCCGATCTTAGCTGCAGCATTAGTTGCACTGACTGCCTTCCTTCTTCTGACGGCATGACTGGCGCGTGTAGATTGCTGCGCTATTTACTTACCGCTCGCCGCGTTTTCTGTTTGCTCACTCATTACAGCGCTAATTTTCTTAACCTTAACACTTACCTTGATTCAGCACTAAACAACTGCTGTTTGCTAAGAGGGCACAAGTACTTTCGATCTCATTTAGACCATATTAGGCATACTTGCCGCCCAGTGCAGACGACTTATTTACCTACGCTCATTTCTTGGCAAATCAACTGACCGGGGCAGTTGTAGTTCTCTAGTGCAGCAAAGGGCAGTTTTGCCAAGTGTCACATCAATTACGATCACTTAATTAGACTGGCTACACGTTTCTTTGCTTACTGCGTGTCAACAGTCGATGTGTCCACTTGGAAGCATTGCTCAGAGCGTTCTGTTTTGAGAGGCTGAGAGGCAAATCGCACTCTCTTGGGCGCACGTCGGTCTTACGACAAGCCCAATTGACACATCAGCACAGTGCAGTGCACTCACACTCACTCGCAGTTAACACTGGCACTTCACACCTAACCCTACGACTTAGGATACACAAAAGTACCTGCAAGAAAGTTTCACTTTCCGCCGAAGCTGAGCCTCGCCCAGACTCTCTGGGCAACCTTGAAACGTCTCGCACATCGATTCTGTGCGTCCCTCAGTCGTCTCCGTGACATCATCTTAGCGGCGGAAAGCGGAAAGGAGCGGTGTTGTTGTCTGCCCACTGTGCTCGTTCACTGTGCCTCACTGTTTGCTTTGTAATAAATCGCTGTTCGATGACCGCCACCGCATCAAGGTCGAGTCAGCCCTCAGCTGACCACTCTGACTAGTCCCTTCGTCTTCTTCTTCTTCTTTCTTCTCTTGTTTACCGCTCCAAACTAGATTGTTGTCGTCTATTGATTTGCTGATCACTGGCTACACAGTGCAGATCACTGGCTACACAGTCCTTGACACAGCACACACACATACACTTACAAAAGGTATCAGTAGTCAATAGCCACTGGCACTGCTCACCGGTCATCAGCCTAGCTTTGTCACACAGGTCTTCGACATTGGCGAGCAGTGCATTAAACTGAAGCGAGATCACCAAACTGTAAACTGAAATTCAATTTAGAGCCAGTGTTCTGTTTGTCTGCAAACACTGGCAAGGGTGTGAGCAGCACCAAACAAGTCCGGATGCAAGTGGAGTGCTCTGTTGCCTGTCATCGCGCCAAACCAATTGACCGGTAAAGCAAACAATTTCCAGTGTACTGCCACTTATCACTGGCTAGTGAACTCCGCAGCCGTACTTGGCAGTAATCAGCGACACAACCGCCGCCGCAGCACGAGCAGCAACACTGTCCACACGTCACTCGAGTTATCTAATGGCAACAGCTACTACCTTCATCTTAATTGTACTTGCTCAGTTCATTCACAGTGTCACCAGTGCACTTCCCTTTGCATGAGTCTTCCCCGCTAGTCTCGTGGCTTCTCTCGTTTTCTGGCCCTCTCTGGTGTGGTGCTCGCGAGCACACCCAATTGAGACGATTAGTAGAGCAGTTATATTAGCCCTAATTGGCTCGGGCAGGACACACTGAGCTGCTTTCTCAATGCAGGCAATCTTAATTGGGCCGCCAATAGCGCACTGATCGTCATCATTAAGACTTTCTGCGTCCGTTGCAGCGCGCGCTCGCAAGCGAGGACTTTTCCTCACACCGCCCGTTCCGGTTGCAGTCTTTTAGATCTTTTCTCACTCTTCCCAACTGTCCCCACAATGATCGAATTTTAATTAGACCGGTGAGAAAGTGAATCCCCCTCTCCTAACGCTATTTCAGTAGTCACTTGGCTGGTGGGCACATTTGCTCAGCATCTTGGGCGCTGTTTGTTCAGTTTTGCTGTCCCCTTTGCGCTGTGCTTCCGCTGCCGCCTTTTGCCACCGGCAAAGGTGACTACCACCGCCAGCATAATTGCCTTTTTTCCTCGCCTTAGTAGAATTGCTAACTGTAACGATTCAGTGGCAGGCAAACCCTGTTGCTGTTGCACTGAAACATTCGGAGGTCTTCCCACGAAGTGAGCTGCCCTCACCCTCACCTTTCCGCCTGGGCATCTCTTCACTTCTCAGTGAGCACTTCTTAGATCTGTAGATCTGTCACAATCATGTGTTGATTCCTCACACAAATCAATTTGACAGACAAGGCGCGTAATGGCTGGATGAACACTTCTGGACCTCTTGACCACTGGTCAGTCTGGGCCAGCAGAAGAAAGGATAAGGCTGCCTAGAGCTGTCTGGGGTCGGTGAAGGCTGACGAAGACAGTGGCAAGCTGAGTGCCTCGGGCACTAGTAGCCACTTCATCCGTCTAGAGCTCGTCTGGCCGCTCTAATTACTGACCACTGTCCCTCTCGGCCGCTTTCCTTCTCTCTCTCTCTCCTTTTCCCTCTTTCACTCGTGTCCTTCCAACGCAAGAAAGGTGTTTTGCTGCCACGTTGCCTTCTAAATTTGTCTCGCTTCATCTGCCTTTGCCTTCATTGCCAATTATTATGCACTGACAAGAGTAGGGTTAAAGGTGGTTCCAAAAAAAGGTTATACTCAAGTTTGCCGTCGACTGCCAGACGGTCAATTCAATTTGCCACAAATGTGGAAAAACCAGCAAACAACTCTCCCTTTATCTGTCTTTTACGTCACTGGTCGACATTTGAGACGAAATCAGTTTCTCCGTCTATCATCTGTTGACTGAGCTGACGCAAACTGCAAATTGTTTTTAAAAAGAAAAGAACATTTTGCCTGTTTTTTGCAATCAATGTAACCTTCCAGTCAAATATCACTTTTCAACAAAAATTGCCAATGTTTAATCCACTTAATTCATGCTAATCTACGCTAGTTGCTGCCTTATTTCCGCGTTCACAGTGGTGGCGATGCTGAGCACGGCGCTCGTTTCTATTAAGAAGTGACAAATCGTCCCAATAGGCAAATTCGGTCGGCCAAAATCGGATGTGCACAGTCAGTGTCATTTAATTTTAAATTCTAGCCATCTCATTCCTTACCGTTCAGTGGCTAGAGTATTGGTAGCAGCTACTGAGGAGTTTAGGGCGATCGCATCACTAATCGTTCGATTAAAGTTTAATGGCTATTTTAATTTCATCTAATGCCATGCAGAACTGCAGCTGATCATATTACCAAATGCACTGTTTACTGAGACACATCGACACCCGCTGAGAGGGACACTGCTCGCTGGCCGGCTAATTAAAAAACAGTAGTAGAGGAGACAGTAGTAGTCGGTAGTCAGCAGCCAGGCCATGAATTATTAAAATTAAATTTGACCGGATATTTGATTCGGTCAGGCCAGTTGGAGACGCTGATCCTCTTTTAAATTACTTTTGCGCGTTTTGTTCTTTTTTTACGTTCACCACCAGGCTAATTGACTGCAATTGTCTTCGGATCGAAGGCATTGAGAAAAGAGAGAGAGAGAGACTGCCGGCGTGCACTGTGCCAGGAATGAGCCTTGTGTTTATAGAGCCAGATTTCTTCAACTTGGCGCCCACTAAGAATGACGTCTAGTGCGCAGTAGATGTACAGTTAGAGGAGGAGATTGGCCGTTGAAAGCCTTAGATGGCGCCCTCTTTCTCTTTGCTCTCCGTCTTCGTTCAAGTGAACTCACTTTCGAGCAATACTTTTGCACATCGGTAATCGAGTCGCCTTTTTAGTTTGTCACAAGTTATTTTCTCAAGCCTTGCTCGACTAGCTCATTAGAACAGTGACACTCGTCTCCTGCTCAAGTTGCAATTAGTTTCCTTTTCTTTTGACTGTATCTTTGCATTTTTTTCATCCTCCCATCCGCTCATTACTGTCACCTTTACTTCTGTTCCGGTAAAGTCTGCTCTCTAGTCGCTTTCTTGGTTACGCTTCGTTGGTGTCAGGAGTGCCCGAGCAACAGTGCAGCACTGAAGACGTTGTTTGGGAGACGGTGTGACTGGCTTCACAGTTTTTCACTTGTTTGCAGTGTAAGCACAGTTGCCTCAGTGTCTCAAGAATTGCCGTGAGCACCTTAGCACTTGGCAATTCAGTCCGACGCCCAGTGACAATGATTGCCAGTTCCGATTCCTATTTGAGTCATCTTGTTCCTGTCCCCCATCTCTATTATGCGGCCACAGACAAAGGCCAGTGTGTGCAAATGTCTTGCGAGGTGAGCACACAGTCTTTGACACGGTCAACTGGGCACTGCACATCTGTCACCTCCCTGGCAGCAGCAGCTCCTTAGCTCCTTTGCCACACTCCACTCTGAGCATCACGTTCAGTGGAGAAGTAGAGACTGGGCGCACGACAAAACGCACTCTTACGCTACCTAGACTTCTGCAGATGCCTCTGCATCTTATTACTCGCAGTGACATATGTCCACTGTCTACCTCAGCGGAGTTCAACTCATTACTGGATGCTAATTACCTGTGCGTCGTCGCAAATGACGGAACCTTGGCCTGATGTCTTATCTCACTCTCACTCTCTCTCTCCCTCACCTTCACCGGAACTTTTGGTTCTGCTTGAGAGATGCTGCAGAGTGGTTGATGCTGAGTGACAAATGGTCGGCACAGTTAGGAATTGGCTGGCGAACAGAGGCTGTACGCACAGTCAGAACCGCTTCATTGCCTTCTTCCAAAAGTTGGAGTAGGCAAAACGCGGCAGCCTAGCAACCCGTTTAGACTGCATCTCTGACATTTACCGAATTTGTCAATTGTGGAGAACAGTAATTGCAGGGGTCACACTATACCTGGTCGAATCTACCGATGCTCAGTGGGCACGTGCGTCCACCACTAGATAGAATTGAAATGTAGCCAGAGTTTACTGGTAGAGGCACGTTCATTGCTTACCTGCCAGCTTAGCATTCTACCACTGCTGCCAGTGCGCTCCTTCTTCATTCGACTCTAACTGAACTTTGAGCTCTTTCACGAGAGAGAGAGAGAGAGAGAGAGATAGAGTGGTCGTAAAAAGAGACGAAAACTGCCTCGATTTCTCTCTGCCACTCACGGCCGCCAAATCGTCTGATGACGTAAGAGGAATGACTGTGCCTTGAATACCCCGCTTACTAAGAATGCGATCACATTGGTGCAGACTGCCACTCTCATCTGTTTTCTTTTCACTTTTGTTTTGTTTAGATTCCAACCACTTGTCCGCCACTGGCGGCAGTGTTCTCAGCAGATTCCCCTCACTGCGCCTACGTCGCCGACTTTCCCCGACTCATTGGCCACCGTCGTTTTCTCCCGCTTTCTCAGTTCCTCTTGCGTCACCACCATCCGCATCAGCTGGGAGAGTGTTTGTCAGCAAGAAGCCTAATCCGCCTACCTCGGTCGCTGACTCAGTGGCCGCTGCACTGTGCTGCACCAGCGCCAGTCCCAGCCAAACGTCCGCCACGGATTCCTACCTGAACCAGGCCTTCTCCTTTCCGTCTCACGACTCAAAGGGCGCCTTGCCTGGAGGGCACAGTGTGGCGTCGACGAGCCATCAGCAGCAGCAGCATCATTCCTCAGCGGCAGCCAGCACGAATCTCCCCTGGCTCCGTCCTAGCCGAAGTGCCCTTAAAGCGAACGTCTCGCCGCATCACCACCCGTCGGCCTACTTTTCGCCGCCAGCAGCAGCAGGAGCATTTGCTGGGGGCAACTACTTCGCCTCATCTAGCGGCGCCAGCGAGAGCGGCGGCGTCGTAGAGCACTCGGGTAACTACGCGAATCGAGCAGCGTCAGCAGGCGAAGTCCTCCTGTCCTCCTCAGGTGCTACGGTGGATCACTTTTCGCGAAGCAGCAAGTCGAGCAGTGCAATGCACGCCATGCCGCATCTATCCTCTTCAAGTGGCCATGGGCACCACCACCACCACCACCAGTCGTCGTCGTCGTCCAGCAGCCAGTCGAAGCCCGTCAAAGTGAAACGCACAAGACAGCGAGTAGATGCTGGTGAGCCGCGCAACAGTTACGCCAGTATTGCTAACTTCTCCTCACGCGGAGGATACCACGGCTACCATCCCAGCCACAAGTTCGGCTCCAGTCACAGCAGCAGCTCCAACAGCAGCAGCTCACACCACAGCACTGTTGCCGGCTCGGCAGCGACGAACGGCGTTGCTGGAAGTCTGCACCAGCACCAGCACCAGCATCAACAACATCAACACCAGCACCTACACCAGCATCAGCAACATCACCAGCAGCACTCACTGGCAATGGCTTCGCAGGCAAACACGGCCAACGTCGCGCCGCCGCATCCATCTAACCAGGCTGAGCAAGTCTTTGCCTCCAAGCAAATGAGAGAGGCTTCGGCTTTCAACGCTGCCGCAATGGCCGCCGCCGCAGCCGCCGCATCTTCCCGACCTGACATGATCCTCGATCCAGCTCTTATGCAGATGTACCAGAACCAGATGGCCGCGCTGATGAACGCAGGGACGTACTCGCAGCCGCAACAGCAGCAGCAGCAATCAAAGGCGACACCACCGGGACCTAGTGCAATGCCAGCTGATCAGTTAGCGCTGAACAATGTCCTCTGCAATGCGAACGCATTTTTCAATCAGCTACAGGCAGATGCGTCGATAGCCAGTTTGATGAATAATTTCAATATGGAATCGGCCGCAGCTGCTGCTCTTCTCAACCCAACCTCAATGCAAGCTCAGATGCTGAGAGAACTTCTGGAATCTGGTAGTCGAGAACTGGAGAGGAGCAGTAACGGCAACACCAGCCAGCAGCAGCAACAGGCGGTAGTCGGTGAAGTGACTGCGCGCAAGAACAGCCTTTCTCCAAAATCAAAGTCTCGCTCCAGTTCGAAGCTGTTTGCCGATCTCGAGCTTGAGTCCGACCCAATGGACTTTGCTGACCCGTTCGCCCAGCTGAAGGGGGACTCGGAAATGGACCGCTACTCCTTGGCGACACCTGGCGAAGATGGGGCACACGACGAAGAAAAAAGTGGCGACGAGGAAAGACAGCACAGTGGTGGTGGTGGTGGTAGTCTGGTGGAGGAAAACCACCAGCAGAAGCAGAAGCAGCAGCAACAGCAGCTACAACGCAACCACCAGCAGTCGTCATCGCAGCCGCAGCAACAGCAACAGCAGCAGCAGCAGGAGAGCGATAGCAGAGTGAAGGCCAAGGAAGGCAAAGTGGGATACATGGACGGTGACGGTGAGCAGGAGCGAGTGGAGGAGGACGTGAAAGGAGACGAAGCTAAGGAAACGATACGACCGAGTGGAAGCGATTGTGGCAGCGGCAAAGAGGCGACGGAGATGGCCAGCGAGGAAGTGGCCAAGACAGCTGCCGCGCGGGACGGAAACTCGGCAAAGGAGGAGCAACGGGGCAGAGGCAGACCTTCGCCTGCGCTGAGCCAGCGGCGGGCTAAGTCGCCGACAGCGTACAGCACGCTCGCCTCGGGTTCCACCTCCTCCGCTGATGGTGGCACTTCTTTAGGCGATGAGACGTCTTCCTCAGCCTCATTCACCGCCAAGATCGCCAAGAGTGCAGATCAGCAGCCAGCGACGACGACGAGCGCCAGTGCGACGACCCAGCTTGCGCACAGCGACAACTCTCACTACGACTCTCTCTCAAACACAGCACTTCTACCTACGACTGACTTTGCTTCTGCAGACGACCAAGTAGACGACGAGGATCGACTTGCCACTGCTTCTGTTTCTGCTGCTGCCGAGACAGCGTCATTCGCTCGCAGCACCTCGCCGACTGCACACTCCAAAGGTGTTCGTGTTGAGGACATCTTCTCCAACATGCTCCTCATGACCAACTCAAACGGCGTCTCCACCGGCGCCACTACGCCCAGCAGCCCCACCAACCACGTCCTCAGCCCACCAAAAAGCTACGACGGCGAAAGTGACTCGAGCCTGGCGAAGCCAAGTCATCAAGCCCAGGGCGTGAACGGGTGCAAAAAACGTAAGCTCTACCAGCCTCAGCAGAGCAGCAAACTGCAGAACGGCAGTCTTGACACGGAAGACGACGACATGGACGAGGAGGAAGTCATCACTCCTAAGGTAGAACTGGGAGTCGAGGCTGAACTGGATGAAGGCTTTGATGCCAACATGGAAATTGACCGTCGCCGCCACGTCAGTCCAGCTCAAGCCGATCTGCCCAAGGAGATGGAGCAGGCTACCCCTCCGACGATGCCAACACGCCATCACAGCACTCGCAGTGAGCACCTGCCAACCAAGCGAGCTCGTCTTTCCGACTTTGAACGTGAGTACAAATTGCCCCACAATTTGCAATCCCAGCTGTACGGCATGCAGGCCAAGATCGCTCTTCAGCAGCTGTACGCCCAGCAGCAGCAGGTTCAGTCTCAGAGAGTGCTCAGCAGCTCAAATGGCTCCAGTCAGAACTACGCTAGAACTAGTCCAGTCAACATTGCCCACGGTGCTGCTGACTGTGATAATCTGGTCGATGAGAGGGACCGCGCGCCCACGTCTCGCTCAGGAACCGCCTCCCAATTCGCCGAAATGGACAGTCTGATCGAGTCGCTGAAGGGACAGATTATCAGTGACATTGGGCGCATCATTGATGGTGCTTTTCGCAAATTTTTCGAAGACAACACTCGACCCGAGTTTCAGTCGCATTCAAGAGAAAGTCGAGGCAATGAGCTGCTCGCCCAGATGCTCGACTCAAAGTACCCGCGCAGTCAATCGGTGAAAAGTGCTCCCGCCAAAGCCATCTCACTCAACAATGGCGCCAAGAACTTGGGCCGAGACGGTAGTCCCTTTGCTCTGCCCAGCGAAGCCTCCACTGCTCCAAAGACCTTCGGCTATCCGCCCACCTCCCTTCCCGGTGGCCTCTATGGGAAGCAGCCCTTTTACAGTTCTCAGAACGTTGCCGCCGCGTACTCAAACAGCGTCAACAGCAATGGCCTCCTGCTGAATGGCCTTCGTGAAGGTGCTCCACTGAACAACAACAACAACACCAACAACAATAACAACATCAACAACAACGGCCTCGGCAGCAACGGCAACAACAACAGCAACTCACCATATGGTCGTGACAATGCTTCGCCAGTTCTGCCCGAGCAGAGTGAGGCACTGTCGCTGGTGGTGGCGCCCAAGAAGAGACGCAACAAGGTGACCGACTCGCGATTGACCCCTCGCCCGGGCAATCGGCTCGGCCGCGATGATGACCGCTCTTCCGTCTCTCCTCCGATGTCTTCGATGCCCTTCAACGCCTCCGCCCTGGGCGGCGTCGCCTCACTGGCCGGTCTGCAGCACGTGGACTTCTTCGACACCGGTGCAACTCCCTTCCCATTTGCTGATCAATCGCGCCTGAGCAGTCTCTTCGCCAATGGTATCGAGGAGGCCGACTTGAAGCCCAACATGCCCAACGGCGTCTCCGGCGTTCCCTCTGCTTCCAACCCCGTGGCCAATGCTGTTGTGCAGGCCGCCGCCGCCCATCACCTGCAGTTGCTGGCCGCCAGCCGAGCCTCGCCAGACTCCCTCAACGGCTACCCAGCCTCCTTGCTGACCAGCTTTGGCCGGGGAAGTGTCACTGGCTCGGAGAATGGTGGCGATGGCTCGGAAACAAACGACACGCAATCTATCTACGACCCGTCCATGCCAATGATATCCTTTTCACAAAGCTCTAATTTGCGCTTAGCACCCTCGCTCCCTTCTTCCTCTGCCCATTACCTTCCCTTTGCCCCTAGTGTCCCTAGCGCGCCTTCCTCTTTAAGCCCAAACACTGACCACTCTCAGATCGATTATTGCTCCTTAACTTCTTTGCACACTAGCACTCTGTCGCCGATGCACTTGCGCAAGGCTAAGCTGATGTTCTTCTACGTTCGCTACCCGAGTTCATCTACCCTGAAGACGTTCTTCCCGGACATCAAGTTCAACAAGAACAACACCGCTCAACTGGTCAAATGGTTTTCCAATTTCCGGTAAGTGCAACTTTGTTCACTTTTAGCTATTGGCCAGTCAGTAGATAGTATTATTGCACGTGTGTATTATCATTGAGAAACTAGATTTCCCAGGCAATTGCTTGCGCCTCTGAGCAATCTTGATTAATGTCATTGCCAATTGTCAGACGATGAGCACTGCTGGAGCACTGTCTGGCCCGCTGTCGTACCCTTCTGGCGCAGAATGGTCAAACAGTGACAGTGGTCGCGCTGGCCAAGTGTCCATTAGTGGTAATTGATAGGATTTGTAGTGCAGCTAAATGACCGATTCTGACATGCCGCTTGCGTTCACTGCCAACACTGCTTGCTGCATCAGTGACTTGTCCTCCTCCTCCTTCATCTCCTTTCTGCTGTTGTCTCCCTTCTGGATCGGGTCTGTCAGTGGTGGTGGTGCAGAATGGAACAGCAGCAGCAGCAGCGGCGGCGAGCAGTGTCGTCGGGCCAGGTGTTTACCGAGAATGAGCTCAGTCATTGTCTGCCCGTCTCGGGTTCCAGCATCCACAGTGCGCGGCAAGAGTAGAATGCGAGTGAGCACGCGAGCGAGACCATATTGCGGTCGAGGTCAAACTGGCAGTGGCAGTGCGCCTGGATCCACTGCTACTCTCTCTCTCTCTCTCTCTCTCTCTCTCTCTCTCTCTCTCTCTCTCTCTC
>JAALOO010001206.1_pt1 | contig 18781 bp, 16 predicted proteins | sample 7257641 | NCBI WGS metagenome assembly JAALOO01 (sample SAMN14085613, study PRJNA598686) | mite metagenome | biome: ENVO:01001000; feature: ENVO:01001002; material: ENVO:01001226; isolation source: single female mite from University of Michigan culture on fish food culture... ...
AGAGTCAGTTCGGAGAAACAGAGGGAGAAAATCACTTTTTTAGGGAAGAAGGATTTGTGTATTTAACTTGTGTACCTTTTTGTGCTGACTCTGACATATAAATGTTGTGATTATTAATTTGTTTCAAAACATGTTTTTTACATTGACTTTAATTGTTTGCAAATTTCACTCAAGTTATACACCCATCAATTTTAGATTTTAGTAACTATTTGAAATTTGTTAATACTTTTCAAAAAATACAAAATAAAGCACATTTTAATTTGTTTACAGTTTTTTTAGTTGTTTGCCGACAAAATGTAATGATTTACCAATTTACTTTACATTCTATACATTTTCACTCTACCCCCATTTGCACTGAGGCCTTTTAGTGCAACGGCAATACTCAGCGCATTTGATCAAAAATTCATACAATTTTTTTCTATGTTTCTTGTACGGCATTCAGCAATTTTTATTATTTTTAATTCTGCTTTCATTTGTGCGTAATGTATTTCTTATGTCAGTGACGCACATAAATTTAGCCCATTTTAACTCTGAGCAAATAGTTTTGAAAGTTAAATTTTTCAAATGTTGTTCTCTATTAACCCAAGTGTGTGATTGAGTACTGCTTGTCTGCATTTTGCGCCTAGTCAAACTTGCATACTAAATTGTCTAGTCTACTTCTTCATTTTCACCCAAAACTATTTTTCCAGTTGATGAATCCAATATGTACGAACATTGCCCCCAACTGAGGTCCTCCTCTTCTGCCACCTCTTTTTTTGCTTGAACAGTTTCGTTTTATTTCCTTTTCTCTTTTATATTATTTCTACTCTAATTTGAAACCACTTTTGCTGGTCAATAAATTAGATCAGATTAGTTATGATCTGATTTTTTTGCTTTTTATTTATTTATAACATGAGGTTTATTTGCCGATAAAAAAGTAAACAATCTGAAAAAATGAACAAAAATATATATAAAATTGTGCATGAGCAATTAAAGTGACATCCGCTTTTAGTAATGTCGTTTACCGTTCACGATGTACTAATGTTGTCAGTGGGCAGGGAATGAGAACTGAGGGGAAGGATGGCAAATACAATGCCAAAATTGTCATGTATGTTTCTGTCAGGGAGATGAAGGAAAAGAGAGATTGGGAGAGAGAGAAGAATGATGAGGATGATGAGAAAGTGACCCACTGTGGAATTCACTCGAATGCCGTTGACCACACTGCCGCTGTACAGTCGGTGCAAAGTAGTACAGTGATAATAAAGTGGTAGCTCCCGCATAATTGAGAGAGGGAGAGAAAGAGAACTCGTCTGCATCTGCACTCTTTGCTGATTGTTCAACCCAGAGCAAAAATGCCGTCACTAATTGGCATTGTTTGACTGCTGACGATTTACTGCCGATGCTGCTGCTGATGGTAAAAAGAAAGTTCTGGCAGTGCCGCCGCCGCCGCCGTTGTTGTGTTGAGGTGAATTAGCACCCCAAACGGAAGTGGACACTGCCGCACTAGCCGCATTTGCTGTTGCTGCTGCTGCTGCGTAGTGGTAAAGGCTGCCGTACGTTTGTCGCAGGTAGTCTTCAGCGTAGGCTGCATTGCGCACAAAAGGAAAGTAGTCATCGGCGGTGATGCTCACCGATTCGTGCTCCTCCTGATAATTTGATTGGAGGAACGAATGTAAAAACAGAGAGTTGAAAAGGCTGATCAGGTGAAAAGCGGTTTAACATTAAACATACCTTGAAGGAGACCTGTTTTCGGAGGGGACCGCTTGGAGAGCGGGGCACTTGAAGGTTTTCAGAAGAAGAAATGATGGTGGGCGCTGTTGAGGGGACCGGTGATGCTGGCACCACCATTTCCCTTTGCTGCTGCTGTCCCCTGCTGAAACTATTGCTGCCAATGATGGGCTGCTGCTCATCCCAGTCGTACACAGCGGTAAACTGGCTGCTCGCCCTTTCCAGATCGTCTATTCGGTGAAGCAGCTTGCTGAACATTTTCAGCAAATAACTGGGTAAGAAGAAAAAAAGGATGTTTGAACAATGGAAATGGCGGAAAAGGTTATGATTGTACAGGCAAACTAAACGGCTGTTCTAAACGGCTATTTGCCGGACAAATAAACAGTCTGACAAACAGTCAGACAGACAAACATTCAGACAGACAATCATGCAGGCTGCTGCTGCTGTTGAAAAGCAAACACCACCGCTTTTTACCGGTAATTGGGCTCCTGTGCAAACTGAAGCGTCCTCGCGTAGAGCATGTAGTGGTAGTACTCGGCGGGCAGACCGGTGCACAGCTCCTCCAGCCTGATGGACTTCTTCAGCGAATAGATGCGCTCGTACTTCTCCAGCTGGTGGCAGTCGGCTGCCATCTGCAGACCCTGCCAGGGCAGCTTCGACTGGAGAAAGTAGAGCAGCATGTAGCCAATTGACTCGAGATCATCACGCCTCGAGAGCACCTGAGAAGGAGAGGATAGAAAGGGAAAGGAGAAAAGACACAGTTTGAGTAAACAGGCGTCAGTTGACTTTCACAGACGAGCAGTAGAGCAGGGTGAAAGTAAACTTGGCAGGGTGCAAGTGCGGTACAAAACCACCGCCGAACAAGGTGGTGGGAACTCTAGAAGTAGCATCAGGCTAGACACTAGATTAGCATGACAAACGCACCTTTCCCTTGTGTGCATTTAAGGACATGTACCGCGGTGTGCCAAAAACGGCGCCCTTTGAGGGCGAAGACGGCCGCGTCGGCGGCGGCTGCTGCTGCAATGGCATTGATGGATTTGAGCTAAAATTGTCCTTTTCCACCTTCTTCTCCGGCTGCTCCTGCTGCTGTTCCTGCTGACGTAGTTGTTGTTGATGTCCGTAATTATCGCCCTCGCTGTTGGGAGTCCGCTGGGAGCTTCTCTTTGAGATGTGTTCCAGTTGTTCGGTCACAAAGGGGCGCGCATGTGTGAAGCCAATGAGGTGCACCTGGTTAGCTTTAGGAGAGTTCGGCCGCCCCAGACAGAAGTTCTCCGGCTTGACGTTGCAGAAGATGATCTTCTGCGAGTGAATGTAGCGGATAATCTCGAGAATCTGCACGGCAATGTGCGTCGTAGTGCGGAGGCTAAAGCGGCGGCTGCAGGAGTTGAAAACTCGCTCCAGACTGGGGCCAAGCAGCTCGAGGACGAGGACGTCGTAGGGCTGGCACTCGCCAAAATAAAGCACCTTTGGCAGGCCTGGTGCCGGTCCTAATGAATGAAAATTAAATTTTAAACATCATTTTTCATTTTACCAATTAAGTTATCTTTCTACCTAAACTGGTCTAAACTGATTCACAAGTAGACAAACTCTAATTTTAAATTTTCTTTAAACTACGCAAGCAGAAGTGTGGGCGCATTCACTGAAGCGTTTCCTGTAATGTCGCAAATTAAACTGCCGCTCTCTCTAAGGTAAGCTTTTCATTCCGTGTTTTAATTTCAACAACGACATAAAATAAATGTAATTCTTTAGAATTCTCTTTATAAATAAATCGTTCTTTTTGCCTAGTTTTTCCTCTTTTCTTCCCTGTACATGCATTAGTGGCACTAGCTAATTAACTGTTTTTTAGAAATCACATATTTGCTCAGTGGTAGTCAGCCAGCCAATCATTCACTGCTACTCACCTAGTTTTCGGTAGAGTTCATACTCTTGACGCAACTTTGCATTGGGATTCTCCTTATGAACGAGCTTGCTGGCAAAGATTTCACCATTCTCTGTGTTCTCTGTCAGATGGATCTCTCCGAAGCTGCCTACAGGCACGGGTAAATATGAAAAACGGAAAAACATTATTTGTCAGAGTGTGAGTGTTAAAAAGCAGAATGTTTGAATTGGGAAGGCAATGAAAAGAGAATTTGAGAAAAAAGAAAGAAAAAGACTTTCAAAATAAAAATCATAAAAAGTTATCGTCGTCGTCGTCATCATCATCAAGATCTAGAGGATGAAGATGAGGGAAGAAAGAGGAAGAAAAGTCAAACTTGCCGGCAGCAAAACATCGACCAATGAGCCTGAATGGGGAGTTTTTTATTTCCCGACCCTCAAGTTGCGGTCGATTGGCACCATCACTGGCACTACTGCTGTTGTTGATGTCACATGCTGAATTGGAGCTGGTGCTAGTTCGGATGCTGTTCTTTACGTCAACATGACTCTCTGCCATTTTTGTTTTCTTTTTATTTCTGCCCCCTCTTCACAACTGCCCTGTTGGCGATATCTGTGCCCTAGCACAGAAATGGCTAGGCCAAAGCCTATTTTTGCAGCAAAAAACAAGTATGTTTATGTGAGCGTGCAGTGGTAAGTGCTCCTGGAACACAATAATTGCCAGATGAATTTAGCCTGGGCACAAACACATCAACGGCAGCAACAGCACTCAGAGAAGCACGTCAGAGAAAAGCAAACACTACCAGGAGGTTATCAATCATATAATAGAGAAGGAAGGAAAATGGTACGGTAATCGAGCAGGCGGTCCTGAATAGAGACCCCGATTGCAGATGCTGTTTATGATGGAAGTGGTGGTGGCAACGGTCAATAGACTCAAACAGCATCAAAATTGCAATGAATGACGGCCAAACAAAAACAACAAGTAGGTAAAGAAAGGAAAGAGAGGGAAAGAGAGAGAGATGTGACTCTCCAGGCGCAGATGTTTACGGCAGATCACTGTCTGGTCGTTTGGTCGAGCCTAATGTCCTGTGGACTGCAGCAGCAGCACAGCAGAAGTCGTCAGCACTCGATCATTGTCTCCCGACAGCATAGTCGCATACAGCACAGTAGAACGGGCATAATTAGGCAGAGAGCCACTGTCGACTGTGGAGCAATGGCACTACCACCAATCAGTGGTAGACTACTGCTGGTGCACTGGGTGCACCACTGATGCTAATCAGGTCCATTAAGCCAGTGCCAGCCATTGTCTTGCAACCGTTCTGATTACTGATGGATGCTATTATTATTATTGTGCGTTTATATGAACGAGAATGTACACTGGCACCGGCACTGCCAAACCACTGTCTTTCTTCCCCACCCTCAATTGATCCTAAATGTAGGTGATCTGTTCACTCATCCGCCAATGAAAATGCTGATTGCTGCAACGAGAGTGTGTGAGTGCAAACGAAATCAGACACCTTTGACTAGTACAAGAGAAATTAATCGCTTTTGTTTTCTCTTTCAATTTCAGCAAATTAAAATAGTGGACCGTTTGTTTGGGTGTGCTAGTGAACTCATGTGCATAATTCAAAGAAGAAAAGCACTTGAATCTGCTGTCGTCATAAAGCTTCTCAAAGCAATTTTCCCACTAAATGGAATGTTTATGTTCTGTCTGCTGTTGTTGTTTAGTTCACGCATTTCACCTGAAACGCCTAGCATCTTTACTGAAAGAGACGCACTTTTCCAGTGCCCACTTTTCCAAAAAGTGTCAATAAAATGTCATCTCTTGAGTTAGAAAGCAATTATCGTGTTTGGGTTCTGTGCATCAGCAGCAGCTGACAGCGTCTGACTCTCTGATGCTGTTTAATTTTGCAGTCTGTGCGTGTGGGCTTGCCTTTTTGCAGTGCAATCAGTGCAAGTGCAAAGTAAAGACTCCAAACCAGCAGCCCTAGTGGAACATTCTCGCGTCGTCAGCGAAGGCGCAATCACTGGCGGGCGACATTTGTTGCGGCTAACCGCCGCCGACTTCTTTTCCGTTTGCGGTGGTGCAAGCACTGGTGCGTGAGCATTGAGCCCCCTGAGCAGCCTGCAAGCTTACCTGCACGAGAGTAGACGAGCAGAGGACTATATCAGTGCAAATGAAATTATTACTTCTATTCTAAAAATAGCTGCTTTTCTTAGTTTTTTCTTTTGTTTTTATCCATCTTTTTAAATTGAAAGTAATAAAGTGCAGATTACATACTTTGGGACTCAATAAGATACAAGCTTTCTCAGTGCTAACTTTTTTACGTCTTTTGAATGCAGTATCAACGCTGATTGACGTAGTTTGTCAAAGGTCTAAGACTTGCAGTTATCTAAACTGATATTGCCAGCATCATTGGACAAGGCACGTTGACGATTTGTATTTGCTTAGCTGTGCTCCTACTTTTTCTTCTTTTTAACAAGCAAAAGTATGCAATTTAGTTTCTGTCATTGGTACAAATATCTTCTCTCTGCTCTATTGATCCACTTTTTTGCAACTTTTCTTGGACGTATTTCTATACAACACCACTTCTACTAGGCTAGGATATTGATTCCATTAATAATCAGCGTAATCTTCAAGTGTGCACATGTATTCCTGACACTTGCTTTTTCTACATTTTGGGGCAAATAACTTACATGCACTGCATTCACTCATGTCTAGCAGTTGCCAAAAAACAACTTTTTTTCCATTTTTTCCAAATAAATGCAACCATCATTTGCTGTTGCAAATCGATTGGAGCAACAAAGACAGTCCACTACACTGCTAAAAAAAATGATTATTTAGTTTTAGATTTAAATTTGCAAAGTGTTGTCAACGAAACATCTTTCTGGCGCACAATTACTAATCTAGTTTAGTAAAACAAATATTTGCATAAACACTGCATTGCCAACCTAGGCCTAATCAGACAAGACAAGTTCTAAAGCAATAAATTTAAAAAGTGTTCATTGTTTGATTCCATTGTGTTTGCGCTGACGTAACATGCCAAAAATCTAAAATCCTGTTTCACGACAATCTAGTTTGAAATTGGACACGTTTTCAATTCATTTACAAAAAAAGACTCTACCTGAAATTTGAATCAAATTCGATTTCTAAATTGTTCTCTAATTGCAAATGTTGCAAAAGTTTTCTTTTATCTGAATGTGAAACTTTAATCAAAAGTTTTGATGAACAGCAGACTACATTGCTGTAAAGTATCTTGAAGTTTTGCTACTGATATGAATATTGGAAAAGCATTCTTTTTGATAAAACTCGTATTATTTTTTTAAGCATTGTTTTAAATATTTATCAGCAATAAATTTTAATGCTTTTATATTCAATTTAAAATTCATAAATTTTTTAAAATATGCTTGACCCAGACAACCTTGAAACAGTGGTACAAAAAACTTTTCACTTTAGTTTGTTTGTATTCAACCAATGTATCCTTTCACTCTGCAGCTTTTTACGACCGGAGAGTGAAAACAGTGTTCATTTTTATAGTTAACCTTTACTCATTTTTTGCTGAATACAAGTGGTCTTTTAATCTCAATTGAATTGCTCTACTTCTTTGATATTAAATAAAAAAACAACTTGCATTTTCTCTGCTTCAACTGCCCATTATCTTTGCTGTTTTGAATAGGAATAGTGTTTAAGCGCAGTAAAAAGCAAATATATGTGCTAACAACTTTACCAAAAAGGTACAATAGCTTTTCGGAATTTGCATTATACAGATTATTTTGCAAAAAAAACTACTTGATGGCAGTATTCAACTAGCTAAAATTTGATGCATTATTCCTTCACATTCATTCTGGCAAAGTTCAAGTGCACTGAGATAAAACTCAAAAGTTATGCCAGTACCTTTTTGGCTTCACAAGAAACTGATAAAAATGATCCCCACTTGGCGCACTGTTTCATTTTTATTATTACCTAGGAAAATCTAAAAAGTATCTGTAGCAGTAGTACCTTTCCCGCACAAACACTTTCCAGGTTCATTTGCATTCTTTGCCATTAAATTGCAGACAACTTTTTTGTTGTTAAATTCATGGTTTTGTTACTTTGCGCTTGACTTTCTGCTCCCAGATGTTAGACAAACAATTCTAGGTAAAAATTTCCCTCTTAGTGCTGTTTATTTGTGTTAGTAAGGTCTTAAGTAATTTACTTTTCACAATACTCCCTACTGTTTATTATGTGCTTTTGTTGCCTGAACGTTACTTAACTATTCGTATGTTTTTATATTTTTTAGTTTTACATTTTTGAAAGCAAACGAATCAATTTTATAAAATAAAATTTATGTTTTTAAAAAATAAATGCTGTTTTAAAAGTAAGTCTAGACAGAAAAACTGATTCAACTAAATTCAAATAAATAAAAAATGATTAATTTTACAAACCTTTTCAAGCATTGTCTGGGCAAGTTTCGATCAGTCAATAGCGTCTGTTTTCCTGTACAAGGAGCCATTTCAACCTCCAAAAAGTGAACACATTCTTTCGTTGCTGCATTTGTATGGTAAAGGGCAAAAACTTTTTCAGACACAAGTTCAAACATTGGCAATTTTTGTGCTCTGATAAACTCTGCCCAGATTTAGCCAATTTAAACTTTCACCACTTTTTTATCTACCAAAAAAGCTTTTGGTCGATGACAATTGGAGAATGTTTTTCCGTAATTGAACATTAAAATGTTAAATTGCTCGAGTGTTCAAGAGGCTGTGTCAGTAGAGGAGCAGTTTGTTTCAGAAATTGCGCTTTAAAGTTGGGTTTTGCCTTGTGCACACTGATATTTTGCCCATTACGGCTCATTTACCAGCTTTCATCGTGGTAAAAAATGGGTGAAAAACCACAGAATTTTTCAGATGCTGGTATGGACGTCATTCTCTTTGCCAGCACTACCAGCAGCAGCAGCAGAAGAAGAAGCACTTCCATTGGCCACCAGGCGCACCTCTGTTCGGTGCATTTCAGGGCAAGGCAGAGCTGGCTTACTATTTGAAGTGGTAAGGAGCAGAGCAGCCGTTTTAGCCAGCACCTCTAGGTCAACTTCGTGATCATTTTCCGTAGGATGATGGGTGCCACCTTGAACAGTAAACTGAACTTTGGGTCGAGAAAGAGATGAAGAGGCAGATGAAGAAGTGGAGGAGGAAGAAGAAGTGTTGCTGGATGACTGATAAACAAGAGGTGTTAGTGGTGGTGGCGGCGGTGGTGGCGACGATGACGGCGATTGAGCAGCGGCAGTGTTTGCAGCAACTTGAGCGGCAGATGCCAGTGACGCCGAGGCACCGCTATCCGACTGAGACTGAGAGTGAGAGTCGTTGCTGGCCGACGGCGTCACTCGATTACAGTTGTTGTTGTTGTTGTTCGCCAGCTGTTGACCAACAGCGCCTGAAGGTCCAAAGAAGTCCCGAGTTTGCGAGACCATGGAGTTGTGCAGCACTCGAACTGGCGGATGGGCACTGGGGTGGCAGTACTGCTGCTGCTGTTGCTGTTGTTGCTGCTTTAAGTAGTGCTGCTGCTGCTGAGAGCTGTACGCTGAGGCGCGAAAGTGGTCCTTTCGAAGAACGTACAGGTGCCAGAAACGGCCAAAGATGTAGCGAATGTCATCTCGGAAGTTTTTACTGTGGGTTGATGGTTAAAAAGAGAGAGAGAGAGAGAGAGATTCAAGTGATTAAGTGATTAAAGTGATTAGTTTGTCAAAATTATGCTTTTTTTATTAAACTCCAGCAGCAGCCAACCTCATGAATGAGTAGATGAGCGGGTTGAGCATCGAATGGGCGCAGGAGATCCAGTGACAGAAGAAGTAGGAGAAGACAAAGACGTAGTACTTGGTGGGTGAGCTGGCGGCCAGAAAGTTGGGCGCAAAGAAGACCAGTATGTTGAAGATCTGAATGGGCAGCCAGCAGAGGGTGAACACGCCAATGATGGTGATGAGCATCTTTAGCACCTGGGGAATGCAAATCATAATGATAACAAATGAAAAGGATGATGATTCATTTTGCAAAATATTTTTGTTTATAACGTTTTTTGTGTTGGGCTACTTTAATTAGTGTCACTCACTGGTTGTGCTTTTGTGTTATGGCAAAGAAAGAGTCACGCTAATGATGCACTGACAGGCAACAACAAAAACAGCGTTGATAGAAATACTGCAAAAACTATGGTGACAAACGGCTTACACACAGAGACGTGCATCTATTCAAATCCTGGTTGACATTTTGGAAAATAATATTTACCAATGTTTAACTTAATTTAAAGTTCATTTGAACAATATAAAATTGTTTTAAATATAATTTTATACTTTTGAAAAGGTATGACAGTACCTGGTAACCATTTTTAAAAACAAAAAATTGTCTAAATACTTTGTTTCAATCGATTTAAAGGTGAACATACTTGAAATTGATCATCTTGTTTTTCATTTTTTTCTAGCAATTGATTGTGTTTGTCGCAGCTAAGAGCATAGTCAAACTTGTTGTTGACAGACAAATCTGGCATTACTCAAGTGCAGTATTACTAATCATGTTGTCAGTCTAATATTGGTGATCTACTGCTTTATATTCTCAATCTTTAGTTTTTCTCTGTTTGAAACTGTGTACACGCACTTTGTGTTTACAGTTTTTACTGTTGATTCTCTTTCAGCTTTTCAGTTTGCTAAAACTAGTTTTTGAAAACTAGGACAGAAAATGCAATTAACTTTTGTAGGGATTAGCAAGATTGAACCGGTCGCAGCATTGTTGTTTTTGCCACCATCATTAGCGTCACCATCTCCGGTCTTAATAAAATGACTTTTTTTAAAACGTAACTTTATTTTTTTAGTGCATACTTTTTTGTTTTTAATTTTTTACAATAAAATTAATCATTAATTAAGTTTTTTATTTAACAATTAGCAAAAATTATATCTCTTGGGTCTACAGTGCAAGCCATTAGAAAGTTATATATATTTTAAAAACAACTTTAATAATCATTATTTTTTATATTTACTCAATTTTTTCTTGCGTATTGCTTATCCAAAAAAATGCCTGCTTTTTATACTTCTGAAAAGTGAAGAATACTCTTGTTATTATTAAGTGGTTAAATCTCAATTGTCTTGCAATAAATGCTTTAGCAGTAAAATAATTGTGTCGTAATACTTTTGAGTTTCACTTGTATTATTTTTATATTTTACCTTCACAAAGTTGACAAGCTTAGTTTGTTAGATAAGTGTGTTTTTAAAAGTATTAATTTTGCAATGCGTTATTAATGGCATTGCAGTCACAAAAAAAAGATTTAACTGACGAGAAAAATAATTGACAATTTTTTGTCATTTTTTGCATTGTATTATGTGCTACATTGACTCGTCACAACTATTGATAAGAATTGTCAAAAACGACATTCATACCTGTTCTTCTCGGTTTATATCAGCAAAATAAGCACTGGAACAATCGGCTTAGACGTTTTTTACTAAAGCATTTTTTTCTAAATTGTACAAAGTTTTTCAAAATATCATCAAGTTAGATGACAAAAACTAATTAGTTTGTTTGAGCAAGTGCAACTCACAAACAAAATCATTGACAACTCAAACTTAATTCAAGAACATTCACACTTCAGGTTGTTTTGTACTGTCACTAGCAGAAACTATTGCAAAAAGAGTGCTGTAAGATTTTTAACTTTTGCTAAAAACAATGTGCTTTTCTTTTTTCAGTTTTTTCAGGCTGTCACTGACATTTTTTAACAAAAAAAGTCTGGTGCAACTGTCTAAATCAGAAAATGACAGTAGTGCAAAAAAATAGCTTACTAATGTTTACACGGAAGAGACAAAACCACTTGAATGAGCGGAAAATAATTGAGAAAAAGTAGAAAAAGAAAAAACTATCAATCGTTGACAAGAAGTAGTTCTACTACACGTGTGTAAATAAGTTTTTTACTACCGTTTTCTGATTATTTGATAGATTGGCTTTTAACTAAAGTCAATTTAGCAAAGCAGTACCGTTGCAGTATAAAATGCATTAATGGCTTTTTTAACCATTACCGTTTTATTTGCTTTCACCTTTATTTTTTATCCTAACACACCTTATATCATTGTTTATTTCTTTGTTTTTGACAAATTTTACGCACTATTTTTTACTTTTATTTAGTTTTTATTTTAAAATGAAGCCTTTTTGCAAGTGTTTTATTTAAAAAACAAAAATATTTTAAATTTTAAACGTTGAAATAATTTAAAATTGCAATTTTTAGCAATCAATTTTTTAATAAAAACGCATACAGTTGTTTGTTTTGCGTAAATTTTCAAAAACTATACTTAGTATTTGTAATTTTAATTTTATTTAGTTGTTTTTTGTAGTAAACATTGATATTTAGTTTTATTACAAAATTGATCAGAAACGGGTTCGATTTTGTAACTCAAATGTATAAACTATTTTAAAAACTTTAGCAAACTTTTCTTAAAATTTAATATAAAATAAAAACGTTTAATAATTTATGCATTTTTAATGTTTTTAGTTTATAAATAAGTTTGTTTTCCCTCATAAAGCTGCAGAAGCAGAAAGAATCGTCCTGAATGTAAACTTCACTGTAATAGTTTTTTAGGCAAACATAACTAAAAGCTAAATCTATTTTTAATTTTAACTTTGTCGGTCAACAACACAATTTAGCCTGTACAAACACACAGACTAAAATTTGCCAAATTAAAAAACGTTAAGTAATATTTGGCAAAGTAAATAAGCTTCCCCTTCTCCCGCACTCACAGTTCAATAAATAAATTTAAATAAATGAGCGTAGTTTGGAGCACCTACCTTGTTGCGTCTAATGTTGATGATCTTGTGCGAGTAATGGTTGTGCTGGTGATTCTGTTGATGATGAGGGTGATGGGAGTGCTGGTGGTGCTGGTTGTGCTGGTGAGCAGCCTTGATACTGCTGCTGTTTGAGCTGCCACCCGAGGAAGCCTTGCGCTTGACGGTGGCGAAATTACCCGAAGACGATGGCAGCAGTACTTCGGCGGCGGAGGCAGTGTTTCCACCGGTCTGCGCCACAAATCGATAGTTTACAGAAGCAGTGGTGCACTTGGCTTTGCCCAGACAGTGCCCGTTTGAGACGGCGGTGGTTGACTTGGCGAATTGCTTCTCTTTTCCTCTACTGCCGTTTCTCCCCATTGGCTCATTAATCTTTGGTGGTGAAGACGCTTCTTTGGGTGGTGTTTGTGCGTCACCTGTTTTTTTGGGTGCAAAACAAGTGAGTTGTTAGTTTTGATGATGATGATGATGATGTTTTGTTCATGCTAAGTTTTTCCCCCAGTTGACCGCAACTTTATTATTGGCACCTTTAATATCCTACCACTGAACATTTCCTTATATTCAAGTGAACTTACCCATGTGACACTTCTCTCCATCAATAGTTTTACCACTGTAGTTTTCCTTAACATCATTATCGTACGTATTAGTCAGTGGATGGGCAGCAGCTATGTTCTCGGTTGACTGTCTTTCCGGGCGCTTTTTGGCTGAAAACAAAACAACAAGGTCAAAGGAACAATTTCTAAACAAGTTTGTTTTTAAACTCACTTTGTGATTTTGGTTGCTGCTCGTTATTGTGCTGCTGCTGATTAAGCTCCGCACCCTCACCGCTATTGGGCACCACCAGTAAGAGGCGGCTCTTATCACTCTTAGTGCACAACTTGCCATTGCTGCTGACGCTCTTTCGTAGGCTGCTGTTTTTGGTAGTGGCGCTGTGATGATGGGCATTGGCCGTGTGCCCACCACCACCACCACCACCACCACCGCCCTCTGCAAAGAGGTCACTCTGTTCCGGCGAGCGAAGACTGTTGCCACTGCCGCCGTAGCAGGTGGACTGACTGAGCAGCTGTCCGGGCATGCGGTAGCGCAACAGGCGGCAGCCCATCGCCGAGTAGACCACGCTGAGGATGGCCATCGGCAGGGCGAAGGTGACGGTGAAGATGAAGCCGGTGTAGATCTGCCCCTCCATCGACTCGGGCAGCCACCGCTCGCCGCAGGTGTTGTAGGTGACGCCCGTCTTGAAGACGAAGCTGCCCGTCTTGCTCACCCAGACCTGCGTCAGGCCGATGGTGATGCCGAAGACCCAGATGACAAGCACTATCAGCGCCCGGTGCGCCTTGAACCAGGAGATGGACCGCTGCAGCGGGTGCATGATGGCAAAGTACCTGCGGAGAATCGATACAAGGTGTGTTATTAAGTGTAATGAGTGGTGGACTAAGTAAGTGGTCAGCCTATGAACAACAACAACAACAACAACCTAACAAATTGAGGGTAATTATTATTGGTAATACGGTAAATGCGGTCTAATAGTCGCTTTAAGTTATGGAAAGAAGTGCTAATGATGATGATGATACCCGCAACAGCACAAACATAACCGTAAATCAACGGCTTTTAGGGCGGCTAATAAAAACAATGTGAAGTTTTTTTTCTTTATTATACTTGGCACTCATCAATCAATAATGTGGTGTGTGTGCAAATAGAGTAATATATTCAAGTTTATACCTTGCCTGCTAATAGTCAAACTGAACTTTTTAAATGTTATCGTGCATAAAATGGTAATTATAATATCCTTTCCAATTTTAATGAAGGCGCCATCTGGAACTGGCGTTCTTTTTGTGGTCTGTGCGCCTTGCTGCACAAAAACTGCTGATCTGTTGTTTTTGATTTTTGATTGCAGTTTTCCCTTTATGAAAAAACACAAGTTATCCAGTATTTGAAAACGTTTCATTTTGCAATTAACTTTTTTTTGCAGTTTAGCTATACTTTTTATAGCTTTAATTAAAGTTGCCTTCCATTTGGTTTACCCTTGAAGTTGGAGGGCTATTCATTTCCTCTTCTGTGTCCAACTCAATTGTCAATATTTCTTATTTGCTTTCCAGACCCACTGACTTTTAGTGCATAGTTTTCTTTCTACTATTCATCAAATTGTCAGTATTCTCGTGTTTTTTCTTTTCTATTCAAAATTATCTTTGTAGTGCAATTTTTTCTTGCCCGCGGTTTTAGTTGATACACAGTTAACTACAAGTTATATTTGTAAAGACTCTTCTGCGATTCTCTGTCACTTTCAATTGCACCTAAGTGCAAGCAAATCATAATAAAAAGCAACCATGCTAAAATTGACGTGTTAATTGAATTTTTTCCTAGAAGTAGAGGTGCTTGTTTGTTCCGAAGAAACTCTGCCCTAGGGCCACAACATTGTGATGATTTTTTCCCTTTTTAGTTTTCTGTTTTTCCCTCCCACACACAAAACGTTTTTCAGCTAATGGCGTTTGAACTCGATTTAGACCCAGAACAACAAAAAAGCAAACGCGACAAACGATTAGACTGGCACAAAAGTGCACTTTGATTTTTGTTGCTTTTTCCTCACTTGAGTGTCACTTGAGTGCTAATGATATGTGTTCACACTGTTCCGGTGATGACTGTCTGTCATGTGAAATATCCCTTTTTGCTGCACTTCACGGCTGTATGCATGAAAAGCAGACGTGTCTGCAGTTGTTTTTCTATTTATAGTCAATTTGATTGTGTCTGGTGTATGCACTCATACTGTTAGCCGTTCCACCTACCCAAGTAATTTGGAAAACTAACCATATATCTGTAAAAGATCTAATTATAAATATTTTTAAACTTCTTAGTTTTGGAAATAAGCAGTTTGTCGCTAAAATTTAGACTTTTTGTACTTATACTGCAAATCAATTTATTACGATTCTCACATTGACTCAAAGTTTACACAAAAACTGGTTTTTCAGAGAATTATTGATAACGTCTTGACATTTGAGAATAATGCGAATGCCATTTGGAAAAAAACTATAAGCAGTTGCACTAACTTTCTCAAACAAAAGAAAATTTTTCACAAACTTATTACAAAGATGATCAATAACATTTGTTTTTCAGCTCTAAGCCAAAGGCTATCTTTTTGTTTCAAAAACCTTATACTTCAAAGCTATCTTTGTTTGTGTCATTAGTGCAATTTTCTTTTTCCTCAAAAAATAGCAACTGGATAGCTAACATTCTACCTCAAAAGTTTTCATGTTCAAAAAAAATATAACAAAACAAAAACTGAAAAATTAGTTTTCTCCTTCCCTTCTACTCACCGATCAATGGCAATGGCCACCAAAGTAAAGACACTGACGGTGATGGTGGTCAGCTGGGCCATGTTCACGATGGGGCACATGATGGGCCAGAAAATCCACCGACCAAACATGTAGTTGGTGTAGGTGAAGGGAATGGTCGTGAAGGACATTAACAGGTCGGCCACGGAGAGGTTGATGAGAAACTTGCGCAGATCGCGGGTGCATCGGCGGCCCTTGATCAGCACCACAATGGTGACCAGATTGGAGGCAAAGGCGCACAGGGCAGTCAACGAGTACAGTGACACAAAGAACACCTGAAACAAACAAAAAGTTTAGTTGGTTTGTAAAATTAAAAAAGTCAAATTATTGTGTGAACCTGTGAGGCAAACCCCAGCGTTTCAAGTTCTGCAGTTGAGTTTTTGCTGTGATCCATGATGGTTTGATGGTGTGAAGTGAGTCAAACTCACAAAATGTTCGCTTTTGATAGTCAAAAGGCACAATCAAATTGTTCTAATTTGTCTTTTCTGTTGAGTCGTTTTCATCCTTTTAGCGTTTTCCTTGTCCAAACGAGTATACTGCAATAAAAAACAAATTTTCAATTGGATTAGCAATGTTACTTGGTTGTAGAAAAACAAAAAAGTGCACGCATTTCAAAGTGCGTACAATATCATTTTTGACAGTGGGACAAAACTGTCAACTAATCTCCATAGTCAAACTAGATTTGCCATTTGCCGGTTAAAATCGTTGCTTGTTTGCTAACTTGACTACAAATTGCATTTGCCATATGGGATTTTTAGGGAAAAAAATTTCAAACTGTGCGGCAAAAAACTGTTGACAAGAATTCTCCATGAGAATGCTTGCATCAAATAAAGTTCATTTCTAATGAGATTGCCGAACCGTGGATGAGTTTTTCTGGTGCCCTTGTGTTTACTCAGTTTCCAAGAATCTAAGCTTCATTTTCTCTCTGTGTGTGCTAGCTGTGATGGAAAACTGGTGATGTCTTTGAAAGTGTTTTAGCGAGAGATTCTTTTTTCTCTTGGTTAATCATAAGTAACAGCCAGCAGTGCGTCAGATGATTCATCCGGGTCTCACTTTCCATTTTTTGGCGTTCTGGTTTTTCTCTAATAACCAGTGCTCCCTAAAGTGACGATTTACGAGGAAGACCAAACCAATGAAAAGAGAAGAGATGATTTAGCTAGTCAATCTCCGCTCATGGACCGTAGTTAGGTCTAATTGGCAGTGTGGCCTCATTTGTTTGCCAAACTAATGTTTTGTCATATTATTCTGCTCTCGCTTTCTCTGCATAATAATAATCAGATTCACGTTAGAACTGTTTATGTTGTCTTCAGCTCATTTTACTACAGCATTTCTTATGTAATCGTTTTCCCCGGTACCGCTGAGAATAGTTTTCAAGGACTACTGTCTCAGGACTACCGCTGCTCATTATTCTTCAATTTTTATTCTTTTGTATTTTTTTGCGGTTTTCAGCCAAAGCCCTGGGCACAGTCAATGCGCGGTGATTTATTATGTAGCGTTTCTAATTGAATTATTCATTTCTGGTGTTTGCAGAAACATTACTTTTCAGTCTGTTTAATGACAGTTCATTTTCTATAGAAAAAATAAGTAAGTTTACTTTTTATAAAGTAAGCTTACTTTTTGTGCCTAATAATAGATGGACAGATTTTTATTGCTTTAAGGCGGGACACCGCGCACTTTTTTACTGATTTTTCGAATTTTGATTTTGGGGTGGCTAGGATGTTCATGAAAAATGTACTCAATACAAATTGTTAAGAATTTCATGTAGGACAGTTTTGTGTTAATACTTTGACCCTCCGGTGAACGGGTCGCAGTCATGAAGGATTTAAATGTTCCGAACCTATTGGTACACTTTCCGGAACCAGGGAGGCTGGCATGAAATAATCAGATAAGCCAAATGAAAGGGGACGTCTAAAACTAAAAAATGTTGGAGCTGAATTATTTTTATGTGGTCCCAGACTTTCTGGGATGATTTTTGATTCAAGATTTAGGATGAAAAATGTAAGAAAACTTAGAAAGTTTATTTTCAAAATATTCTCAAAAAATAATAAAAGCTACACTAAAAGATCTAAGTCCAACAAACTTTAGATTTTTTTGTTATCTCTCATTTGGCATCTCTGATCATGCAATGCCAACTTTCATGTTGCCGGAAAGTGTACCGTTCGGTGTAAAGATCTTAGTAAAAAATGCCGTTGACTAGTAAAGAAAACTAAAAGTTCGAAAAAATTTGTTTTTTTGCACGTTGTCCCCCCTTAAGTTTTAACAATGCTAATAGTTTTTTTGCTAGCTTTCTAAAAATAAATTATAAACTCATGTAGGCTAATACTTCAAACGCCTACCGATCAATTTTTTTTGCTTAGTGATTTTAACTAAAAGCTCAATTTAGAATTACGATACTTTTTCAAACAACTAAAAACAAAAAAACATGACAAAACTTTTTTAATTGTTTCGAATAAAAAATGAAGTAACAAAATTAATTTTAATCATGCCTATCTTTTGTGCAGTAGTACAACAAAGTTAACCTTTTTGTGTTTAATCATGCCAATCATGATTAATTACTGCTTTTTTATTACAAAAAAAGAAAAGCAAAAAACAAAATTAGTTTTTCATCTTTTTTTCATACAAAATGACGTCAAAATAGAAAGCATAACACATTTGGAGCAACCTTTCCATTGGAAGTGACAAAAAAATCACGGCAGGCTAGCAAACTTTCAGATGTGCAGACAAAAAAACATTGTGAAAATAAAAGCAGATTCAAAGTAGTAAAAGTGTGTGTGCCAGACCGGTTAATCAAAACAGATCACACTAATGAAACAAAGCGCTAATTAAAACAAATTGCACTGCTGACAATTGAACAAAAAAAGTTGAAAAAATCAGGAAATGGCCTGCGGTGAAAAAGCACTGCCTGACAAAGAGCAATGAAGCTTTTACTGAACAGTTCATGAATGTCAGCACAATTTGACAAATCAAATATTGCCATCGAGTAACAAAGTTATTTGCAAGATTTACACTTCACTGCTAGTGCTAAAAATAAAAACTAACAAGGGCGTGAGTGTCGCTTCGCGACACGTACTTTTTAGTTTTTCCAAATTTTT
>JAALOO010001207.1_pt1 | contig 18773 bp, 17 predicted proteins | sample 7257641 | NCBI WGS metagenome assembly JAALOO01 (sample SAMN14085613, study PRJNA598686) | mite metagenome | biome: ENVO:01001000; feature: ENVO:01001002; material: ENVO:01001226; isolation source: single female mite from University of Michigan culture on fish food culture... ...
ACAGATGGCGCCAGTAAATCCCCCCCGTCTTTCGAGGTGGGAAACAAAGGCTCTACTTCTGCTTTGCAGTGCCAGTGAAGTGCCAGCAGCACCAGCAGTGACTGCAGTGTAGGGAGAAAAGGCACGCTACTCAACACTACTGGCCTGTGCAGCAACCTTGTTTTGTTTTGTTTTGCCACTGCTGCTGCTTCTGCTGCTGCGGCCGTTTCAGTGCTGCTGCTGTCTTTGTCACCAGTGTCTTCTTCTTCATTACATCTATCATCATCATCATCATCATCATTTTTACTGGTCGTGGTTGTGGTATTATTTTGGGAGGTAGATCTCTTGTGCCTGCTTTTGCTTACTGCAGTTGGCCAGATGACAATACTTCCCTTCTGACACATCACATAAGGCACATCAAGAGCACAGTTTTGGTTGCTGTCGTACTTTAGGTAAGTGCTTCTGAAGTGACCATCTTCTTTTCACGTTCAGCATTTCAGTTTGTTTAGCATTATTATTTGGTTTTGGTATGATTAGCAGTAAGCATTGTTTTCAACTAAAGTTGTCTGTTGAAATAGCTCCAAAGGGGTGGAAATACATAATTCATTGGCCTAGCCACGTGTGCGCTTTCTCTGCTTTACTATGTTTTTAGAGTAGATGTAGAGTTGTGTAGGCACTAGTTTGTACTATCTTTTTTTCTTCAGCGATATCAGCTATCATTGTTTTGCCTGTTTTGTTATCATTAAACTTACCTTCAATTTTCTACTTGTTACAGACTAAATCACCACCATCACCGCCGCCACAATCAGCGCTTCCACACGTTTGCCTTTTCACTTGCGTCTGCACAGTGCACATTGACTTTGTGTCATCTTTTCACCTTCTTCTTCCTCATCACACACCGACAACAGTTGTCTGCCTCAGAGTCAAAGACCTGCTCACAAGTCATTTGACTGAAGACACAAACTGAAATTTTGTTTATTGCAGCAGCACTGTCTATTGTGCCTTATTGTGCTGCACAGATGTGCTCTTAGCACCTGCTCACCAACAGCAGCGGTTGTAAAAGTTGTGGCTCAAAAGAAGGGAAAAAAGGTAAACAACGCAACGCTATGCTGCTAAAATTTACTAATAATAAAAACAAACTTTATTTTCAGTAGCAATTCTAGAAGTGACGAAACACTAAAGTCTACGCAGACTTGTAAGTATACTTTCATTCATTTTAAGCTTTCAAAAAATTCATTTTACTAACTTCATTTTTTATACAGAAACTACCACAACATTAGGATCAAACTACAATCCTTCCCAAATTTTGAAAACAAGTCTCCGCAAAAGGATGTTCCGCCACCGCATGAACTGCTACCTGATTGAGCGGAACAAGCGCGAGAATGAGCTGCAGGCGGTGGACAAGAATCGGTGGTACGCCGTCAATCGGAAGTGCCTGCCGCCGGCGCTGCTGGACACCTTCTGCGGCCAGAGCTACGACGAGGGCACCGAGCGCTTCATCGGCGAGTGCTACCGCAAGTCGGCCAGCATGTTCACCTCTTTTCTGATCGCCATTGCCCGCTCCGTCCTGAAGCTCTTCATGAGCGCCACCTCGGTGTGCGGCTTTCTCGGCTGCGGCTCAATGTTCGTCTTCAGCGAGGCGCAGTTCAGGGACTTTGTGGTGGAGGGGCTGCTCCACCATCGCAAGGTAACCTTTTTTTGAAGTTTCTTTTTTCTCATTTTTTATATCAACGTTGGTTTTGTCACCCAGAAACATCCTCGTCCTGCTCTAACAACCGCAAACAGTCACAGTCATCCAACGAACGGCAGCTCGGCAAGCAGCTACAGCACCTTTGACGTTCAGCCGCCGCCTTCTTCTTCCTCTTCTTCCTCTTCTTCTTCTTCTTCGCCGCCTTCCTCTACTTCCGCCACTTTTGCCGTGACTAGCAACAGCTCTTCCTTTAGCAGTTGCAACAACGGCTTTCCTCTTCCTGCTCCTCCTGCTTCCGAAAAGCTGATCTCCATCGACCCCCGCGGGCCGCCCTTTGGCGCCCTGCTCGACCTGGGCGCCGGCGACGGCAATGTCACCTCGGTGATGGCGCCCTACTTTTCGGTGACCTACGCCACGGAGGTGTCCCGCTTCATGCAGAGTCGACTGGTGAAGAGGGGCTTCCGCCTGATGGACGCCTTCAGGTGGGCGGAGGAGGCTTCCTCCGCTGAGGGCGACTGTCTAGTCGGAAAGCCGCCCAAAGCTTATGGCGACTTTCAACAGCAGCAACCGCCCACATCGGAGAAACAGTTTGATCTGATCAGTCTGCTCAACGTTCTGGATCGGTAACGCTAGGATACTTTGTTAGTAAACTGACATTATTTAACTTACATTATTCTTTTTTTGAAACCAGTTGTGACCGGCCGCTGCAAATGCTGGCCGACATTCACCGGACACTGCGCCAATCCGATGGTCTCCTCCTGTTGGCCCTCGTCTTTCCCCTCTGTCAGTACGTGGAGTACACCTCTGACCACCAGGCCGAGGAACGGCTGACCGTTGAGGGCGCCACCTTCGAGCACCAGGTGGCCAGCTTTGCTGAGGGCGTCCTTCTGCCTGCCGGCTTCGAGGTGATCCGCTGGACCAAGTTGCCCTACCTCTGCGAGGGCAACGTCGATCTCACCTACTTCTGGCTGATTGACGCCGTCTTTCTGCTGAGGACGGTGGAGGTGAAAGGACACAACGGAAAACAGGAAAACTGAAAACTGTTTTTTTTGAAAAATGTTTGTTAAGTGTGAAAATTATTTAGTTATTTAGTTAACAGTTTTGCCTGCTGAATGAGTGACGCCGTCATCCTCTTTTTGATTCACACTGTCAATCACTATTTTTACCAGACTGCATTTCCAATCATCATCATCAACAACATCAACATCAACGACAATTATTTTTACCATTGACTTTTTAACTGTGTTTTCAAATCGGCAACTAAATTGCAAAAAGTTATCAACATCATTTATTACTTGAAGAATTGACTAGAATCTGCCGAAACAATAACAGAAAGGAAACGAATGTTGTTTTTTTAAATTTTTGTTCACTTAACTTTTGTTGTGCTTTTATTGTACGTTATTAGCCTTTGCAATAGAGAGTTGAAAAGTGTGCTTGCATTAGGAAAAAATGTGATTTTGATAAACACTAGCAATATAGCTTTATTTTTTGTTTTAAACTACTATTTTTAGGGTGCTTTTGACAATGCATTTTTTCAATAATTAATTTATTGTCAGTTGAAACTGTTTGCCTAGTTTAACTAGAAATAACTACCGACCTTTTAAATCTTTGCCTAAAACAATGAAACTCAATAACTGCTATTTTTCAATTTTGTAACAATGCTCTAATTTAGCCACAGTTGACCACAACTTTGGTGATTTGATGACAAACATCAATTTACATTCAAAGACACGTTCACCGACAAACACGCACACACACACAATGCCTGCTTTTATTTGTTAAACAGTTTACGTAAATGCCATATTTTTTTGTGTTAATGATTAAAATTGCCCACCACTGAACAACTCAATTTATCTTTTGACTGTTATAAATATGTGACGTAGGCGTCTTTTTGAATCGATTGTTTCTCGCAAAAAGAGTTGATTAAATTAGTTTTCCTTTTTACCAAGAAATTAGCAGTTTGACTAACCCCAATAATAGTTATGCTTTATTTACAGGAACACTGGTGGTGTGTAGATGCTGGCGCGTGGCAATCGATGCTTTCTCTCAAGTGAAAGCAATGGAGAGAAGATGCAGTTTATTTTAGCCTCTGTACTCGTGGTACTGGCGGATGGCAGCAATGTTAGTGCAGACTAAAGCGCAAATGGGAGAAATCACTAGGTGAATGATTCTTTAAGCGATATATAAGAAGAACTGGTGCACTACAACAAAGATTTCCTTTCTCCACACACCACACATACAATAGATAATCACTCCATAACGTTGCTTTACTTTGGAGATATAATGCTACGCAATGAAAAAGCGGGTTTTTTTCTTCTTGATCAGTTGAACAGGCCAAGAAGTATAAAAGTTTACCCAAATCTAACAGAATTTGGGGGCTTCACGTGAGAGCACGTTTACGCCAGTCATCTGCGTGACTCCTCACTTGGTGTTTAAAGTTACAGTTTACCTTTTAATTATGTGAAACAAAACCAAATACAAAAGTCTAATAAAATACTAAAACCCCAATTGTATTGCTAGTTGTTTGACTTGTCTGAAGGCCCCAGACAAGAGCGTCAATTGTGGAACAAATGTGTGAACAGCTAAGTCGACTTCTTCCTATCTTCAGTTGGTGCTGAAAACTGGTCAGGGACAGCGCGTTCTATTGGCAGGTGAGCGAACGGCTGTTAGCTCCTTTCGATATCTATTGGGGACACCTCAAGAGGCCAAGCTGGTGAGCAGTTTCGGGAACGCCGAGGCATGCTGCAAACAGTTTGAGCTGTTGGACGTTACAAGTATTTCCGTTTTTATGCAATACTCTGTTTTTGCTTATATACAAGAATGTAATATAACAAATAGTTTTAATAAATCTTATTTTTACAGAAAAACTGTCTACTTGAACTTTGTCGTTAGGACATTAACTTAAATGGTTTTTGTTTTGACTAATCAGTTTGAATTGAGTACTCAAAAGTCAATGACAGCAACAATTTCGGTCATAAATTTTAGAGTTGAAAGCAAAACCAAATATTTGCATGAACTTTAAAGTTTCGTAAAAAAATATTTTAAGTATACAATAGTTTTTGAAAATACTGCTACATAATAATAAGACGGTTTTAAGTTAGACTGTCAAAACTTATTGATTTTTTATTTACATTTGCAATTACAAAATAAACATAATTTATATGCTTAATAGTAGTTAAAAGATTTAAGTAATTTTATGCAAATTTATAAAACTGTCAACTAGTTGTTTATTTAACAAAAACAATTTGTTTTTAATTTAGCTTAGCAAAAATGAGTAGTTTTGTTAACATTTGTTTGAGTAATGTTTGTTTTTACTAAACATTCGTTTTATATTCGTTTTTTACTGTAAAAAATGTTGCAACTATAGCTATTTTTACAAAAAATAAATACTTATTTTCATTTTAAAACCAACTAACAAGTTTGCAAACGCACTACGTTTGTCAAATAGGTAAAAACTAATTATTTTAATATAGACAACATATTTTAAAAAATCGTTTTAAATCACTTGAATTATTAATGACAAAAATAAAAATTAAAAAAGAAACAACAATAAATTAATTTAAGAAATTGAAATTAATATATTATTTACAACGTTTGACAATTTGACATATTAAAAGATTAATCTTTTGCTTTTCCTTCTAACTTCAAAATTGCGTTACCATTTTGAAATCGGGTGTTTTTTTAACGCTGTGTGTGTGCTCAAGTGTTGAAAGTCCGTTTAAGCAACAAACAAACAAACAAACAAGTGCAAGCATCATCATCATTCTCATCTTTGTCCTTATCCTTATCAGCATCATGTACTATTGGTTAAGCTTGTTCCACATTTCCTCAAATCTGCCGCGGTACTGCGCCGAACTGCACCACCTGCCCAGTCGACCACTGTCGGCAAAGGTGAAAACGCAACTCTTTGTCGCCTTATTCTGCCTGCTGGTGTTGCACTTTTTCTACAAACTAGTCGTTCCGATGGACGCCTTCCACCGAACACTGCACTACGACATGACCTTCTTCCTCAACACCGTGCCCTCAGTCAACTTTGTCCCCTTTGCCACTGAGCTTGTGCAGCTCTTCAACTTCTACGGCCTCTATTGGTTCGATCTGAGCATTGCAGAGCTGTTGCATTGCAAAAGCAGCAGCAACCGCCCAGTCGATGTTAAAAGCGAACAGCAGAAGAGAAGGAAAATGAAAAAGCAGATTGCTCCCGTTCGCCTGATTGAACAGGTGTTTGTGAAGGGCGATGAACGGTCCTTTCTGTTTAGGATTGATCCAGCGACAAGAACCTCGGTGCACACACTGCTGATGAGCAGAGTCAAAGTGCTCACCTTTACCGTGGACGTCTACCTTAGCTTTTTTATGAGTAGGCTTTGGTGTTTGCAAGTATTTTAAAACTTTTTAAAAATTTTTCATTTTTAAACTACAACAGCTCTCTTTCACCTTTACCTCTTTGGCCACTACCTCTGTGGCATCTTTCACTATCGCTCCGTTCTGTTCACCTCAGCTGGCGGACTGTTTCAGCTCAGCTGGAGCCTGGTGTCCGTCTTCCTCTTCCTGGTGGCCAACACCGGGGGCGTCAGCATGACCTGCATCTACTTTATGCTGCACTTTGCCTTCGGCCACCTGGTCTTCCTTCGGCTGTCACAGTGCAACCACCTACTGCTGCAGCTCCTTCGCAGCAGCAGCAGCAGTAGTGGTAAGAGCTCAGGAAGGCTGCTGCTGCAGCCGCCGTTCGGTGAGCAGCAGCTGTCGCAGTTCACGGCGTACCACAGCGAAACGATGCGTCTGATAGCGATCAACGGCGTCTCCTTCGGACAGACGGTGCTCGCCTCCATCGTCACCTACTCCCTGGTGAACAGCTACCTCAGTCAGCTGATTCTGGCGGGCGTCTTCGACCTGATGACCGCCATCATCATGGCCAACTTCATCGCCGTTCAGTGGGTCCTCCTGGGCGGCTTTCACCTGATGGCGGCCAGCTACGCCCGGCGGATTCACCTGCCCACTGGACGGCTGCTGGCGGTGTCGGCAGTGGCGGCCATGGCCTCTAATAATAATAATCATCATAATACCAATAATAGTACCACTGACGACCTGGTCACTCCTAAAAGCGGCACTTCAGTTGGTGTTCTGCTGAAGCTGAACGCCTACATTGCCCGCCTGAATGTGGTCAATCGGTACGGCATCTCCTACGGCAAGTACGGCCTTATTTCTTCGGCCAGTTTTCTAAAGGTAAGTGTTAATTTGGTTTCTAAAATAATAGTTAAAATGTATTAAATCATGTTTATTTACAGTTTTTGTTCATCTACGGCAAACTGTTCATGTACTGGACAAAAATGAATCGACAGTAAATAATAATTTGAAAAATAAAAGTTGTAAATGTACGAATTAAAAAAATAAAATATTTTTGAGTATTCTGTTTTATAACTTCAAAAAAGTCACATTAAATACTTTTATTTTTGAATTTTTTTGCAACATTAAATCAGAATTTATTGAACAAAACAAAAAAGTTTTGGTACTTAAAAACCGTATTTTTAAACAAAAGTCTTAGTTTTTGGTAATCTAACTTTAACGCGACTAGTAGATAATTGATTAGCAAAATTCATTGATCAAAACTGCTTGTTTAAAATAAAAAAACTAATTTTGCAATACACATTATTTTTGACAAATTACAAGTTTTTCATCAAAAAATTCAAGTGCAAACTACTAAGCAAAAAATAAAGTTTTTAAACTAAAACCTGCATTAAAAAATTTTTAAATTTTTTTAACAAAAACAAAAAATATTAAAACCAATCGAACAGTCACATAAAAAGTTTACAATTAAAAAATACATTGTCAACTAAAAATAGATAAATTGACATAAAACAACTTTTAGTTTAATCAATTACAACGATTAGTTTTAATAAAGTTTTTTAAATTTATAAAAAATATATTTAATTACAAAACGCAAAAATTTTTGAAAATTTTCAGAAAACATTAGAAAAATGATTTTGAATTTATTTACAAAACATTACAACAATTATATGTTGCGTTTCTACAATGATTTTGATTTAATTAAAAACACAAGGTTTTCAACTTTCAGCAATGTGCAGTTTGCTAATACAGCCTGCCCACCTTCACCTAAACTGCATTATCTTTTTGGCATGCTTACTATTCTCTATTTAGGCATTGAAACTGTAATAATTATTGTTCAAAAAGAGATTTTTAAAAACAAAAATTATGAAAGCATTACCCATATTGAGTCAATTTTTTCACATCGAATTTTCCCAAAAATGTTTTGGCACCAAGGCGACATTATTGCTTTAGTTTGTCTTTCCATGGCAGTCATTGTGTTGATTGTTTTATGGCGACGAATTCCACCCTCAAATCAATGTACCTTTTTTGCTCTGACTGATTCAAAAACAGAAATTGTAGTAAAGTTGGTGAATGTTAAAGGAGAAGGTATGTTAGTAGAGTTCAAGTTGTTTGAAATAAAACAAATGCTGTTTTACAGTATCACCTCAACTTTCGGAAAAACTACTTTGTTTTCGAGCCACTTCTCGATCCGCATTGAGCTACCTGGTGAACACCATTCTTGCCTTTTTAGTGCTTTATTTTGGGCAACAAACCTTCTGGCGGTCTTTGTACACACTAAACGACCTTTTCTTTTACTTTATCTACATGCCAGTCATGTTGTACTACGCGGTTTTAGGTACAAAACTAACCCTAATCAGTTTATTTTCTTTTTATTAAACTGTTTAAAATTGCATTCCAGGTGACGTCATTTTGATCGCATTTTTTGTCATTATCAACCGGTACACTGTTATCAGACAACATCATTTTTTTAGAGCAGATAAAAGCGTTTGAAAGAGGATTGTTAGAAAACAAAGTTCAAAAAGGGTTGATTAGTAGAAAAGTCTCAAAAAACTTTCTGCAAAGTCGTTGGCGCTCTGTGGTAATGGTAAACCGGCAGATTGATCACCTTTCAACCGACATCAATCGTCTTAACAGCATTTGGTCAGTGCACATAAGCATCTTCTTCTTTGGCTACATTATCCTGGTAGTCTACTATGCATACAGCTTTCTTTTCATTGATTCAACCTGGGAAAAGAAGGCTTTCTTTAGCATTTTCTTCTTTTACACCTTTATTTTACTGTTTCTCGTCATTGCGCAGATGGCCAGTGTTGTGCAATTACAGGTAGAAATCGAGACAATCAACGACCGACTGTGTCGTTCATTTGGTAATGTTCAAAAAGATATTTTTGAAAAAAATGAAAAAATAGATGAGTTGGTCAAGATAATGCAGCTTAAAACAGTGATTCAAATTAAGGTGTTTATTTAAACTTTTTAATTTTAAATGAAAAACTAAAAATTAAGTTTTTTAACAGGCAAACTGTTTTTTGCTCAATAGAAAAAATAAAATTGGTTTTCGCTTTATCAATAACTGGCTAGTTGATTCTAATGTTCTCATAATGGTAAGTTAATTATTAAGTTTTGTGTTTTAATTTTATTGTTGTTTGGTGTTAATTATTTAGACTATTTACTATTTGACAACACTATTTATGCTTATAACTTAGTTTAAAAATACTGTAACAAAAAAAACATTTTTTTATCATCAATGTTTTGACATTAAACTTGTTGTTTATATTTGCAATAAAAACAAACTTGTCAATCGGAACTTTATTTATTATAATACATTATTAATTACAATAAAATTGCTTTTTAAAATTTAAGTACGCATTTTTATATTATGGTACAATGTTTTTAAGGTAAAACTTACTAGTTGATACAAATTAGTTAAAAACATTTGCATGGTAAATAAGTGCAACTAAACATACGTTATTTAACTGAAAAAAATTTTTTAGATACAAATATTGTATCCGATTTAAGGAAAAAGGTTACTAAAAAGAGTAACAACCTTAAATATAGTGTAATTAATAATTTATTACAATTTTATTGAATTTTATAATTAAGTCAAAGTCAGGTCATATAAAAGCAATTTAAAAACTTTAATTATTGGTTATTTAAACTCAAATTGTGACGATTTAATTAGATTGCAACTTTATTTAACTTTTATTACAACACATCTAAAGTAGTGTTTTAAATTTAAACTTCAAATTAAGCTGCAACTACATTAAAAAACAAAAACTTTAAAATTTATGTTTGTACAATACTAAAAATAAACTGGTGATGCCGTCAAACTATGAGTTTTACGCACAAAGTTTCTTAATTTTAATTTATTTAAATTTATTTACAAACTTAACTTGCCTTTATTGCGATCTGCAAGTCAATAAATTATTGTATTTGATTTTAAAACTTAAAACATAACTCAAAACTTAAAAAAGTTGTTATAGTTAACAATAAAACATTTAAATTTTTGTTTTTTTGCATTCATTTTTAAACTTAATTTGAAAAATTTTCAATCAAAATTTTAACTAAGTTAATACAATGTTTAATATAAAAAATTACGTTAAACGCTTTTACGACGATTTTGATTCTATTAAAGAAGTGTCCTCTGAAACAATTGATGTGACTAATTTTAATGCTAAACAATTCACGCCGCCACCTTCCCCAAAACTTCATTATTTTTTTGGTTTGGCAATCATTTATTATGCAGTCATTGAATCAGTGATCATTATTCTAAAAAATGGAATTTCAAACAAAAACGATTGGAAAGCAATCACTAACATTGAAAGTCTATTTTCTCATCGTATATTTCCAAAAATTTTTTGGCATTCAGGCGACATAACTTCAATCATCTGTTTAGGCATGGCCATTACTCTTCTCACTAGTCTTTGCTTAAGGCCTAACCCAACTTCAAATCAATGCTCATTAATTGCCATAATAAACAAAAACACGGGAAATTTGCTTAAACTGGTTGACGTGCATGGACAAAGTTAGATTTTTATTTTTGTTTATCAATTTTAAAATAATTTTGTATTTTTTAGTTCCGTTTCAACTCGCTGTAAAACTGCTTCATTTTCGTGAAATGGCTCGGAAAGCTGTCAGTTACCTGGCAAGTTGCCTTTTCTTTTTCATAGCACTTTACTTTGGGCAACAAGTTTTCTGGCGATCTTTATATAACTCACCAAAAGAACTTTTTTTCTATTTTATCTATATGCCAACTATGCTTTTCTACTCGCTAATAGGTACAACGTACATTTTCAAAAATATGACAATTTTTTAATTAATTTTTTTAATAGCTGACATTGTTCTCATTACATTTTTCATAATCGCAAATCGATATACTGTAATTAAACAAAAATATTTTTTAGAGCAACTAAAAACATTAGAAAGTGCTCATAGGAAACAATGCAAAAAACAGATAAAAAAAGTTTTACAGAATTCAATAGCCTACATGTTAGAGCAAAAATGGCATTTGATGATGACAGTCAACAAACAGATTGATGATTTTATTACTGATATTACTAATTTAAACAAAATTTGGTCTACTTTCATGAGTGTATTTTTCGCAATTTACATTTTTATTGTTGTTTATTTTGGATATCATTTTTTCTTTATCAAGTCAGTTTGGGAACAAAAAGCATTTTTTAGTTCTTTGTTTTTATTGGATATTTTCACACTTTTCTTTGTTATTGCTCAAATGGCTAGTGTAGTACGCAATCACGCTACAATTGAAACTTTTAATGACCGTCTTTGTCAACATTTTACTAATTTTAACAATGAAAACAAAGAAAAAAGAGATAAAAAAGTGATTTCAAAAATTAATTTAAAAATACTTATTAAGGTTTGCAAAAACTAAAATTATTACATTTTTTAAAACAAAAATTTTTTATTACAGGCAAACTGCTTACTGCTGAATAAAAAGAACAAAATTGGTTTTAGTTTTATTAACAATTGGATTGTTGATTCTAATATTTTAATAATGGTAATGATATAAACTTGTTGATTATTAAAACTTTACTCTACATTTTTTGTTTAATAATTTTTTTTGAAACTAGACAATTTACTATTTGACGACACTTTTTATGCTCCTTTTTGAAATTTAAATTTGCAGTTTTTAACCAATTTTGATTTTGTATAAACGTAAAAATGTGTTTAACATAAAAACAATAAAATGTCATTGTTTTCTAAATTTTAACAATTACAACAAGTTTTATTTAAACACACCAAAAACTAACAAGTGCAAATACAACAAAGTGTCGTTATTCATATTTTATTTAATAATATTTGCAGTGTTTTAAATAAACTTTTTTTGTTTGTTTTGAAAGATAATGCTAACACTGATAAAAATAAAAAATAAAATGAAAATTTTATCAAAACATTGTCAAAAACAATAAAAATTTGTTCTAAAGCATAATTATCTCAATTTAATTATTTTTGACACAATATTTTCAACCATTCCTTTAATTTTAATTTTTTAAAAATTTAGTTTTACAAAATGAAAAAGAAAAACAGTCATTTTGACAAAAAATTGTTTCTCAAACAAGCAGAGTTCTCTACCAGAGCTCTTCACGTTGGACAAAGCGGTAAAGTTGATAAAATATTTGTATATTGCTGATTTTTAATAAAAAGTTTTGTGCAACAGCTTCACAGTGGAGCACTAAAGCGGTTGTGCCACCTATCGTCACCGCCACCACGTACAAACAGTCGGCACTGGCAGTTCACTCGGTACTAAAAAAACGATACCAAAACTGATCAAAATTTTAAGATTTAACAAAAAAATTTTGCATTTTGCAATAGGATTTCTACTACGGCCGATCGACTAACCCTACCAGACGGTTACTGGAGCAGTGTCTCGCCTCACTGGAAGAAGCAGAACATGGTAATAGTAGTGCTAGGCCTTTGTAAAAAATGATCAACTAATATTATCAAAACTTTTTTGGCCTCAGCCTTTGTCTTCGCCTCTGGCCTGGCGGCCATGTCCGCCGTCGTACAGCTGCTCACCTCGGGCGACCACATTCTCGCCGGCGACGAGCTGTACGGCGGATCGTCTCGCCTGCTGGACACACTGGCCACTCACCGAGCAGGGGCCTCACCGTCAGCTTCGTGGACATGACCAACCTTGAGGCGCTCTCATCGGCCATCACCGACTCCACTAGACTGGTCTGCTTTGAGACGCCCACCAATCCGCTGCTCAAGGTGGTCGACATTGAGGCGGTGATGGCCAGGACGGTGAAAGCCCGCAAAGCGGACGTCCTCATCGCCGTGGACAGATGCACCTTCCTCAGTCCCCGTACCTGCAGCGGCCGCTGTCGCTGGGCGCCGACATTAGCACGTGAACTCCGCGAGCAAGTACCTCAACGGCCACTCTGACGTGATCATGGGCACGCTGGCGGTGAAAAACTCCTCCTCTTCCCCCAACTTAGCCGATCGACTGGCTTTTGTGCAGAAGGCCGCCGGGGCAGTGTCCTCTCTCCCTTTGACTGCTACCTGGTGAATCGCAGCCTGAAGACGCTGGCCGTCCGCATGGAAGCCCACTGCAGTAATGCCCTCCAAGTGGCCACCTTCTTCTCCACTCACCCATTCGCTCGGACGGTCATCTACCTGGGCCTGGTGCGGTGTCACCCCCAGCGAGAGGTGATCAGACGGCAGGTCAAGGGCAGACGGCAGTGGTGGCGGCCGATGATCAGTCTGCTGATCAAGGGTGACCGAGGTCGCTTTTTAAAGCATCTTCAGTTGTTCACGTTGGCGGAAAGCCTTGCCGGCGTCGAGTCGTTGGTTGCCGTGCCGGCGTTGATGTCCCACGCGTCGTTGTCGCCGGAAAGGCGGGCCGAGCTTGGCATCGAAGACGCTCTCATTCGACTGTCGGCTGGCCTGGAGGCGGCCGATGATCTAATTGCCGACCTTGATGGCGCCCTGGTGGCTGCGAACACTCAGTGAATATGCCTCGCTAAACTGATTTGCCAATTTGTTATTTGCATTAATTGTAGAAGTTTTTTTGTGATTGTTAGTAATTGTTTAGAAAAAAATACCCTGAGTTTCATACACTGTGTTCACACAGTGTTCCTTGTATACACAGATGCTTAATTTTTGTTTGACTGAAAGCTTTTACACCTGCACAAAAGCACACAAACAACAATGTTGATAATTAAACAACAAAATTACATACAGAAGCGTAGAGTGAGAATGAACACAAGCATAAGTAGTCCAGACTGACTTTTTTTGGTAAAAAGTAGCTGCTTATATACAAACAGGCGACGTAACTTCAAACTTCTCAAAGCCACGTCGCTAGGGGCCAGTGGGCCGCTACTATACAAAACTTTTAATAAAATAACACACACAGTGAAACAAATTAAACAGCGCCAAACGAGAGCTTTAAAACAAAGGTATAATAGTTAGGTAAAGATACGGTCATCATTATTTTCAAAATTTAGGGATAGTCAGTGAAGCGAAAGTGTCTCAAGTCGTACTGTGGATAGAGCTGCTTAAGGCGACTGCTGATGAGGTCGAAGTGCCTGGTCACGGCTCTTTGCGGCCTTTCACTGGCTGGAAGCTGCAGAACGGCGAGGCTGCTGTTCAGGTCACTCCGATGCGGACACCTAAAATCAGGAAGGTGCAAAAAACGAGGCGAGTAGGCGAAGAAGGCGCCCCGGGCAAGTTCGTGCAGGCGCGGCACGGCGGTGGGCACTCGGTAGAGGGTGATCTGGCAGGCTCGGTTAAGGCGATCGCCTGCTTCAATGCTCGCCTGCCGAAATGATTGCTGCTGCTGCTGCTGAGGCATTTGGCCGTCGTTGTTCCTCGGTGGGACTGTTGCTGCCGCCGCTGCTGCCGCCGCTGCTGCCGCTGCTGCTGCTGCTGCTTCTGCCTCAGCCTCTGCCTGGTTGGCGGCCATCCTCCTCAGGGCCTCATCAGGCGGTTCTCCGCCCTTCCGGTACCGCGAGGGCATCACCCAGACGTCGGTGGAGGAGGCGCAGAGGAGGGCCCGCTTGAAGGGAAAAGTGGGCCGCCGGGTGTCGAGGCACACCGCCCTGGCGGTAACTATTTTCAGGCTGGCCGGTTCATTGCTGCTGCTGCTGTCACACTTCGCTTTGGTGCTTCGGCTCTTCAAGCCCTCTTCCACTTGTTGTTCATCGACTTCCATGCTTTCAAAAGCAGCAGCAGCAGCGGCGGAGGTGGCTGAACCGAAGCCCGAAGCGGAGCCTGAAGCCTGGTAGAGACTGTTGCGGTTTGGTTGATGCGTCAACTGCTGCAGTTGCTGGCGCTCGCCCTCTGGGCGCAGCCGAATGACCTTATCCTCCTCCTCCTCATTGACGTCCTCATTGAGGTCGATGGCCCACAGCTCATTGACGGCGTTGGAGGCGATGTCCAACTTGTGGTAGAAGGCGCCCACCAGGCGGCCGGTGCCGGGCACCTGCGTCCAGGTGACACTGTCGTACTCCTTCAGCTGACAGACGGGCTCGCACTGGACAGGAATCATCTTCGTCTTCATCGTGGCCAGATCTATTACTTGCTATTAAATAGAGAAAGTCATTATCAAAAGCTATCTTTTTTTCTTTCTTTTTTCCTTATCAGCACTTACTATTTCCAGCGAAGACTTCATCGAGCGCAAGGTGGCCATGTGAATCTGATCAGTGCCCAGGGTCTTCTCAAAGAGCAGAAAGAGCCTTCCCCGCCAGAAGGCCATCACCTTGGTGATGATCAGCTCCTCACCGGGGCCACTCGTCTCCACCTTCAGCTTGGTCCACCGCTTCGCCTGGTAGTCGAGGCAGTAGAGGCCCAGAGGATTGCCGCTGTTGGTGTTGGCGATGGAGGGCACGAAGCACTGCGCGTAGATGCGCCGCTTACCCGGGTCCACCGCCAGGCTGGTCCACCGGATGAAGGTGCTCGCAGAGGCGGAGGGCAACGATTGGCTGGGAGAGCCGTCCTGCTGCAGGGCGTTGGCGTTGGGCGTCGAGGAGGAGGAGGAGAAGGGGACGCTAATATGAGCAGCGGAAAACGTCGGAAAACTGGCGTTTGAGGGAGAGGCATAAGTGGAAGAAGAAGAAGAAGAAAAAGAAGAAGAAAAAGAAGGGGGTCGAAATGTGGCCGCCGAAGTAGAGGAACGTGAAGAGAAGGAGGAGGAGGAAGAGGCAGAAGTTGAAGTTGAAGTGGAGACTTGCATTTGATTACCACTACCACCGCCGCCACCGCCATCGCCACCTTCAATGGTGAATCCCTGCATGCTGGTGACGTACTTCCAGGCCAACTTCTCCCTTGCGATGCTGTAGTCGATGATCAGCGTATTGTGGAGCATCACAATGGTCTCCTCGTCCCAGAGCAGCGTGCAGACGGGCACCGAGGTGAAGGAGGGCGCAAAGTCGGCCTTCTCCAGGACCCAGCTTGAGGTGCCGATGTACTGGCGAGCCAGACTGAGGCCTTTCTTTGTTCGGAAGAAGAGGTAAAGGGCGTTCTTGGTGGCCAGCAGTTTCTCGTAGCTGATGGCGTCGCTAAAGACGCTGAACGCTGGAATTGTGTGTGTGCGTGTGTTGGGCGCAAAGGGGGATAAAAAAGTAGTAAAAAGGAGTTAGTAAGTTGGCTGCTGCTGTAGTCAATTGAAAACATCGTTGCCGTTATTTACCGTGGTTGGTAAGCACCTTATTGTACTTCCATGGTCGAAGGCAGTACTTTTTTTTGGATTGACTTAGCAGGTTTTCTTGAGTTGGCTGAGCCATTGTGTCACTTTGTGATTGGTATTATTTTCTTGAATGTAAACAAACTTGATGGCTGCTGTTTGACAACAAACAATGTTGTGTTTGTGCAGATTAATGAATGGCAGAAAGACTGCAAGTGCTGGCGATGATCAGTGTCATGATTAAATCTTTTTGAAAAGAATCTTTAGATCAAATTATTAATAGAATCTGTTTCAATTGCGGCTAAATTCAAATTCTGTTTAATACAGCCAAAACAATGCGGCGAGTTGAGCAGCGATGGAGGGTCACTCTAAAATGCAGTGATTTTTTTGTTTTAATGACTTTTTTATGTCATAGCTGGCGCCTCCGTTTCAGTAATCTTTATTTGTTTAAATATTTAAAAATGCAATTTTACATCAAATTGATTCACAATCACTTTACAAATAACAAAACGACAACTAAGCTAAATAATCAACATAAATAGTGTCGTCAAATAGTAAAGAGTCTATAAGTTAGGCAAACAAACAAAATGAACATTTTTAATAAATATAATTAACAATAAACAGCTTTTACCATAATGAGAACATTTGAATCAATAAGCCAGTTGTTAAGAAAACGAAAACCCACTTTACGCTTACGATTAAGCAAAAGACAGTTTGCCTGTAAATCAAAACAGCACATAAAACTTACAAAAAAATTCAAATACTTTTACGTAAGCTTTTACCTTAACAAGAACAATCCACCGCATCTGTTGCACCTCTTTTGAGACGATAAAATACCGACAAAGTCGCTCGTTGACCTCTTCAATTTTGACGTGATTCCTCACCACAATGGCCGTCTGAGCAATGACAAAGAAGAGCACAAAGCCGTCATCAAAAAAGAAAATGCAGAAAAAGGCTTTCTGCTCCCAGGTGGACTGTATGAAGAGGAAGCTGTAGGCAAAGTAGGCCACTAGAATGATGTACCCGAGAAAGAAGATGCTGACGTAGACAGACCAGAAGCGGTTCAGGCGACTGATCAGTCTCGTCAGCTGGATAATGGCATCATTGGCGGCCACCACCTGTTGCCACTTGCTTCGCAGCAGGGGAACTTTCTCTTCCGGTTTTTTCCACGGAATAGAAAGAAACGCCTTCAGTGCTTTCATTTGCTCGTACAGAAATTGTTGTCTGATGACCAGGTAGCGGTTGGTGATGACGAAGAAGGCGATCAACACGACGTCAGCTTTTTGGTCAGGGTTGGTGGTCGTTATTTTTGAATGAGTATGTTTTAAATAGAAAAAATCAGTCAAAGTAGTACAAAGTTTTATTAAAAAAGGGCACCTGCTTTACCTAGAACTGCATAGCTGAGCATCAGCGGCATGTAGATAAAGTAGAAGAAGAGGGCGGTCGGCGAGCTGTACAGTGATCGCCAGTAGACCTGCTGGCCAAAGTAGGCGACCAGAAAGGCAAGTACGACACTCATCAGGGCGCTCACTGATCGGCGAGCCGACCCTCGAAAGTGCACGATTTTTGCCGCCAACTCCGGTGGTATTTCTAACAAAAAAAACATATTAGATACAAAATTTTTCCGCTTTAGAAACCTTCTACTACCCTCTCCAGTAAAGTCCACCAGGCAGAGCACCTCGCCCGTCTGCTGGTCAGTGTAGGCGTAGAGGCAGCTGGAGGGAGGAAGCGGTGGACGCCAAGAGAGGATGGCGTAAAGTACTACGGCCATGCCCAAACAGATGCTCGCAGTGATGTCTGCCTGCTTCCAAAAGGTACGCGGAAAGATGCGGTGGGGAAAGAGCTGCTCAATGCTGGTAACCGCAGTCCAGTTGTGGCGGAGAACGGTTTCATCCTGGGCTATCACCACTACCGACTCCACGCCCACGTAGAGGATGGTCAACATGCCGAAGAGGTAGTGCAGTTTATTGATGATATTAACCTTACCACTTGAAGTCGGTTGGCTGAGGTTTGCCGGCACAAAGCTGCCCTGGTACTCCGTCTCAATGTTGATGTCCTTGATTGAGTCAAAGTCATCGTAAAAGTGCTTCAGGTGACGGCGGTACCGGCGAAGGAGTGCTCCGAAAACCATATTTTTTAAATTGTTTTTTATTTTTGCTGTTTTTACAGCTTTAGTAGTTTTAAAATCTTACATCTGAAACTTATTTATATTTATTTGCAATTCGCTTACTGTACGTAAACTTAAACAGTAAAACAAAAAAGTAGTGATCACACTGTTCAAAACAAAAGTTCGCAAAAGGGAACAATTGATTTTGTCAAACGCAAGTATTAACGTAATTGCTTTTAGTTTGTATTTTTTTTAACTTTTTCACATTATACGGACATTTTTAAGTTTTACACCTACAAACAACAAATTTAATTTTAACGGAAATTCCAAATGTAGACAGTGCAAAAGTACTTTTCCACAAATTGACAAATGATTGTTTTTTTACAAAGCGTTATTGCTAAATTTTGGCAAAAAAACTAAGTGACAAATGAATTTTAAATTAAATAATAAATTGTTTTTTGAGAGGGGGGTATGGCCGAGCGGCTTTGTCGCTGTCCTCTCTCTAGGTGGCTCGT
>JAALOO010001208.1_pt1 | contig 18768 bp, 18 predicted proteins | sample 7257641 | NCBI WGS metagenome assembly JAALOO01 (sample SAMN14085613, study PRJNA598686) | mite metagenome | biome: ENVO:01001000; feature: ENVO:01001002; material: ENVO:01001226; isolation source: single female mite from University of Michigan culture on fish food culture... ...
CTCTCTCTCTCTCTCTCTCTCTCTCTCTCTCTCTCTCTCTCTCTCTCTCTCAACAGCAACAGATGAGTCAGTGAAGTATCTTCTGCTGTTGTTGCCAAGGCAGTGCATCAGGGGTTAAATAAATAAAAGAAACTGTCACTAGGCTGTTGTCAATAAAATAAAGCATATAAAACGTATTTTTCTGCACCCAATAGTAATTACCGTTAAAGATACTTTTTAAATCATTCATAATTAAAACTGTATTTTATGAACATTTTAACTGTTTTTTGTTTTTGAGCTAATGTTTTTCATTCATGTTTTTGATTCTTTCATACATCAGCATTTTCTTTATGTTTATTGCTAAGGATTTTTACCAGAAACAGAATACTAAATTATAGAATTTGAAGTTCAATTTGAACCTTCTTTTGCAATGTTGAACAGCTTTTCCGGATTAATATCGGGAAACTTGAGCAGCGCACCACTGTCACTAACCATGATAGAGCCTTAACAGTAAAAATGGCAAATGATAATAAAACATTTGAAAATAAAGTTGTCGTACAACAATCCACTTACCGGTAATGTTCCGCGCGTCGTCACTGAGCAAAAAGCTGGTCAGGTGGGCAATGTCCTCTGCCTGGCCAATTCGCTTCATTAGCATCAACGGCGTGAGTGCATTGTACACTGCATCACTGCCTGCCTGTGACAGGCCAGCAGATCTAATTAAGTTTATACAATTAATAATTTAGAGTTAAAAGTCCAAAACCAAAATAACAATTTACCGGCCAATTTGAGTTACTATTGGACCTGGCTGGATAGAGTTCACGCGAATCAGCTTCGGTCCTAGTTCAAGAGCACTGGTGACAACAAAAAGAAAAAAATTGAAGTTGCATTTTTATTGGATTATAAAAAAACTTTACCTTGCTTTGGTCGCCATGTCCAGAGCGGCCTTTGAGGAGCTGTACACAATACCAAACGGCATGATTCCTGCAAAAATGCAAATAAAAAGTTGTGAATTCTGTTGTGAAAAGCATTTTTCCTTGCAAACATCAACTTACCAGCAACTGATGAGATGTTGACGATGGCGCCTGAGGTCGCCTCCAGATAGGGAACTGCCAGAGCAGTCAGTTCAACAACAGACCTCAGATTGAGCCTCATGACTGAATCAAACTCCTGCATTAGATTGCTGCTGGCCAGGTCGCCCTTGGCCGTCGTGCCGCCGGCATTGTTCACCAGAAAGTTCAGCTTGCCAAACTTGGCAATCGTCTCGCTGATCAGCCGTTTTGGAGCACCGTCATCAAGCAGATCGCTGACAATGGTCAGTGGAGGAGGGGCAGCGGAGGAGGAACCAGTTGGAGAAACTTTGATCACCTTCTGAGCAACTTCCTGCAGAGCAGAGGCAGATCGACCGGTGAGCACCACTTTGCAGCCGTAAGAGGCAAGTTGAATGGCAATGGCGGCGCCAATGCCACTGGATGAACCTTTTGGTGATTGAAAAGTGGTGATTTTGCTAACCAAACATTTTTTAAATAATTAATATTAAGCTTACCAGTCACCAGTGCCACACGGTCGGTAAAGTCGTACTTTTTGCTGCTTGATGATGAAGTCATTTTTAGTTTTCTAACTAAAAAATTTCTTTAACGCTAAAATCTTTGCAAAACTATTTGTTAGCTTTTCTTTTAAAGGTTTCTTTATATAGTGAGATTCTTAAATTAAGAGTTTTAATTGACACAACTGACAGCAGCATCAACAAGAGGATGCACGTAATGTCCGTCTGCCAGCACGAAATGTCCTGCACAAAGTCTGCCTGCCAATTAGCGTAAAAGTGCAAAAAAATTAGCACGTGCCAAAGTGCATTTGTTGTTCACTTCTTGTTCTGCTGAAAAACGTTTCCAAATAACGTACTGCTAATCAAAGTAAACTCATTACTCTTTTTTTGATGATTAAATTAAAACTCTAACTATCATTATTACGACAACTACATTCGCCCACTTCTGATCATCTTGGCAACATAGAGCACAAAGCCGGCGTAGAAGAAGGCAAACTCCAGCGACCACTCCCAGCTGACTTTGGCCAGTGAGCCGACGGTGAAACGAAAGGGGTCTTCAGTGCAGACGGTCTCATAGAAGACGGCCAACTTGAGCTTTGCTCTCGTACACTGCTGCTGTTCTCTGTACAGTGACAGCCACCTTTGAGCACAGTCGTTTTTTCCACCCTCCTTTTTACCGCTTTTGAGCATGAGCTGCACTCGAAAAAGAAGTCCATCTGCTCGGTAGAAGCACTGGGTGATGGCGACCAGGCCGGCGATGACCGCCAGGACGAGCACCACCTGAAAGGCGGTCATCAGCAGCAGCTCAGCCTTCTCAAGGAGGTTGCTGTGGTGGTGGTGGTGGTAGTGGTGGTCAGAACTTTCCCCTTGAGGAAAACTTCCGCTTGCATCGACACGCAGCAGCAGGTCCTCGCAGACGAGCAGGTTGAAGAGAAGGAAGGCGGCCAGGCAAAGAAGAAGTGCTCGACTGAAGCAGTGCTCATTGGCAGGTCGCAGCGTTTTGAAGAGCAGGTGGTAGTACTCGTGATAAAAACGATTTAGAATAAAAAAGTTATGGTGCTGATAAGCTCGGATTTTGATCTTATTTAGCAGCAGGCTGCTAAGCTCGGTGGTGTGCTCTCGGACGACGGCGTAGACGATGAACAGTGCTTGAAGGAGGAGGAAGATGCCGACCAGTGTTTGCCATGTGGCGAAGAAGAGGATAAGCACTTCTAGGGTGACATTGATGATGGTTAGAAGCACTGTTGATAAGTGAAAGCCTATTTGCTCAGCGTTGCTGAGAAAAACGCCTACAATCAGAAAAACCATGTGGCCAGTAAACATGATGCTAATGAGTGCTGGAAAACAAATATAAAATCATATCTATTTTTGAACAGTATAGAGTGTACAGAACTTCTCACTGATGAAAACAAAAGCAAGCAAAACTAACGTCTCAGCAGCTGCCACGTAGATGATCATTCGAGCTCGAAGTTGGGCGGAATAAAATGACAACTGCTGAGAGTGGAATCTAAGAGAGGCAGGTCGATCTGAAGATGCAGTCCAGATTTGTCGGGCAAGAGAAAGGTAATCGGTGGCCAGTTTCCACCACCACCACCACCACCACCAGCACCTTTTTCCCTTCTTCCTTTCTCTTTCTTCAGTCATCTTTGACCAACCTAAACGACGGCCATTGAGTAGTAGAAACCTGCGCCGATTCTCAATCAAAAACTGATAAAGCAGAGCCAGCAGTTGACCATTATCTAGCTTAAAGGTGAGAGCGTAGTCCAGGTAGAGCCCCGCAAAGCTGATCACACAGGTGCAGCGAATGGTGCTCGGGCTGATGAAGGAGTACACCTGCAGCATGGTCACCGTGACCGGGCTGAGCAGCAGCGGAAGCGGATTCCGCTCAAATGCCATCAGCTTGCCTACAGAAGTCCTTTCAGTGTCCATTTCAAAGGTGCTCAGGTAGAAGATGCGCAGCACCGCCTGAAAGGTTAGACTGTAGAACAGAAGTTTGTACGCCCGGAATCGAAGAGAATAGGATGTACAAGAAGAGATTGGTAAGCTCCCGTCTTTTCCATCTTTGTGTACACTGTACAGGTAATTGACGACTGTGCTGAGACGGGGCCAGAAAAGGGCGTTTTTTAGCAGTGACATTTTCAAGTTGAATGATTTTTTTTATAAAACTTTTTTATTAGTTTTTTATGAGTTTACAAAAACTGCGTTTTTGCTTTAAAAAATTTTAAACTTTTAACATGCTGTTTTTACCTATTGAAAAATCAATTTTTAACTCTAAACTAACAATTAAATCAATGAACTTTTCTTATGGTAATTAGTGGGCTTTGTTTTTTCCCAAAAATGTTTGTACATTGCCGCAGTGTGTTATTTAAACATTTTTTTTCGAGTAAAATTGCATTTTAAATAAAGCATTCAGTTTATTGCTTTATTTTTGTTTTGATTACCAAATTCACTGCAAAAATGATAATGGCAAAACTTAAAAGAAATGCACTTTTATGCACAAGTTCAGCAGAAAAACAAACATAGCAAACTGGTCAACAAAGTAATTTGTTCAATTTGTTTAATATTTCGAGTTCTAACATTACTTTATTTTTAAAAATAACTTTTTTGACAAGGTCAAAACTAAAACATTGCTAAAATATTTTTTGAGATTAATGCCAAATCTCAAAAATAGTTATTTACTTGGAAAAAAATATTTAAAAATCATTAAGCTGAAGTTACTTATTACTAGCATTAGACTCGTAAACAGTTTTTAATTTGAAAAATAAAATGAAAAATAACTACCAATCGTCATACATTGAAAAAACCTAAATGCAAACTTGCAAAAACTAATACAATCAAAACAAAAAATCAACTTTTCCTAACACTTAAAAAGTGAAATTAAAGTTTAGGTACCAGTTCTCACCTCACAGTGAGTGAACACAGTCAGGTACAGCTGAAACTTTCCTAATCACCTTTTAAGTGAAGTAGTTAAGTACACGGAAAAAATTTTCCGGAAAACACTGAAACTAACAATAACATCAAAAAAAAGTTAAATTTGCCCAATATTTCCATTATTCTAGAAAACAGTAAAAAGATCAGACACTGAAAATGGGAATCTTTCTCCACCGGACGACTGATCTCATCAAGCCACTGCTAGGCATTCCAATCGCCCATTGGAGTGCTCTAGTGGGACAGCTTGATCCCGTCCTTCCACTAAAAGAAGGAGTTGATGATAATGGTGGTGAAAATGATGAACATGCCGCCCAGCAGCCTACCACCACCAAAAAACCTCTGCACTACATCTTTCCCTTCTTCGCCACCCTGGTCACCTACCTGTACGGCGTCTTTGGGCTGCACTACGAGGCCACCGGGCAGCTGGTGACCAGCCTGGAGCAGTTCAGCAGCAGTCCGCACGTCTTCACCCACCAGGTAGTGCCGCAGATGATCTGGCCGCAGCTCGACTTTGTCATCCTCTTCTGCGACTTCTTCGCCATGGTCGGCGTCTACTTGGCGCTCTACTTCACCGATCCAGTTAAGAGTCGATTCCGCTTTTTCCTCTCTTCGGATGGGAAGACGTTGTTCATTAACGGCGGTGCACTGCCTGAAGTTGAAACGGCTAAGATTTTGGCAGCTCGAGGGCGGCTGCGAGCCGTGGCGATTGCTTTCAGTGAAGGCTTTCACCTCTTTCTTTCCCTCTTCTTTCTCGGCAATGTCTGGCTGAACGACGTCTACCGGCGAAGTCCAACTTCAATCTTCTACTGGACTGTACTGTTTCCCCTTTGGATCACCTATCTGATTTACGGCGAGTTTTTTTTCTGAAGCAGCTTTCAGGAGTTTACAGTCTATAATTATCATCGTTACACTCTTTTCTTTGCAGCCCTCTTCGGGAACATCGTCTTCACCATCTTCGCCGTTCGGTACACTCGCATTCAACAGGAGACGCTGCTGAAGGAGTTCAGCGAGCTGATAGAGAAGGTGGTGCAAAGGAAAACGATGAAAAACGCCCTCCTCCTCCTCAACATCATCAGGGAGCTTATCTTCAACATCACTGGGCCACATTCACCCGCCTAAACTGCCGTCTGGTGTTCCTCTACCGAGCCATCGAGGACTACAGCCGCTACTGTGACCCCTTCCTCGGGGCGATCTTCCCCTACTACATCACCGTACAGTGCTACATCATCTACATTATCGTCTTCATACCGGACTTTCCCCCTCTTCAGGTGGCCATCATGTACGTCGCCTTTCTCGAGTGTAACCTCTTCCTCTTTGCCACCACGCACGAGTGTGCCGTCATTGTACGGTACAGCGGTGGGCTGGTACGGCTCAACCGGCGATTTGCCTTTGAGTTCAACCGGAAGCTGATAGTGGAGAAAAATTTCCCTTCAGTGATCAGTCAGTCCAAGTTGGTCAAGGCGGAGGGCTTCCTCGCCCGGCGCCGGCTGCACCGGTACGCCTTCACCGTCTTTGCCAACTTTCGCATCACCTCGAAGATGTACTATATGGTAAATAGAAATAAATAAAAAAGCTTAGTGTTGATAAAAATAGTACGACAAAAAAACTTATCAGTTCGCTTACCCTAGATTCTCTCCTACATCAGCGTCTTCTTCATGTTCATCTTCAAAAACTTTCACCAGTAATATTACTTTGAATGGTACTTTGGGCAAATCACATTAAAAATTTATCAAAAAAAATAATCGTCAACAGTTTAAACATTTTTCATCACAGGCGGCGGAAGTGAGACATAGCTAGACTGAAACGTAGTAGTAGTAGTAGTAAATGGACCAGGCTTCACTTTTTGCTCACTTGTAACTGCTAAACTGCCTGGACTTAGCTCCACAAGTGAAGGCAAAACAACCTGCCCATCAACAGCCAAAACAGCACCCTTGTACGGCAGGCCACGCTTTTCATGCTCTTGTTCCCGACCAAAATCTGGCCGACAATCCGAGTTTTCGACATCAGAGAGAACGTTGATTGTCAGCGAGCTGCGCCGACTTTGCAGCAGCCGCAGCTGCTGTACGGCGTAGTACAGCAGGCCCAGCAGTACGGCAACGCCCACCACCGCTCCAATGACCGCACTGACCACCTTTGCCCAGGACCATTTTTTCTCAGCAGCATTATCTTCAGCACCGCTTCCGGCGCCCACCCTGGTCCTCACGCAAATGTTGATATTCGGTTGAATGGTGGGCGCGTAGATGCGCACCAGATAGCGCGTGTCCGGTTGGAGCTCGTCAAAGAGGAGGCGACTTTTCAGCGTCTCTCGGGTGATCGCCCGTTGCCGATCACACGTCGAGCTGGTGGTGGTCACTGGGCACAGTTCCACTTTGAAGGTAATGGTTCCATTATTTTCGTGCAGAGCAATCCGCTGCTGCTCACAGTCGTACGCCCACTGAATGACCACCGAGTTGGGGCCGATTGGAATTGCCGTCAAATTGGTCAGTTTGTTGGTCGGCACTTGAAAGGTGCATTCTAGGGGGGGGGGGGGAATATTCAAACTGTTAAAAAAAATTAAGTTTCTGAAAAAAACAAAAATCAAACCTTTGAATTTGTAGTTTTTAGTGCAGCCTGCAAGATGCAGAAAAGTGGTGGTGATGATGATGATGATGATAGTTGAGAACTGTAAAAAAGGCAAAACTGATGAAAAAGCTTCTTTCATATTGCGCCGATTTTGTCGTTCTTTAGAGCAGTGCTAAGTTTTAAGAGCATTTTCAAGTGGTCTCTTGGAAGTGCCATTCATTCCACAGTGCAATAATGCTACTCAATAATGCGCAATAGGCAGCTCTATTTATGATGAACGCCTCAAAAGACGAAAGCTGATTTCAATGTCAATGTAAACACAGTGGTAATCACAGAAAGAGACAGACAAAAGGAGTCAGTCAAAGTCCACTGCACATTTGAGTCATTGCACACTCAAGAATCTAGAGTTGGTGGTTGTAGTAATAATAATAAGAGAAAGAAAAAAGTACCTTTCTCAGGTATCTAAGAAACAATAAGCTAAGCCAACTAACATTGTTGATAAGCAATAAGCAATTAGGTAATTGATAAAGAGTTGTGTGTGTGTCACAAGACAAAGACCTCCTTTTAAAATTGAAATCCTAAACAGCGGAATATCTCTTGAACTGATAACAGATAACAACAGACACCTGCCCAACTGCACTGCAGTGCACACACTCAAAACAAAATAAAAGGAAAGAAAAGGAAAGGAAAAGAACAGATCAATCAGTCAGCCAGTACTAATCAAATTCCTGCCCCAAAGTATCTTTACAGTATTCACTTTAATTCCCTGTATACCAAACAACAACCAAAAAGAGATAGCACTTTCCCCAACAGGAGACAGTCAGCGGCAGCGGTATCTCCTCCGCCCAGGCAGACAGTCACGTATCACTTATCAACAAAAGGAGAGAGAGGCATTCCCCGACAAATAGCTTAGCAGAGCACAACACCAAATCAGTGTACAGCAGGGTACTTACAGTTCAGTGTGAAGTGACTTCGGCAGTCCACTGCATAGGCGCAGGACCAGGACCACTTCCATCCACCTCCTTGCCCTGGCCTTGGCCCTCGTCCTGCTCGTCCTGCTCGTCCTCCTCCTCAGTGTAGACGTGAATGTACTTCGACTCAAACTCGTCGATCGCCTCCACGTCCAGGCCGACCGCCTGCATCAGCACCTTCGTCTTGGGCAGCCTGAGGTGCTTGGTGCGGACGTGCGTGCGCAGGTTCCAGCTGAAGCGGCACTTCTTCCGGCAGGCCGGCCAGCGGCAGGCGAACATGAAGGCGCCGCCGGCGCCGTTCGCCCCTCGGCCCAGCTTCGGCGTGCTGAGCACCATCCGCGTCGCCTCCTCCTGGGAGATGGGCGGCGGAAAGTGGCGGCAGGCGGCCTCAAACTCCGCCTGGCTGCGGTAGGTGCAGATGGGGGGCGGGGCCACCTCCTGCTGCTGCTGCTGAAACAGGCTATGTGATCCACCAGGATCGCCGCCCCCTCCTCCAAAAGCTCCTCCTCCTCTTCCTCTGTTTTCCCTTCCAAGAGGCGACGGGGGCGGCTCCAGGAAGCTGTACACGTGGGCCATCACCTCGGCGTAGGCCTCCGCGGTGGAGGTGACCGGCCGGGTCGACTGCCGCTTCGCCTCCATCTCTGCCAGCTTGGCGGCGTTTAGCCGGCCGTTGCGGTAGTGGATGCGCGTGATGTGCGCCTCCGCCTCGCAACGGAAGCGAAACAGCTCCTTGTGGTCGGGCCAGTTGCAGGCGAAGACGCCCATCTCGTGTTCTCTTCTGCAAAGGGAAGAAAGTTTTAGTTTTTAAAATGACCAAAAACGTGAAGCACTCACCGGTAGTGAATCATCAGCTGCTTAAAGTGGGTAAAGGGCTTCGTGTTGGGATAACACTGCTCACAGATGAAGGCCGCCAGCGGGCTGTGCACCGTGGTGCCGTGCTTCTGCACGGCAAGGCTGAAGAGGGGAGGGGAGGGGTGAAAAAGATATGAAAGAGATGAGCATACTTTTTGTTAAAGACACATCAACAAGAAGACAGTGAGTGTACTTACTTGTCGGGGAAGAAGTCCTGACAGCCGAGGGGACACTTGAAGGGCGACGTCCCGTGCTGGGCGACCATGTGCTCAAAGAGGGCCGGTCGGCTGAGGAACTGCTGCCGGCAGAACTCCTCGTGACATTGGTAGGAGATGACCCGAACTTCAGAGAGAGGTCGGTGCAGGGACTCAGCTTCGGCTGCTGCTGCTGCTGTAGCTTTTACCTTTGTTGCCTTTGTTGCTGTTCCGACAGCTTCTGCTTCTTCTTCTTCAGCAGCAGCCTCTTCCTCAGCAGCGGCGGCGGCGGCAGCTAAAACGCTGCCATAGCCGTTTAGCTTTGTCCGCTTTTCAGCAGGCTCAGTGTTCAGCTCGGATGTTCCATTCTGACGCTTTGTTGACGATTGTTGTGACTGGAGAGGAGAATTCTTTTCCTTTGCCGCCGCCTCTTTATCCTCCTCCTTCTTCTTCCTCCTCTCCTCCCTCCTCTCCTTCTTCCGCTTCAGCATCGCCAGTCGCCTGATCATCCTCTGTGGATTGACCTGCCAGCTGATGAGGCAGTTGGAGCAGGTGCACAGCAGCCCTTGCAGGCCCGTCAGTGCGCCGCGTACGACCAGTGCGGTCTTCTCGAAGAGCGGGTCGTCCTCCAGTTCAATCAGCTTTTTGGCCATTTTCTTAGCGAGGCGAGCTTTGGCAGCGGCGGAGGGTTTACCACCATCATCATCATCATCATCGTCGGCATTTTCATCAAAGTCAAAAAAGGTAAAAGCACGTCTTCTACTTCGCTGGGTCGAGTTGAGAATTCTATTTTCTTCGCTTTTGGAGATGGATAAGATGAAAGGAGAGGAAGTGGAAGAGTTAAGGATTGTTGTCTCTTGTTGGGTATTGTTGCTGGCGGCCTTCTCCTTCTCCTCGACCAGGGCATTGGTGAATGATGTTGCGAGGCGGCGGCTGATGCTCCTTGGAAGTGCTCTTAGAGATATTCTCTTCTTGAGGGCATTACTTGAAGCGGGCGGTTCACTAGAGGTAATTCTAACACCAGCAATAATATCACAATTTTCAATATTATTATCATTATCAGTTGTGTTCAGGTGGTTGAAAGAGGAGGAGGAGGAGGAGGAGGCGATGACAGATGTTTTCCTTTTAGCTGCTCTCTCCTTGGCGAGGGCGTTATTACGCTTTGAGATAGCCAGCAGGAGTTCAAATCCCAGTTGAAAAGTTGATTCGGGTACTAGACCTAGTTTTACTTCTAGATCTGGTTCTGGTTCTGGTTTTGGTTCTGGTTTTCGTTCTGGTTTTGGTTCTGGTTTTGGTTTTGATTCTGGTTCTGGTTCTGACTCTGAAGGCTGCTCAGTCAACGGCCATGTCAGTCCGGTGAAGGCGGAGGTGGAGGGAAAGCTGGAGCCAGTGTCCGGCGGTTTGCTGGCTCCCGGAGCGGGCCCCTTGCAGTGGCCGAGGCGGAACTGTCGGTACATTCCGCACATGCCGTGGCTTCAACGGTGCGCTGAAGATGTCAGGTGAGGTGATGGTGGTGTCAACAATGCTTGTTAACAAGTAGTTCAATGAGGTGATAAGAGAAAAGACGCATGAAAAGTAGAAAGTATGAGTGCACTGAAAGTAAACTGAAGAAAGAAAAAGATGCCGCTGCCGCCACTGCTCAGCACAACAACAACCGGCGCGCATGAGGGAGAGAGGCAGGCGCACATTGTCTCTCAGCAGTGTGGTAGTGGCACTGAACTGTGTGCTGCGAAAACATGCCTAGCTGGGGGTGCTGCCGCTACTACGGCGTGCTTTTAAGAGTTGGTTTACTCACCTCTTTCCCGTTTTGTCAAGAAGATAGCGCCACCTTATCCAACTTCAGATTCAAATTCTTTTTATTTTATTATTTTTTCCCCACTGAATTCTGCATTCCAGCAGCAGCAGCAGCAACAACAAAAACAAAAACAACACGCAGAACGTTTGTAATAAATAGCTTTATTCAAAATATTGAACTTTTGAAAAATACACAATAGTTATCAACAAGTGATGAGGAGGAGGAGGAGGAGGAGGAGTACTTTGTACAGCTCAGCTTGAGTGAGAGGTGATTTGATGATGATTTTTACAGCAATGATAAGGGGAGGGGAGGATGAATGACTGGTTTGGGGCGTGTGTCAGTGTGTCGGTGTGTGATATGGCTCGATATGTGAGTTGGCGAGAGTGAGAGGATGGCATCGTTCAATGATGATGATGATGAGGGGTGAATGAATGAGTATTATTACAAAGAAGATGGGATGATGCTATGGCCGCTTCGCAAGAGCAAAAAAACATTTTATACATTTTCAACTTTTTTCATACTGTACAACAACAAAAGTTTCAAACATGCGTTCCTGAAACCTGTCCATTAGCAACAGCAGCAGTGGTGGCGGAAACGCTGCCCACCGGCGAGTGTCCGGGACTGGCACAACTTCCGGTGCCGGTGCTGACGACACCGCTGCTGCTGCTTCCGCCGCCAAGGCTGTTGGTCTTGTAGCGATTTTGCAGAGCAGAGGCATTGTACACGCCTGCACTAAGAGCCGCCCTATGATCATGATTAGCATTGGCTGCGGCTGCTGCTGAAGACTGAAGTCCATCGTGGACGACATTGCTGTAGTGGTGGGAGGCACCTCCATTGTTGTTCATCATCATACTGGGCATGCCATTCTGATTGGAGGTTCTCATGTACGGGTTCACGCCAAAACTGGCCTGACTGTCTTTTGTCTTCAGACCGCCATTACTGGTGGTGGTGGAAAAGCTGGTCAGAGTGTTTGAGTTAGCATTACCAAATGTTTGCCCTCCAGGGGAAGGCAGGCCATTGGTATTTGTCGAAATGCTAATGGGCTGAGAGCTGCTGACGTTGATAAGCTTTGGATTACTGCCACCACCACTGTTTGTCGTTGTGGTGGTTGATAAGAGTGAGGTGTAGTTGGAGGTAGAGTTGAGCAGCTGCGCTTTTTGCTGTGGATTCTTCATCACCGTACTGTACAGGTGAACTGCAGCTGTGCCATTTCCGGTTGCCTCTGTCGTACCGTAGCTGTTCAGCTGAACATTCTGAAATTCAAAACAAAGTTTTAGTTTTAGAAAAAAAAGTTTAAATTTTTGCTTAGTTTTTACCATACCTTATCATCCACAGTCATCAGGCTGTCATGCAGTGCATAGTCGTAGTGGTGATGATTGGCGTTGTTGCCGCCATTGTAGGCGGCCATATTATCATAGCTGTGATAGTTTGGCGGAAGTTGGTGATGATGATGGTGAAGGTTATTGTTGTTGTTGTTGTTCAGCGCGACTCCATTCGCAATGACCAAGTCGCCGTTTTGAAGGGGATTTTGATGCCCCACCGGCGGATAGGCGGCCGTGTAGTTGTACTCGTACTCGCTGTACACCGGAAGTCCACTGTTGCCCATGTAGTTGGCCAGGTGGTGGTGGTGGGGGTGGTGGTGCTGTTCCGCCGTTCCCGGAGGAGCAAGGACGGTGGCCAGCACCTGATTGCTGCCCCCGTGGTGGTTCACCTTCATGATGGTGTTCTTCATCACCAGACTCTTCTCCAGCGAGTTCAGCGTGTTCATCTTCTTCTCCAGGTCGTCGACGGTGCCGTCGCTGCCGCTGCCACTTCCGGCGCCGATTCCGTTACCGATTCCCATTCCCATTCCCCCGCCATTGAGCATTGCTGAACCGTTGCAGCCCACGCCAGTGCCTCGTAAGCCGTTTTCAGAGTTTTCGAGCTTTTTTGGCGCCAGAGAGTGCTCCGAACGGAGGCGTTGGCTGCGAATGCAGGCAAAGACCACTAGCGAAGCGACCAGGACAAAAAGAACTCCTGTGCCGATGATGCCAGAGAGGGTGAGGACCAGGGGAGAGAGGATGTTTGCTGAAAATTGAAAAGCAAGAGTTTGAAACTAGATCAACTTTTTGTTAAAAAAAAGTTAAGAAACTTACCTTGCTGCTGAAGAGTGATAATCTGCGACTGGAAGCCGTACTGATTCCACACCGAACAGTTGTACTGGCCAAAATCAGACTGTAAAAGCAAAAAAATCGGTTGGAGTTTGAAAGAAAAGATGCTAAATAAAATTGTAAAATAAAACTGAGGAGACACAAACACAAATTAGGAAAAAGAAAAAAGTACACAACAAATTGAAAAGAGCTGGAAGGTTTTCAGTGCAAAATGTGCAAGATTCTGCACCAAAACAATGCAAATATCTGCAAGGCAAAACTGATGTACAGAAGAAGAAAACTGGTATTGTTCAGCGGCTAATCAAACGACCATCAGGCCAATTTGCTGTTGTTTGAAGTTGTGAACACTTTCACTGCAATTTAAAAGCGCATTTCCGTTTAATTTTAAAACACAAAAACAAAAACACAATGTAAACACAGAAAAAAAGAACTCCAGACAGACAGAGAAAAGCTCCAGCTGGCACTACCATTGTTTTCCTTCTTTTTCACTGTACAAAACTGTGCACTTACTACTAGGACTGAATAATTTAACAACAAAAAAGCTCAAAATCAAATAAAATTGGATGCTACACACATCATCATCTGATGATGATTAAAGTATCATTTTGGTGGTGGTTTTCAATTGAATAAAAATAAAAAAAGTGGTTAACCAGGAAGAGCTTTCACCAGCACAGCAAGTTATTTGTTTGCATTGCAGTGTGTTCACCACCACCACAAAAAAATGTTGTTCACTTTCACTGCAGCTAAACCTAACCTCCAGGCTGATCGACCTCTAATTGGTAATGAACAGCTAAAGAAGATCTGCAGCGTAAGCAACAAGAAAGCGTAAATGCAATTAGAGCCACCAGCTTCTTTTTCTTCTTCTTCTTCTTCTTCAACACGTGTGTGGCATTGATAATGGTGGTGGCCGATCTTCTCAAAAAGGCAAGTTACTCTCTTTGTTTTTACTTAAAAGTGAAAACTCTAAATTGAAATTTAATTAAGACACTACTGCTCATTGTGCGTGTTTGATGCTCTAAAAAAGTGGAGTGCTCAAGAACCGATCAAATGTTGAGAGAAAAAAAAGAGAGAGAGAAAGAGAAGATGCTCCTTGAATTTTTGCTTGATGAGGCAAAAAGCAGTAGCAAAGATGCAATTCAATTCACAATTCGTGCACCACCACTAGAATTACTACTCCTAGAATGGCCTTTAATGATGATACGCAGTTGGTTGGTTGGATGGGTAACGATCATGGTAATGGTAATTATGGTAATGATCGATCGGTAGCACTGACTGACTGACTGCAGGTAAAACTGAAAGAAAGCAAAGGTGGCCACAAGAGTTTGCCAAAGAGAGAAAAGAAAAGGAATAACAAGAAGCCATTAAACTCGGGAGTGCTTCAAGTGGTTTCGATTTTTCCCAAAAAGGGGAAAAAGAATCATTTCAATCTTGTAGAAATTTGGGGGAGTGAATGCAGAAAAGAAGTCTTTCTCTTTAGTGTCCCTGAACATTGGTGATGCAACAGCAGCAGCAGCAAACTTATTAATTCCATTCTAATTGGTCTGTTTTTTTGCCGCTGTTGCTGCTGCTGCTTCAGAATTGCAAATCGTAGCAGTGGCACTACCACCACCACCACCACCACCACCACCATCTCTAGCCATTAATTACGTGATCGTTAACAGAGAAAAAAAATTGGAAACAAAATTGAACACAAAGATGGGCTATCACTGCACAAAATGTGCAGGGAACTAGTAGTAGTACGTTCAACCAGTTTAGCCAATCAAGTTTAAGGAGCACAGGTGAGCTTGTTCTATGCTTTTCATGTCAATCTCATCTTACACAGAAGATGGTAAAGGTGATTAATGCAGTTCAACACTGATAGATTAGCCGCAAGGGCTAAAACAACAGAGAAAAGAGGCAGGAGACAGGAGGGGACAAGACATCGATTGACGGTAATTAATATCGGACGGCTGAGCGACAAACAATGCTCGGACAAACAGTGCAAAAACAATTATTGGCTAAAGTGGAAGTGCAAGTGGCGGGGATTACATATCATACACAGTGTTCATCTGCTGCTGCTGCTGCCACACTAAAACCCGTCAATTTCAATCGATGCGAAATTGCTGATTGTAATCGCATAGTTGTACTACTGCTGGCCAAGTGCAAAAACAACAAGCTCTTTTTCAAGCATCTAAAACTAAAGCGAAAGGCTGAAAAAGCTCGATAGATAACGATGACGACGACAATGATGGTGAGAAGGAGGTTCAGATTAGGCGGCGATATTAATTAGACAGACTGAAACAACAAAAATGTTTGAACAGGTAGAAAGAAAAGTTTGTTTGAACCAATCCCCTGAATTATTTCCACTTTTGGCCACTTTCGCATTTTTGCACCTGTCATCATCATCATCATCATCACAACTGCTGACTCGGTGCCAAGAGAAAAAATAAAGTGTTGAACGACAATTGGCCATTATAAAAAAAAGTTGTAGTAGAAAGAGAAAATGTTTAACAAGTCTCGAAACTCTTCTAAATTCTTCATCTGTCAAAATCAATCATTTCCGGTGTCATTAGCATGAATGAACGAGTATCAAGTGGCAAGTATCGAGACCATATTTGAAGCGGTTCATTCTAATTAAAAGTACATTCACTGAAAAATAACAAAACCAGAAAAAAAGATTGCCTAAGTACATTCTTTGTATAACAATGGCCAATGGTGTGCACTCACTGATGAAATTGATAGGCAGCAAAAAAAATGAAACAAAGGCGTCACAAACTAATTTCCGCAACACTACATAAAAACACGTGTTTGTTTAGTGCTTGTGTATCTTTCTTTTTTGGTGCGTTCAACGAGCGGAACAATTAGTGCACATCAGCAGCAACAACAGCAGCAGCAGGGATTACAGAAAACAATGCCACTTTAATGACACTTTTATTAATTATTATGCCTCAGCAGCAGCCGACAATACAGCTCACACGCCATAATAAATATCGATTAAACGGTCGTTTGTTTTACTGCTACTACTACTACTACTATTTTCTTTGCTTGGTGAAAACTTGGACAATGGACGCTATTAAAAACTCGGTAATAAGCTCAGTGTTTAGATTTTTTGTTCAGCGGCTAATTTCAGTGAAGATTGATGCAGTTATCAGCACAAAAAAATGCCGATCAGCATCAAACAAACAAAATTAAAATTCCAGTCCAGTATTTTATAAACAACAAAATGAACGTACTATTTTGTATGATGTAATGAACTTAAGTAATTACTTTATTGCAGCTACTGCAGCAGTTAATAATTTTAAAATTGGCAGCAAAATATCTTACAAAGTTCAATGACACACACCGTTTTAATGGTGCTAATTTTGTAACATTTTCAGCTTTTTACCAATCACGTAAACAAGCAATTGTCTTTATCAAAATTATGATCATCACCATCATCATCATGAACTAATGTGGTCAATGATAAGGATTTAGAGTAGTGAATCATCACACTGTACAATGATAATAAAATCAGCGCCAAAATCTTTTAGACAAAATTTTTTGGCTGATAATAAAATTAATTGATTTAATTGAACCTGCTTCTGCTACTAAACTAAAAGCTACAGAAAGCTAAACATCTATACAAATTCTTAGCCGAAAAAATGGAAAAAGAATAGAGCAGTCATGTCTGCAGTCAGCAAAAGGAAATTGTCATTCTTGTCACACACACACACGGGCAGCAATGAAAACTGTAGTGAGCTGAAGGCGGCAAAGCAAATTAATGAGCGGCCAGTGTGCTGTACAATGAGTGAGGTACGGCTCACTCTTGATTACCATAAGACCATTGCCAACAGAAAAGCAAGCAATGAAAAAGCTAAAGAAGCTGAGCCAACAAAAAGAAAAGGAAAAAAGAATCTAGGCATCAAGTCATTAGAGAAAAGCAGCTAAAAATGGCCACGACTGCGAGTAAATCAAAACTAGATTCGGAGCAGCGAAATGGCATTGTGTGTGTGTGTAAGCGAAGATCTGTTAATATAATTAATCGATTAGCTGCGTCATAACAATCATCAGCACACCGAAAAAAGTATCGGCACGTTGCAGAGTAGAAAAAAGTAGAAGAAAACGGCCAAACTAGGCACTTTTTATTAGGACCGAGAAAAACTGTATGAGTGAGAGACTCTGACGGTATAAACGCAAAAAAAGTGAAGCTAAAGCACTGAAATCGACGCCAAATCGCAGTTAGAACTGCACAGGCGGCTTAAATTGATTTGACCAATTTATGGCCATACTTAATAATTGCCCTAAGCAGCAAACAATCCCAATGTTAATGAGAAAGAGAGTAGCACTGCAACTGGATCTTCTCAGTTTGGGTAATGGTAGTGGACACTAGCTGATAATTTACTCGGCAAGCTAAGAAGTGAAAAGGAGAAGGAGAAGATTTTTCCTAGAATCCTCAAAGTCTGTGTGAGCTAGACAAACACACACACACACACGCACACAGAATAGTGCAGTGGACTTTGCCCGGTGATAGAATATATGGGCAAACGGACGTTAACACCAACAAAAAATTGTGCAATAGTTTTCTCTGGATCTAAAATGATTTTCCCATTTGTCTGTTTATTGCAACGACAAAACAAGAAGCCCAAATTTTTCCTTCATACCCCAGCCGACAAGTATGAAATGTTGAAAAAGTAAACAAATAAATAATTAAGCTGGCTAGATAAATCAACAACCAAGCTTAGCAGAAATTAATTGGGCTGCAGCAGCAGGCAAGTGTCAAATCTCAAATCGGCCATTTCTCATCAGAGCAGCCAATGCGGCCTTCTTCTCTACAGAAAAAGAAAAAAGTTGTCATTTGCTCATTTATTAATAAGCGATTCAGATAAATCATCACCGGTGATGTTGATAATGAAAAAGAAAAATTAAACGGTGATAAAACACATCTAAGAAGAAGAAAAAGAAGACGCAAAATTGAAGGAAAACATCAAAAGCATCTAAAACATTTCTAGCTTAGCACTAATGAAAATTAAATTAATAAAACGAGGAGATTAGAAAAGGAAAGAAAAAACTGCTTTTCCAGGTCTGATCAATGGCACTAAAATTCTGGTTTTTGACTTTTGAAGTGGAAGAAGAAAAGAAACAACTGCTAAAATGAGTACTGTTCGAAAAAGTACTTTCATGTCCAATGCTGCTGCAATCACTGCTGAAAATTTCACTCTAGCAAAACTGTGGGTCTCACTTTTTGGTCGAAACAGCAAAAGTGAGGCGGCCGCCTGCTGCCGCCGCCGCAATTTGCAAACACAGCTCCTTCCGAGTTTCCTTAGAGTTGCTACTGCTGCTGTTGGCACAGTTCTCTTTTTCTCTCTGAGCGTCAGCTCGACAAGTTATCGTACCACACTAATTCAATTAGACTCAATGAGAGCGACATCAGCATCATTAGCGCGGACACCGAGCGGCGGCAGTGTTGGTGGTGGTGCCAACAGCAACTCCACTCAACAAGACAAATGTGGCCATGGTCTGAGAAAGGAGCAAACGAGCAAACGAACCAGAGCAAGCGAGAGGTCTGCTGCTGTCAAACAAACACAGTCTGCCAAGTGCTGCTGCAAGTGTTTTGCTTGCTCACACTAAAGTTCCAGAAACGGCAGCAGCAGCAGCAGCAGCAGCAGCAGTGCATCGATTGCGTCTAGATTGCGGAACACAGTCTGCAGTCTGCTCGCCAAAACAGACAACTCGATCAATTAGCAGAAACAGGCAGTGCTCCCGAAGATTGACGACAACGGCTGTGTGTGTACTTCAGAGAGAGAGAGAGAGAGAGAGAGAGAGAGAGAGA
>JAALOO010001209.1_pt1 | contig 18766 bp, 11 predicted proteins | sample 7257641 | NCBI WGS metagenome assembly JAALOO01 (sample SAMN14085613, study PRJNA598686) | mite metagenome | biome: ENVO:01001000; feature: ENVO:01001002; material: ENVO:01001226; isolation source: single female mite from University of Michigan culture on fish food culture... ...
TCTCTCTCTCTCTCTCTCTCTCTCTCTCTCTCTCTCTCTCTCTCTCTCTCTACAAGACAAGTAACTGAACGCACTAATTACTACAGCAGCATAGTTGGCCTAGTGCTGAGATTCCAAGAAGGCTCAAAGGTGACATGTTGGTTTTGTGCGTTCTTCTTTTTTGTCCTCAACACAAAAATAGGTGTCGCGGTGATTATATAATAAAACATCTTAAAGACAAAGCACTTCAGAGAAAAGAGGTTGATGCAACACCGGAAAGAAAAGTGACGCCGACATCTTTGCCATTTTGTTCACTCAACAACGGCTAAATATAGTGTCACGGCTCATTAGTATTCGCGGGTGGACGTCGCGGTTCAGTGGAAGAAGAATCGCAACGACATTGCCACACACTCTGCGGGCTGCTGATGAAGGAAACAAACTTTTCTGCAGTATTTAGCTTTAGTTAGGCGCTTCAGTAACATCTAAAGGTAATCTCAGGAAATTGTTTAGTTTTTGCTCAAAATAAAAAAATCTGCAAGTCAGGATGTGTCGATTGCTAATGTAATTAGCTAGTTAAAAACAGTCATTGTGTTTACTTAAAATTATTAGTTGTTTAGACTGAAAAATTAAAAACTTGACGACTGTTTGCTGGTTAGCGGTTTAGTTGTAAGAAATAAAAATGTCTCTGTTCAAATATCAGTTTTTCAGTAACCAACTAGTTTTCGCTGAAAATCGGAGTTTCTTATATTACTGCTGTTTTTAATGCATTGACCATTGTCGATTAAGCACATAACTAATTGCTGATAAAAATGGTAAAAAGAAATTTGTGTCAGCATTAATTGCAAGTGATGAATGACGCTAGCAAGTAATTGACTAAATAAAATCATAGATAAAACGTGTTGAAGTCAGTGGACAAAAAGGCCAAATGGTACAGCAATTAAAGACAACAACAACAGCACCGATTTTCTAAATGCAATAGATCATTTGGGCCCGTCATGTGTCATTAATTAGACAATCACAAAGTTACTGAACTCACTTGTCTACCATCCTAGCTTTTAGTGATTTTAGCGCAAATAATAATAAAATTGTCAATAAAGGGCACTGATAAGAAAGAAAAGGGCACAATAAAAACAAGATTTAAAGATAAAAAAAGAGTACTTACGGCGCCTGCTTCCGACCACGTTTGCGCTCTTTTCGTTTTTTCTGTTAGTCGAAAAATAACGGTGAAAAAAAGAGTTTCAAATATCGACAAAAAACAGTTGACAGTCGAAACAACCAAAGTGCAGGAGAAAGAAAAAAATTGGCGTGTTTAGAACAAATAGTGAGTTTTTGAAGGAACAGAAAGAGTGAAGACGTCGACGAGGAATACGAAGAAGCGGTGAAGCGCAACGAGTTGTGGTGGCCACGACACCAACAGACCAGACCAAGCCAAACCGACGACGTGTGTGGGTTAATGAGCGTTTAAAGTAGAAAAATCGTTGTTGTTGTTGAAAGCACAAAGTGAACGATGAGTGAAAGGCACCAAATGCGGATGAATTGTTCCATTGTTGCAATGTGCCGTTGGCAGTGGTCAGTTGTCCAGTTGTAGAAGTTCCCAGTTGGAAGTGCAGCAGTTGGCACAACAGCAAGTTTAAACACGTAATTTTAAAATTGGTTATCAGATGACAAAAAATAGTGGTGGTTTGTGCAAAGTAGTGATGACGATGATTGTAAACCGATGATGGTGAGTGTGTAAAAAAAATTAAAAAGAAAAAGAAAAGGGCATGTTAGAAAGGAAAAGGCAATAAAAATTAGTGGCGCTAGGCGACAGAATAGTCCAGTTGCAATGGACAAAAAAAGTGATAATTAAGAACTGCAACGACAACAACGGCAGTAGCTGAGTAGTTGCCCTGCCCTTTTTATTTTTGTCACAAAAAAGCTAATTTGAAAAAACAAAAAGAACAAATACAAATAAGTGGAAACACATTGTCGTCAATCGAGACCAAAGATAAGAATTGTTTTTTAATGAATACTATTACAAAAGCACTTTACTGTAGGTCAATGAGTAAAAAAAGGCGGCAGCCAAATAAAAAACTAAAATAATTTCCAATCAAGTTAAATGAATTGACAATTCAATCGCGTATAAAAGTTTTGACCATAGAAGTAAAGCATTGTAAAATATAAATACAATTTTCTTTTTAGAATTGCTTAACACTCACTTTCTTAATTAAACTTAGGCAAGCTTGATGTTGCTATCAAATATTACTTTTTGTTTTTTCAATCTTAACATATTTTAATTTATGCCGACTTAATAACAAACGCACACAATCAAGCGTAGACAAACAGCAAACTCAATTGCAAAACAAAAAATTGACGCAGCACTTGGCAAAATGAAGCAGCTGCTTCAAGACACTCAAGTGAATCACTTTTAAAACTACCAAACTATAGAGTTAGCCAACAAAGTGAAAGTAAATATTTGAATTATAATTGTAAATGTATTATGATATTAAAAACGTTTACAGTTGCTGCTCACTATCCGAAAATCGATCCACCATATCAAGAACGCTTTGCTGCTCTTTTTTTCTGCAATCGATTTTGCTTGTGGCATAAATCGTAAAAAAAAGTTCAAGTGCACAGTCGAGTCGTTTAGCGGAAAAAAGACTCGTCTGGCACAAGTGCAAACACATGTCATGGGGAAAAAGAGAAGAGCAGAGAGTTTTACAGCCGAATCGGAAATGGACGGCAAAAAAATAGAGATAAAATGCAAACAAAGTTAGTCGGTCAGTGTTTGCACCAAAGCACTGAACACTGTTAGGGCTCAAAGCCTAAGCTAGCAAAACAACAACAACAACATCAACGGGGGCTGCCAATCGTAAAGGTTGCCAGAAGGCGTAAAAGCATCGCAGTGCAGCAAACATTCAAGGTAGCAACCGCTAAGTAGTATGAGCAGCTCTGAGCAACGCCGATTGACGCAAAAAACTGCCAATTATCCTTCTATTTTGTTTGATTTTTTCCCTCAGTTTTTCCTCAGCGACAAATTGTCGGCTAATGTCCATGTTGTGTTATGTGAAAAATAATCATCAATTGGACAAACCATTTGCTTGCAGTTTCAAAGCAAGCAAAGGACAACGCGTGAGTGTGTGTGCCAGTGTTTGTATTTGCGCCTGAACTGTGGTACATTTGCGTGGCCGGCAAACAGTGGGCGCATTGTTTGCTAGTGGACATAATCATTAGCGGAAATGGTCGCCTCCTTGCCTGCTATTCCCTTTCGCGATCTTTTTCGCTTTTTTGCAGATTTGAACCAAAGAGAGCTACTTGGACAGATTGAGGGTAAGAGTTAGTTCACTGAAGAGCACTAAAGAGTTGAAGAGAGTACTATGACCATTCTGGAATAGTAGTAAAGTAAAGCTGTGCCACTAGAGTAGCAGCCATTGAAGCAGAAGCTGTGCCAATTAATAATTCACTGAAGGCTTGAATTATTCAACTCAAAGGCGCGGAACTAAGTTATTAAACTTTTATTTTTACATGAAAAGAAGGAAAAGGGTCTGCTGAGTGAGTTTGAAAAAAAGAAAAGAAAAAAAGGAAGGGAAGATCGACTAAGAAAAGGAGGAGGAAAAAAAAGAAGAAGAGGAATGCAGTGGAGCGAGTGTACAGTATTGGCCACTTCAGCTTTTAAATGGCCATTCAGATGAGGCCGTCCACTGTCTATGTCTAGGAGTGCGTACTACTACATTAAAAGTTGCCTAATGGCGACGCAATGAGTACTTGCCACTGAAATGGTTGCCCTCGCTAAACGTCGGCTGCTGCTCGGCAGCAATGCTGATGGAGGCCCCGACAAAAACAGAGACAAAATCACCCAAATGACTCTGTAAATGGCGTCCCCTTCTCTTCCCTTCACTGACGTAGTACTTTACCGTACTGGTCACTACTAAAAATTCAGTCTTCTGTGACGAGGTCGCCTCTTTTTAGTGAAGTGAAGTAAAGACAATTTGCTCTGTTTTGTTTTTACTTTACTGTACACCAATGTGCAAATCAATGCCACCGTCGACCGATTGCCTCATATATGAGAAGTTAGAGCCGAACAACGTAGGCAACCCGCTGCTAAAGAGGAAGCATCGATATTGCCCCATCTCGGCCGACACCGACGGCGTCTACTCTGCTCTCTAGCTAACTGAACGATTAGCTAATTTAATTTACCACCCCTCGGCAGACACAGAAAACTAAAGGACAGGCGATGAACGAGCATCTTTGGGAACTTCACTTATCGTTTTGGCGTGTGTGTACTTTGCAGGGACGCACCGACACAGTGTGCACACATTAGCCAACAAGAAAAGCACTGGAGCTGCCTTGAACTGCCTTCTTTCTCTCCCAACTTACTTTAGTTTGCCTTTTTGCTCTATGTATTAGCTTTTATTAGTATGCATGCAAACAATGGAAGATTAGTGTAAAAGAAAAACTCGCCGTCTTTGTTCACTCCTCGTTCCTTCACTCATTCACTTGCTCTTTCTCATTCCTCCCTCTCAATCGCCTTCAAGTGTCTGCTTCCGACTAGACTGACTGCTTCCTCAAGCTGAGCAGCAACAGCAATGGACTGCGTTTGGTGCCCGTACCATGTACTTTACAGTACTGCTAGTGGTGTTGGTATGGGCATGCAGAGACAGTGGTCAATATTGACAGAGCGCATTAATCTATCATTGTCTGTTTGTCTGTCTGTCGTCTCGATCATCTTTCTTATGCTCTTTTCTTTTTCTTCTTTTTTTCCCTTGCTCCTTTTTTTCCTTCCTTCCTTCCTTTCGGCAGCTTCTCCGAATTTTGTACCTTATCATTAGCTAGTCACTCTTGCACCAAACACTTTGCTGAGCCAATTGGCAGTTTGCGTTGTTCGGTTTCTTTCTCTTTCTTTTGTCCACCCTGGTCACAATTCCCCAGTGCAGCATACAGGCCAGTGGCGTTGTCTGCCAAAATAACTGGGGACAAAGTAGAGCAACAGACGGGCAAGAAAAGGGAGAGTGCAAGTGATCCTTAGCAGCGGTGGTAGTGCACACAATGGTAAGTGAGTGGTCATCTCTTCTCGATAGTTCTCCTCAATTACTAGCCGAGTAATGGTCGGAATGGTCAGATGAAAGAACAACAAGAAGAGGCAACTGACAGGCTGACGACGAGTCTGCAAGGGCGATCTCGATGTTTGCCTAGCAATGTGGGAAGTGTGCAGTGCTATACTGCGGTGGAAGTGCAAACAGATGCTAATAGGATCAAATGGCAGAGGCCTAAACTAGAACAGAGAAGATCTTAACCAAAGAGGGTAAGACCTTTTCACTGAGAACACAGTGTGCGTGTGTCTGTGTGTCTGTTTTAGCTGTCAAAAGTGGGCCGGTCGAGGGAAGGGAGATAATTAGAAATTAAGTGATGTACAGTGAACAAACAAATGCGCTGTTGTCTTTGTTAGGGGAAAAATAGCTGGTGGCGATTTTCCGAGTAAAAAAAGTTCTAAAATGCAATTTTGCAGTTCTGTCGAACTACAAACTACACTTTAGTGGTGGCAAAAGCAAACAATAAGCGCAACAACAATCGCCAGAGTATGTGCACATTAAGCGAATTGCCGCCCACTCAGCCTCCTTTCTGAAAGAAACTGTGCACCGTTTTCACCAATCACCTTACTCGTTTTTCATTACATTTTCTTGTTCATCTTTACCAACAACCACAACAACAACAACAGCTGCTAATGAGTAAATCACACAAATCTCACAAATCAAACAAGAGCTCAAAGAAGGGAAAATCATCAGCAGGGGCGGAGGGCAAGGGCAAGAGCAAGACGTCCTTTGACGGGGGCGGCAGCAACGTCTACTCCATCAACTTTGCCTCCAAGTGTCTCGGCTTTGCCGGTGCAGATGTGTCCGCCAGTAAAAAGGCGCCTCCGCCGCAAGCGCTGCCCAAGGAGGACTTCAGCAAGGTAAACACCGAGTACGCGTCCGGCTCCAGTGCAGGCAGCAAACAAAGTGGCGCCAGCAAGGTGAACACAGCGTATGCGTCCGGTTCGAGTGCAGCAAACAGCAAAAGTGGCAAGTCGAGCAGTGCCAGCAAGTCCTGGAGCAACAGTGGCAGCGGCAGCAAGAGTGGCTCCGCCAAGAGTGGTTCATCCAAGCAGAGTGGAGCTTCTGCATCGCCCTCAGTTGATCCTGCTGCCGCAGCTGCAGCTGCAGCTGCTGGAAACACTGCTCAACCTCCGCCGCCGCCTCCTGAAGCCTCCACTTCAAAGCAAGCAGCTTCAGCTTCAGCAGGTAGCAAAGAGCAGCAGCAGCCCTCGGTCCCAGCTTCAGGCTCTAAAACACCTGGCAGCGTCTCCACAGAGTACGTGTCCGGCTCGAATGCCAATGGCATGAGCGGAGGAGGATCTCAGCAGAAGGAAGGTAGCAGTGGAAGCAAAACCGTCTCCAGCTGGTCAGCTAAGCCCAAATCGGGAAGCAAGAAAAAGTCCGGCTCTAGTAAGCTGAAGAAGCTGAGCAGCACACACTCGAAGAAGTCCGGCAGCAAGAAGGAAAGCAAGTCAAGCAAGTCGGGCGGCAAATCGTCAAAGGCACCGGTGACCGCAGCCATGACTGCAGTCGTGCCACTGTCGTCGGCTGCTGCAACCGGCACTTCGGGTGCTTCAGGTGCTTCAGGTGCTAGTGGAAGCGGATCGCCTTCAGGCTCAGCTGGCAGTGGAGGAGCGAGTGCAAGTGGCAGTGGCTCTAACGCCCCTCAGCCAGCGTCCTCTAAAGGAAAGTCATCAGCTAGTGGTGCAGCCAGCGGCAGTGGCACTGGCAGTAGGACTGGCAGTGGTTCGGGTAGTGCCACTGGTTCCAAAGTTTCTCAGCCAGCATCCCTCAAAGAAAAGTCCTCCAACGCTGCAGCTAATGTCAAAAGTGGCAGTAAAAAGGGCTCCAGCATGTCCGGCAATGCTAAAGTGTCATCGCATCATTCTCAGTCTAAAAACAAGTCAAGTTCAAAGGGTGAAGATGGCTCGAGTGCCGCCAGCGGAGGGCCGAGTGGAGCTGAAGCCAGCAAAGGTGGTGACGCGTCCTCTGCTAGCAAATCGGCCTCTGCTGGTGGCTCAAAGAGCCCAAAGAGTAAAGCGTCTGGCTCAGCCGCTTCAGGTTCTAATGGAGCTAGTGGCACCGGCAGTGCTGGTGGCAGCGGCTCAAACACTTCTCAGCCAGCATCCTCTAAAGGAAAGTCCTCCGCCAGTGCTGCTGCTAGTGGAAGTGGATCTAAGAGCACTGCTGCGTCAAAAAACTCAAAAAGTGCCAAAAACTCACAGAAAAATTCCTCCAACAACTCTCAACAGGCTTCCGGTGCATCCTCCAAAGCATCTGCAAGTGGTAATGAGCCGGCCATCGAGAGCATTGGCCCCAGTAGTAGTAAAGGCTCTAAAAAGTCATCTGCATCTGTGTCTGCGAGTAGTGTCGGCTCCAAATCAGCTAGTGCCTCTTCAGGTGGCAGCTCAAAGCAGCCAAGTGCCTCTTTTAAAAATCCAAGCTCTCAAGGAAAGTCATCGAAGGCTTCAACTACCACCACCAGTGGTGCTAGTGGCTCGCAATCGGCCGCTTCTGGCTCTAAATCTGCATCCAGTGGAAGTGGTAGCTCAAACGCTGCTAGCAGTAAAAGTCCTAGCTCAAAGTCAGGAAAAGGATCATCGAGCGCTGCTGCTTCTTCTTCTAAAGGATCGAGTGGAGCTAGTGAAGGAGGAAGCGGAAGTGCCAGCAACTCTCAGGGAAGCAAGTCAGCCAGTGCAGCCACTGCCTCTAGCAGAAGCGGAGCCAGCGGCTCAAGAACCTCTGGAGCATCTGGTTCAAGTGCCGCTAGTGGTGCTGGTAGCGGTAGCTCCAGTGCCCCCAGCGGTTCAGGATCAGGCTCTGCCACCACTTCAGGCGGTGGTGGATCTGCTGCCGGCAGTGGAAGCTCCGCCAGTGGTGCAACTTCTTCAGGAAGCGCTAGTGGAAACAGTTCAAACACTTCAGGCAGTGGAGCGTCAATGACCACTCCTAGTGGCTCCAACTCGTCCACTCCTCCTGGTGGAAGCGCAAGCGGAGCAAGTGGCGCGAGTGGCGCGAGTGGCGCGAGTGGTGCGAGTGGTGCGAGTGGCTCTGCAGGCTCTCAACCAAGCGGAAGCGGCAGCAGTGCAGCCAGCTCAGGAAGCGGCGCACCTTCAGGCAGTGGTAGTGGAGCCAGTGGCTCGGGCTCAAACTCCGCAAGTAATGCCGCCTCTTCCGGTGCCGCCTCTTCCGGTGCCACCTCCGGACCAGCCTCTTCTGGCGCCGGCTCAGCGAGCACTAGTACCCCCAATTCTATTCAAAGTAAGAAGTACTCTGAAAAGTGAGTTCGCCTTCAGCAGCACTCAACCCACTCATCCATCGACTACACGCACACATTCGATGTTCAAACAGTCAAGTTCTTCCTCTCTTCGTTTTTTCTGCTCTCTCCCACAATCCACTAGTGCCCTCGCTGATCTGATCTGACCGACTGTTTGAGCAGCTAGACAAATGACAATAAAAGTAAACAACATCTTACCCTTGCGGATGACTTCTCCTCCTTGAGGAACTGCGCATAAGCGGGCACGTCTTTGCTGCAACCGGCGCTGTGCGTCCGTCGCAGCAGTCGCACGAAACGAGTCGCAGAGGCGGAGGTGATCTGAGCAATGCTGCCCTTTCGGTTGCGAGGCGGAGGGGGCTGCTGTTGTGTTGCTGCGCTTGAAGTTGTGGTGGAAGAAGTGCCCGGCTTAGAGGAGCGGGTCTTCTCGCTCTTTTCCGCCGCACGACGAGTGTCATTGGCGGAGGAGGACTTGGGCTTGGAGGAAAAGATTGACCGAGGTGATATGCTTCGAGATGCGTGTGCCTGCAAAGAGAGTGGAAAACAATAGTTAAAGGGAGCACTTTTTGGTTGAGCACCAGTTTCGCTTACGTTGGCAGAAGATTGGTGAATGCGATCAGAGCTGAGACTAGAGCCAAACCTCTGGCAGAGTGAGTCAGGTAAGAGGTAGGAGGCAATGAGCGCCGTCATGCTACTGCAAAGTAGGGTAAAGTTGAGCTGGTTAGCAAAAACAAAACTAAACGAGTTTTTTTCACTTACTCTTTTCGCCTTTTAGGCATCTTCGACGGATCGGGCATATCCTTGTCGCCGACTGAAGAGCCATCCTCCTCAATGACGTCCTCCTTGCTGGAGGCACCCAGGCGGACGTCAGCCGAGGTGGGCGTCATCACATTTCCGCTGCCTTTCCCACCTCCAATATCACTGTCTCCGCCGCCACCGCCGCTACTGCCAACAACGCCCATTGAGCCACTGCTGCTGCACATCTGCAGTCCTCTCAGGCCTTTCACCAGCGAATCGAGTTGCAGCTCGGGATCCCGACTCAGCAGACTCTTCTTCTTCTCCTCCTTTGCCGCCCGTGCTCTACTGGAAGACGTTTTTAAGAGAAGCGAGTCCACAGAGACGGCACACTTGCGGTTCAGCTCAATGGAGATGCTGGCTGCGTTCAGTGCCCCACTGCTGCACGATGATTGATCGTCGTTGCTGTGTGGTTTAGTTTGGTAGGCAAAAAAAGAAAGAAAAGTGTTAGTAAAAGCGTACCAAAAGTCAAAAAAGTATGTGTCACCATTACTGTCATGTTTGAATTAGTGCTTTAAATTACAACTACTTCTACCACCATTTCCTTAATATTGATTGGGTAAGATTCACGTAATTAAACTAAACAAAATCAACATTGCAATCATAACTGCCTGAAAACTGTAAATCTTGTTAGTTTTTAGACTTTCTTAAAATCTTTTTTCCGCAATTCAAGATTCTTGTTCTCATGCTCAAACGCCGTCTGTCAGGCCTAAATTGACCTGAATTCGCTTAAATTCACTTAGATGGGCAAAGTGGTAAAAAGCGATTAATAAAATATGACACAAGGCAGACAACGTGGGAGAGGGAAAAGACATGTAGCGATGTGATGGTTGTGTTGGCAGTTTTGAGATGGCTTTCCAAAAAAGAAAGAAAAACCCACCACACTGTATGTGCTGTTAAATCTAAATTAAATTTAAACGCGACACATGTCGTTCCCCAGAACCATCTAAACACCCAACCAAAGTCGTCATTCTCCTCACTGTTCTCTTCATTGTGAAACCGAGCTCTACATTCGTTTCTTCTTCTCCTTAAATAATGCAATTGATGCTTAATTGCCCAAATGGCACTAACTGGGCTCAGTTGAAAGGAAACAGAAGACAGGCAGGCATTAAAAAGGGAAACTTTTAATAGAGCCCATTTGCAGAGAGTGCACTGCACTTTTCCCTGTGAACTTGACGCTGACACTTACTGAGCTGATTGCAAGATTGAAAAAACTGGCTAAAAAATTAGTGCACTGTGTTTGTCTGCTGCAGTTTGCAAAGTCTACTCTTTAGTGGCGGTGTGAGTGTCAGATCGTAGACAGCCCAATGGCCGCTAAAACCAAAGTTTAATTAAATTATAACAATCACACTGCAGCTAATGCAAAACGCAGCAAAGCACAGCTATTCGCCGCAGTTTTTAGTTAAAATCATTAAACTTTTTTTTCACTAAAACGACTATTCTTTTGTTCGATTGGCATACTGAAAGACACCGTCACTATGTGTTCATAGTCTGCTAGGGACAAACAAAGGGAACAGTGATCGCAGTCTTGCAGCTCTAACAGAAAGCCCCAATGATTACAGCACAATAGAGTGGCGGTGGTAGTGGCCGTAACAGTACATCAGTACCAGCAATAAAGCCAATTATCTGCAGACGTTCAGTGTCGTCGTTCAATGCAGTTTTGACTATCGCAGTGCGCAGCGCTGGTGCCGATTTAAATAATAATCAGTCAAGGAGAAAAAGGAAAAGAATTTAGCCAAAGCAAAATGAGAAGAAAAATGTAGAGGAGGAGGAAGAAAGAATGATAAATGGATAAAGAAGAAAAAGAAGTTGAAAAGGCAATGCTTACATGCTGTTACTGCAGCTGGGACTGGGTGTACTGAGCTCAGAGGGGCTGAGGCCACCGCAACTCGAGTTGAGCGGCGACCTCGAACCACTCTCCCGCCGGTGCAGCAGACGCATATGTCGGGGCTCTCCGGGTACTGTCAGCGAGTACTTCCGCGGAAAGTTGTAGCCGCCAGGGCCACCCCCACCGCCGCCCGATCTTCCGGCGGCAAACTGCGACGGCAGATCAAATGCCTGACTGCCACCGTCCTCATCGTCGTCGTCGTCCTGGCTGCGCAGCGACTCACACCTCGACTCCTCGTCATTGTTCAGACTGGAGTAGCTGCTGCAGCTTTCCGGTGGTTTGCTGTTGTTCCGCCGCCAGTTGCCAGAACAGCTGCCTTCACCACCACCATTACCACCACCTTCGCCAATGACATCATCGTCGCCCTCAAAGTCGTCGTTGATACCTCCGCATCCTCCTCGTTCTCCACTGCTGCTCGGGCGATCGGTGGGCGTTTGCTGGGAGGCGGCACTGTGCTCGGAAACGGACCGCGGGTACTGGTGCTTGTTGTTGGGGTGATGGTGGTGGTGGTGAGAATGCTGGTGCTGGTGATGGTGCTGGTGGCCAGTCGGCGGCTGGTCAGCAGTGCTGTCACTTCCGCTGATTGTCTCGCCGCTATTGTCTCGACTGAAGCTGCCACTGCCAACGCTGCCATTGTGTTCAATGCCAGTGCCGCGTTTGGAGGATGCCATTGCACTGGCCCCGCCGCCGCCGCCGTTGTTGTTGCTGGCTGAGTGAGAGAGCGCCGTAGAGCCGCTAGACATGTTTGCTGGCAATTGCTGTTCTAGGCCTGTTCCGTGGAAGCTGCAGCAGGTCTCTGCGCTATTGTGGTCAGTTGAATGCTGATGTGCTCCTCCGCAGTGGTTTGTCTCGTTGATGACGGTTGAACCCAAGGCGGCACTGATGCAGTGACAACCATATGATGCTGCCTGATCCTGCAAAAAGAAAAAGTATGTTAGTTGGATAGGCAGCACATCTCAAAAGAGTATTTTTAAAAAGCGTAAGTACCAGCCAGTGGCAACTCAATTAAAACTTAAACCCTTTTCATGTCGCTGTAAATAAGCCGCCCTCAGAGGAGCTGCTAATAAGAAGATACACCAAAAGTAATCAAAAGGCTGGCCAAGTTGTCTCTTTGTTGGCAAGCGTGAATGTTGACAGCTATCGTCGCTTTCAAACTTGTAACGAGCTGTCCTTTTGTGAAACAAAACAACTTGCCACCCTTGAGCTTAGGCTATCTTCAGCTTCTGCACGTCCACAAAATTAGCTTTCTCCCCATCCCTCCCCTATCCGCTAAAGAATGAGGCAATTAAGGCCCTTTCTTGTTCATCTCTTTTTCCGTTGAGCAGCAAACAATAGATGAGTTAGATCACTTTAAATTAGCTCATCCACACACACACGCACACAGTTGGAGTGCTTTAATTAGTTCATTTGCACCAGACAGCTCAACCTAAATGAGAAGAAGAAAAAAGAAAAAACAAAATAAAGCTGTTTTTCAAAGTTGGCGCGTGCAAGTGGTGATCCCCGCTACCATCACAATGATCATCATCATCATTCTCAGCAACAAGAACAACATCCTCGTCTCTGTCTGACACCTGCTGTTGATTTATCACCCAACTGCACTGGTAATTAGTCAAATGAAAAGTGAACACTCACTTTCAGTACCACTTCCAGTGCCAGCCGACGGATGCTGACTAATTAGAGCAAAAACAGAGAACCTAAATCTAAATTTGCGAGCCTGCAGTACTTTAAAAATACTAGCTATTACCAAGACTAGCACACACACACACTTACACTATCAAGCTTGTTAAAGTGGTTCAAAACACAAAGTTCAGTGGGTGAATGAAGTTGCCATGTTGGAGAAGTGATAACGCACGAGTGAACGACAAATGAAAAACTGAGCTGAACTGAGCTGCTGTCGCTGATTCGACGCTGCAGCTTTAATTAGAACGCCTTCCTCAGAAACGTGAGCCTCTCCAAACAGTGCTCCTCCGCAGTCACCGATCTTTCTATTAATAGAGCACAGCACAGCACAGACACACTCTAGGTGACAATGAAAAAACAGTGCACCAGTAATGTCTGCAAATCAAATGCCGTGAACAACACGATGACGTGAGAGTGTGACACACAAACACTCAAACCAAATCGGACAGAATCGATACAGGAAGTGGTGGTGCGTAGGAACGGGGCTGCAAAATAAGTCATTGCGACTTTCAAATGTGTTGACGACGTCGGCTTCGCTGTTTTTTCATTGAGACAGATACTGCTTCACAATTCACCCTCACCCACCATTGATTACATCAGTGAATATGAATATGAAGCATTCAACCTAGCGCTTCTTCCTCCTTTTATTATTTTGTTCTTTCGTGTAGTCGCATGCATTTAGACATTTTTCTGCTGCTCCTGCCGACTAGAGCACAAGAGCAGGGTACTCTTTGACAGATTTTCATGTTTTCTTTCTTCTTTTTGCATCAGACATCAGACTGGTTTGACAAACGCCAAACAAGTCAAGAAGTGCGCTCAACAGAAGAAGTTGTCTGGTGATAGTGCTGGCGGTGGTGATGATGCTGGCGGTGCTGTTGCTGTTGCTGCTGTTGATGCGGTCAAAGTAAATACTCAAAGTGAATCATCACGGCAATTGAGTTAGAGGGTAGTCGTGAGTAGTTGAATTGCCATAGAATTGCTGCCACGCAACTGTCTGTCTGTCTGTTTGTGTGATGTGTGTGCATTCATTACTATTGGTGGGCCAAACTGAAGTGAAGTCAAAAAATGGAAAAAACGATAAAAACGTGTCACTCACTGAAGCTGAATGTCGTCTGCATGTCGTCCCTGTGCCGGTAGCTGAATAATTGATAATATTTACCAAATGTATTCTGTCGCACATTTACACACATTTATCGTCGCAAAATGAGTCAGAAACACATTGACAGCAGAGCGTTAACTAACTGGCAAACCTAAGGTACAGTCAAAAAAATGTTTGACAAAGTTAAAACCTTTCTGAGCATTCAATAAAAAAATAAAAAACCAAAATTTTAACATTTTTAAAATGAAACGTCAGTTGCTTTAAGAAATAAAAAACACTTAGAATAATTTAGTTTAGTTTAGATGACGCTGGCCAATGCGGTTGCAGTGGCAGTTGTTGTGGCTATCTTTTTGTTGATTAACAAAATTGACAGACAGAGTCTTAGACACCATCAGTGATATTGCTGTTTGGAATGATGGTGATGATGATGCTCCTGATGATGATATTACTGGGATTGGTCATTTTGCCAGACTTTTTATAGCCAAAGTTCTGATTAAATCAACGTTTTATTTTTTGTCTTTAACTCATTAGTTAATGTAATAAAATGCGTATGTGAAAAAATAAATAACTTTAGCTTTGTATAGCTGACACCGCTTAGAGTGCTCACAAAACCAAGAAAACCGAGCTAACTATTTTCTGTCGCCTCTTAAAAGCCTCCATATTTTGTCCAGTAAATATAAACAGGAAAAAAGATTCTAAGAAAGAAGGAAAAAAGCTTTCAATAAAAACAAAACAGAGCAAGTTGATGATAAATTCCCTCGATTAGTTGAAGAAAAAAAAAGAGAAAACGACCCAAACAACTGAGCAAACGCAAGAAAGTCCTCATCAGTAAACTCTACTTTACATTAGTGAATAAAGTGCAAAATAAATTGTCGGGTTCATTAACTTTATTTGCAAAAGCAAAAACAAATTAAATTTTTTAATTTAAAAATTATTTTACATTTATCCTAATTGTTAACTATCTTGCGCAGCATTCTTCAATTAGCTTACCAAAACTAATTTTTAACTATTGATCCTTCAATTTCAGTTAGGTGCAATTTACGCTGATGTCAACCATGCACTTCTCATTCATTACTGCCACAAAAAAGTACATTAAGTTGCGAACTCAGTTTTAAATATTAACAATGACTGTTTTTTAACAAAAGATAAGCATTTATTTAAAATGTTCATAAAAGTGTGTGATCATAAAAAGATTTTAATAAACATGTATTTCTCAATTTTTTACTTAAACGGTAAAAGGAACTAACAAAACTAAGTGGTGTTTAAAAAAGTACATATCAAAAGGACATTTTAAAAAGAATAGGCAAATGAACAGCAACGGCAAAAGTCTCTTTGAAACATTGCCTTCCCCTCTTCTTCTAATGAAGGAGTACCCGCAAGGCGACGACAACTAAACATTTCGGCTGTTAGGCAAACAGTAAATTGCTACTATGATTGCCCATGAACGGCAACGACATCAGCAAATTCTCTCTCTCATTCTCTCACACTCATTCACTTACTTTTTCAGATTTGCTTTCAAAACGTTTCTTAGAAGAAAATAATGCAAAAATATACAAATTAACGGAATTGACAATTGAGAAATTTGCATTTTTAAATATATTCATTTACATTTAAAATGTTGAGTGTGGTTGAATAAGAAAGAGAAATGATGAGAAATAATGCATCAAAAAAGTGTGCACTGGTAAGTTAAAACAGGAAAAATGTTCACTGATGATGAAAGTAGTAGAAAGTAAAAGTAAAAGAAATGTCAAGCTAAAGTTAAAGTCACAGCTCTCTGACAACATCAACTCACTGGCATGCAACTCAAAAAGGACTCTGTCTAAAACAAAGGACAGCAGAGATTGCTGCTGCTGTTGCTGTTGGTGCAACTGCTAGTGCTGCTGTCAGTTAAATCTGGCGCTCAAATTAGCAACTTTCGAAGCCTAGAGTTTTTGATTGTCAGAAGAAAGAGACAAAACCGACATAGAAAGGGGTTAATCAAATTGTAAATTTGCAATTTACATTCGATCAATTACTGATTGAGTCTGCCAAGCGAAGAAGGGGCTAATCTAGCAATGAGTTTGAGCCTGTGTGCTTTGTTCGTTCACAACAGGGTAAAGACGGCCCAACACACAACTGCTTCCTCTTCCTGTGTGAGACACTTTGTCTGTGGCAAAGTCAACGGAAAAGTTGACGTCGTCAGCACCGTCGGCACTGTGAAAACACCGGAAAGTTTGAGCAACTTTCTGTGTCAACTGAACACACACACGAATAGTCGGACAGTGAATTGTGTCGGTCTGTGTGTACATTAACGGAAGAGAAGCAACAAAAAAGAAGATGGAAAACAGAGGGCATCTTTATGGTTAAATAATTTCCTCATTTCAGACATGAGGGAGCAGAGAAGATAGTGAGAGAAAAGAAGAACAAGGAAAGAAGAAAAAGAAGAAAAGGACCAAAGTTAGCTAGTGATCTACGGCTTTGGCAGCTTTTTGGCGTTCTGTGAGAGTGTCTGTGGGTGCGGTGACAAGCAACTTCCGCACCAGAGATGTCACAATTCAGCTGAGGAAGAAGATTCTGGAGCCCACAGAATCGACTCAAAAGTGCAAGTGTTTTAAGTGAATTACAGTGGATCGAATAGATGACGGGACAAAATGAAAAGGGGAGAGGGAGAACGGGCAAAAGAGAGAACAGAAAAATCGCAAATAGACAAAAAGACAATGAAAACGGCAGCTAAGCCGACAGTATCCTACTTTCTTCTCTACTCGTCTTTTTTCTTTTTTCTTTTTCTGCTTCCTCCACTCTCGTTCCTCGTCGCTGTAAATCACACAAAGAAGACGACAAAAGAGAGAGAGAGAGAGACGATGAATGTGATACAAGACAAGACTGTGCAGACGGGCGGCAGCAATCTGACCACAGCAATGGAAATCGATTGCAGCAGCAGCAACGGCACCAGAGGCTCTGTCATTTGACTGCATCTGCAGACACCGATTGCGTGCATTGCAGAATGGCGGCAGATGCTCGCCTAGATTTGAGCCGTCGCTGACCGTCATTTTTTCTCTGACAATTTTATTTGTTTGTTTGTGTCCGTTGGCAAACACTGCCCGCTAAACGTGTTGGGTTTAACGCGCAAACGAGGCGTAAACGTGAAGAGCTGGTGTTGGTGGTGGTGCTGGTAACGCTGGTGGTCACTGCCACCACCATCATGGCCGACCACAAAAAACTATGCTGCTGTTGTTGCAGTGAACTGAGCGAGGATAAATAAGCAAATATTGTGAAAATAAAGTATAATGAAATGGCGGTCGAGGCACACAGACAGACAGACAGACAAACAGCACCAAGATACACTATTATCTGCTCCGTCTCGCCCGATGGCAGTAGATGAAAAGGAGACGGGTGAGTGGAAAGGTTTTGCCGAAATTTCACTCATTTCCACTCACTGATGCAAGAGTAATGAGTAAAAGTAGAGTTCACGTACAGTCCACTGAAAACAAAATGTGCTTTCTAGGAGATCTTGGAAATCGGTTTTTCAAACTGTCAAATGTCAGCACACTGCTGGCGTCAATGATGTGATTTATGATCATGTGGCCAGATTGGCATTGTTGTGCCTGGTGGTTGAAGTAAAAGTAAGGTAAAAAAAAGCAGCGCCAACTTTACACACACAAATTAACAATAAAAGTGAGGGCAGACAAACAGTAGCAGACTGGCAATCTGTTGGTGTCTGGCATTTACTAGTGCCACTTGATCAGTCCACACAGCATCGAGCGAACACTGCACGGCAACAGCAAAAAACAGAGAGTAAGGCAATTAAAAAGCAGCAACTAGTAAAAGAACATGCTCTAAGAGTGGTGGAAAAGAAACAATAATTACTCTTTGATATTAGCATTTTCTACAGCAAACACACACACATTTAAAAGTAATGCGAAAATAAAGACTGCATCAAAAAGGGATTTGATTTGTTTTTGTACATAAGAGAAAATAAAGACAAAATTGTTGTACCTCAGTAAGGTACCTCTTTCACTCACAGAGGAACACGTCACAGCAGCTGCAGCACTTACTTGGTTTGCCTTGATGCACAACGACGCCGATGACAATTGAGATGCCCGAGGAGATGACAATTAAGTGGTGAAATGATCCGAAAGCATAGACACACACAAACACAAACACAGACAGATATACACCACCAACACGCAGACAAATAATATCGATGTGCACCGCTGCGAAAGCTGTGCACAGAGTAAAAGGGGCACTGCACGTCACGTTAGATGATTTATAATACTGTTCGTTGCGTTGAACAAAAAATGGTAATGACTACAACAAAATACAGCCAGCTAAAAATCACCGAAAGATGATAGCTGCTGATAAGGTAGGTAAACTTGACACAGAAATAGGCGAATGCATGTGCTCACTCTCTCACACGCACACCTCCAATCATCAAATCACTATTGGGCTGCAATTAACAGATCAAACACCGACACAAGTGCACAAGTAATCGCACACACACACATACACGCACAACAACAGCAGAAGTAGTAGTGGTGGTGGTGATGGAAAGCGCGCCAAGTGCTTTAGCACTGATTCAAGTGATATGCAAAGAGGTGCCACTGGAAGAAACTGACACTGCAGGAGAAAGAACAGCAGCAGCAGCAGCGACGACGACAATAACCGATGACTGGCGTACAGACTGCTGCACACCCGGATTCATTCTGAAGAGTGGCACACGCTTTGACTACCAACACGCTTTGCCAGACGGGGATACAGCGAAAAGTGCACTGTTGGGCTGCTGCTGCTACTTCCAGCAGACAAAGAAGAAGAAGGGCTTGAGGGAGAGATGGTTAGTTGTAACAGAGAGCGGGAAGCTGATAGAGAAGTGGAGAGAGAGAGAAAGCGAGAGACAGAGACAGAAAGCAAGCAAGGGGAAATAGCGATTTGCTGCCATTCGCTTGGGCGGTATATATACCAATGGCAAATCAACAGAGAGAGAGAGAGAGAGAGAGAGAGAGAGAGAGAGAGAGAGAGAGAGA
>JAALOO010001035.1_pt2 | contig 18763 bp, 24 predicted proteins | sample 7257641 | NCBI WGS metagenome assembly JAALOO01 (sample SAMN14085613, study PRJNA598686) | mite metagenome | biome: ENVO:01001000; feature: ENVO:01001002; material: ENVO:01001226; isolation source: single female mite from University of Michigan culture on fish food culture... ...
GCCCAAATGCTTTGGAGCATGTTGGGCACTGGTAAGCTTTAATGCCAGTGTGCACCACTTTGTGTCGTTTGAGATCACTCTTTCGACCAAACGATTGGGAGCATGTTGAGCACTGGTAAACTCGAATGCCAGTGTGAACAAGCTTGTGTTCTTGGAGATGACTCGTCCGCCCAAATGCTTTGGAGCATGTTGGGCACTGGTAAGCTTTAATGCCAGTGTGCACTATTTGGTGTCGTTTAAGATAAGATGGACAATCAAAGCTTTTGTCGCACTGCTGACACTTGTGGCTCTTCTTAGCTTGTCTACGACGACGGCTCCGCTGTTGTTCCCCAGTTGCACTCCTCGGGCTACGGTTGACCACTGGTTCGGTGTTTTGCTGAGGTTCTGCAGAATAAAAAGTGTTAGTCAAAATATAAAATGAACGCCAAAACAACAACTGACCACTGACTGCTGAATGATCATCATCATCAATTTCAGTGGCATCTGAATCCGTTTCGTGTTCTTCGTTGACATTTTCTGCTTTGTTTGTTTCATTGGCATTTGTTTTATCAGAAAATTCCTGTTCCATAATTGCGTGAAACACAACATCGAACATATCAATTGCAGATTCAGTCTGCTCTTCAGTTTTCACAACTGTTTCTACAAAAAGTAACATGAGTAAAGTTAAAGGTATAAAAATGAACTATCCACTCACCGTTTTCTTTTGATTTATCATCATTACTTTCTAAAACTTTGCAATCAGTCTCTGAATCTTCTTCTTCTTCTTTCACCTCCACTGTTTTGGCCCGTTCTTCGACCTCACAATCAAACTCGTCGTACATATCATAAGTTTCAGACATTTTCCTTTAAATGACAATAAGACTGATTCTGCAGAATAAGACGAGGAAAGCTACTAAAATGACTGTAAACAAAACTGACCCAACTGAGCGAGCACACTGTCTCTGTCTCTCTGTCTCTGCCCACAGTGCTCCCCAGGATCCTAGAGCATAAACAAAACCGGTTTTGCTCATGTTCAGTGCTTACGCTCTTGCAAAGATAAATACAATTTTTTTGATAAAAAATAAAAATAAAAATAAAATTTTTTAACTTATTGCTTTAATTTTTTAAAATTTTTTGATAACAACAAACAATTTTACAATGTTTTGAATATAAATAAAAAGGTAAAAAAGAAAATCTTGGTTGTTTTCTTTAGATCACCAATTCAGGTCAAGTTTTTCATTGAAACAAAAACAAAGAAAATCCGATATTTGTTTGTTTTGCTTCAACCTCAAACGAAATCAAAACAAAAAACATCTGAACACCGTCAAACGGAAAAGAGCAACCCAAATGAAGGAAATCAAAACAAAACAAAAATTTAAAAGTCAAAGTCAATTCAATCATTCCTTTTCTCTCTTTTTCTCTCTTTGATTGCTGCCCTGGTTTTATTGATAGCTAGATCGATCTGCCTCAAAACCAAAAAATAAAAAACCGAAAATTCAAACTAGAAAATAAAATTAAAAAAACAAAAATTCACAGCAAAAACGGCAATTCAATTAGCATAAAAAATAAAAAAGTGAGCTTAGCTTTTTTTGTTTGAGCAATATCAAATGGCACTGCCGTACAACATTTATCAATTTACCAACCAACCACCGTTCCCTTCTACTACTACTAAACCATTTTCCATTGCACTTTTGTACGGTGAAAAAAGGAGATTTTCATTCGCTTCAGCCTTTCTCTGACAATAATCGTTCACGCTCACGCATTGCATCCTTTACGTTTGTTTGTTCAGCCAACCGATTTTTCTTTTCTCCCTCCAACTCGCTCTTTCCATTCAATAGAAATTGTGCACTCTTTTCACTCTGCTGTGATCAGCCGTTGCAGCAGCAGCAGCAATGGTGGCGGATCACAGGGCATTATTTTTTTTTCTTCAAACGAAACCCAAGCAAACGAGAATACGAAACAAAAGAATATTCTGTGCAGCAGCAGCATAGGGTGCAAAGCAAACATTCATGACGATGATGGTGAGAATGCTTCTTCTTCTTCTTCCTCTTCTTCTGCTGGTGATTTAATTTTCAAAGCTTGCACCACCACCACCGCCACTATTGTGCCTTCGTTATGCAGCGGCACACTGTGCTTGTTTGTGTGTGTTTGTTTGTTTGTGCACTGGAATCGAGTTTGGAAAAGATGGCAAGAAAAAAGAGAGAATTTACATGCATCGAAATCTTTGCCTTTTTTTCCCTTTCTCCTTTTTTCCTGTTCCCCACCGTTTGCACGGCTGCACTTGGCACCACCACCACCACAAACCAAAGCAGTGATTTTTTTGCCGTTTTTTTGGAACTGCTGCTGCTGCTGCTGTAACCGGAATCACCGGAATGCTGCTGCAGTGCAATGCAGTACTCACTCCCAAAATAGGTTAGAATAATAGACGACCCAACGAGAGAATCACCCCCTTTTCCAATTCTGGAAATAGTGCCACCAAAAGGCAAAAAGAGGCGAGATTCACTTTGGCAATAAATAAACAGCAGCAGCTCTTGAACCCCTTCTTCTTCTTCTTCTTCCCAAACAGGAACACAACCTCAATGAGCTTAAATACTGATTCTGTGTATTCCTGTGTGTGTGTGTGTTCGATTTGATTTTGGTTCTGGTTGGTTTGGTTCTGTTTGGCTAGGTTTGTCCGTCCTGATGATTCATAGCGGCTACAACTCATTGAAACACCGTAGCGGAATCAGGCACGGAAACGAGCTGCTGTTTTCCGCTCCAGAAATATTGAAGGCAGGATTCTCTTTTTTCAGCCCTAGTTTGCCTCCTGCTTCTCTGGTGATTTTGCTCATTCTGCCACACACTCTTTTTCCTGCTCTGAACTGAATCCACCTCAAATACACAGTCAGGCAAAGATAGATGGATGCTAATGGACAACGTAGTAGTGTTCCCAGCAATACGCTGTGGCAATGAGGTAAACTCGGTGTGTCGGCTCTTTTTGAGGTAATAAATAGTAAATGGCGGCGGTGGTGGTGATATTGTCCTCTATTTAGTGTTGGTGTGTTTTGTAGTTGATGGTGATGACTGTAATAGTAATAATAATAATGAAAAGAGTTTTGATGGCTTTTGGCTGCTGCTGCTGCTGCTGCTGTTGCTGGCAGGCAGAATAAAGGAAGGAAGGAAGTGAAGAAGAAGAAGAAGAAAACACGGGAGGAAGACAGGTTAATAAACGAGAGAACGAGGTGTGCAAAATGTGCTTGTGTTTGTGTGTGTGTGTTTGTGCCCAATGAGGATCATAAAAAGGGGAAAATTATTATTTGGTTATGTGCTCTATGTGCACTCTATTACGGGCTACCCTCATCATCAGTGTAGGAGTTTGTTGGCCTGCTCGCGTAGTTTAAATAAAAATGGCAAACATTTGGAATAATAAAATTGAAAAGGTGTTGGCGGTAATTTTCTATTGCAGCAAACAACATTTATATTTTAAAATTGCAAGTTGGTGTTGCTAGTTTGTTTGTTAGTTTGCTGCTAAACAACACTTTTCAGCTCTAAAAGTAAACATTTATTTTTGAGCTTTTTTTGGGCAACATTTTTTTCCAGTTGCCACCATTCTGAACTGCAAAAGAGCTCCGAAGATGGATCGGAGCTCGGAGAAATCGTACGTTCAACTTGTTGGCTGACTGAAAAGCAGATTAGGAAAAGGAAACAAAAAAGATCTTTAGTGCAAAAAATTCTTCAGTACGTGGGTACTTGAGGCAGAGTTCAGAAATCTAAACCTTTTAAGACAAAAAAATTTGTTGCAAAATTGTTACAAATAAGTTACACATATAAAACACACACACACAAAACTCGCTTCGCTTCGACACTAAACAAACAGCAGTAATTTAAAACAAAAAAAACTTTTAGTGATTAACTTGTTTTGTTTTGTTTCACATTTTTCTGTTTTTTTTCAACCAAAAAAAAGTTATTATTTTTACATACAAAAACTGGCAGGCCAAGCCGAGCCGAGAGTGACCATCTCTTTTTGGGGCAGCAGCAGCAGCAGCAGCAGCAGTCCAGCAACTCAAAAGCAGCTACTTTGATTGAGCACCGCCCTAATCCATCATGTTTCACATGCTTTTTTGCTGCTGGTGCACCAAAGACCCAATTTAATAATAGGCAGCAGCAGAAATATTGTCCTCTTCGGGTTTGTGCAAGAGGACAAAGAGGACACACACACATTCTTGCCCTGTGTTCAAATGTTTTGCGTCATCAACAAGAGCTTACTAGCTTTCACAGCTGTGTACAGCAAAAGTAAAAAGTAGTTGTAGTTGTAGCTGCTAAAATGTAAAAAAATCAAACTCAACAAACCACCCAGAATAATGGCAATTAGATTTGCATTTTTTAATTAAAACTCGGGCAATCACATTTAAATTGGAAATTGCTTTAGCGACAAAAAAAGACTGCTATAAAAGATGCATTAGAAAATTTTTTTTATATCGATTTAAAAGTTTTTTGTGTTGGCTACTAATTGTCTAAAAAAATGAAAAAATAAATAAAAAACTGTTTTCTAAAAAATTTCAAAAGTAAATAAAAAAATTATTATCACTTAAAACTACCACCGTTAAAAACAAATCAACATTTCCAGTTCACCAACATCATCACAACTAAATGAGGCGGTTGCCAAAAACTAAAAAGCTAAACAAAAAACAACAAATCATAAAGACTAGAATTTGTTGCCAGCAGCCACAAAACAGGAAAATCATTTTTAAAGCAGAGAATAAATTCCGTAACCGCGCTTTTCCGGAGACAAATTCCTCTCTGTGCGGTGACCACCAAACAAAATTTTTTTTTCTAAGTTTGCCCTTATTTATAAAGTAATGTACACTGGACTGGATCAACTTGTCCGAGAGAGGGTAAGGGGAGAACAAAAGGAAGAAAGGGAAAAAGGACAAAAAAGGTTAATGGAGGCAAAGTTTAAGTTGCAAGATACGACCACCGCCGCTGCTGCTGCTAAACTTTGCTGCCCATTAAAGACAACATTTGCCCCATTACTTTTAATGTTCGACAGCTTATCGAACGCCATTTTGGAGCACTGGCAAGCGGCAAACTCTGGTAGTTCCTATCGGGTGTATTTGTGTGTCCTTTCTGGCTTCTCATTTTCTGTTCTGTTCTGTTCTGTGTTCGATGAGTCAGTTTGTGTGTCATTACGGCTGGAAGCAAGTTTCACTCTCTTTTTCTCTTTCCTTGCACACGGAGACAATTTAATGAGCTTTCATAATGGACTTTGGAAAAGTAAAAGTAAAGCAGGAAACGAATTTTCAATTTTAGTGATATCTTCTGCACTACTGAAAAAACTGCGCACTAAACTAAAGTTATTTGACTGCTGGCTGACTACAAATAAATTTTTCAGCAAAAAAAATCTTAATTTTAAAAAAGTCAAATAAAGAACAAACAAAAACGAGTAAATTAAAACTCATTAACCGAGTGGAATGTCTCTGATTTTTTTGTCCGTTTGTGTATTGATTCAATCTTTCTATTCTTTTTTGCTGTTTTTGTTGTTGCTTTCAGCTAAAAGTGAAAACAAAAAAGTAAACAAAATTTAAATAGAACAATTTAAAGTTGTTTGCAAAAACTTTTGAAAAATCAATACAAACATTCCGATCAAGTTTTCTTTCTGGTAACTATAAAAAGAAACAGGTCAAATTTTTAAACGGTAAAACTAATTTTTACTTTAAGTTTTTTGCAAAAGTCAGCTATCTTTTTAACAACATAAAAAACTGCAGCAATTACACACACAAAAATGTCTCAAGCCTCAAAGTAAGCAACAAAAAAATAAAAAGAAAAAACTAAAAAACAATAAATAAAAAAGAAGGCAGCAATTGCACCCAATCAACTTTCCAAGAATTGCTAAAGAAGAAAAAAAAGGAAAAAGAAAAAGAAGAAGGAGGCACCAGAAATATAATTCGATTATTTAATTTACTAAATTGTCCGCCACCAATTCTGGCGATTCTGGCTTTTGTTTTTGCCTAATTCTTCTTCTTTTTCTTTTCCATTTGCCCACGCCTCTGTTATTTATTAGCTCCTTACTTTTGCTCCCTCTATTTTTCTTCTTAGCAAATGTGCGACTATTATGTAATTTAATTTTTCCTCTTTTCTCTTTCTCTCTCTCTCTCTTTGTTTTCATTCTTAATTTGCAACTGTTCAGTTCTGGTCGTCTCTGAATGCCAAATTTGGAAAAGGAAGAATGAAAAGGAAAGAAAGAAAACGAATATATTCTGGGAGAATTTTGTTGATTATTATTAATGAGATAGGCTTGCCTAGAGTAGGCAAGGACTAATATTTATTGGCTCAGGTTTCACCGTCTGTCTTGTCCTGTTCTGTCCTGCAGCCTTAGGTTTCGTGTCAAGAATGCACGATACATACACTCGCCAGTGCAAGTATGAGCCCAAGTGAGCTACCTAGGCTTTACGTGTCTGCTGCTGCTGCTGCTGATGGCAAATACTTGTTTAGTGAGCTAGAAACGGTAAGAGAGAAAAAAAGAGGAAAAAATCAGGTAATGAAAAAAAGAAAATCTAGAGCAAAAATAAGGTGTCAAAGAACTACATGGGCAAAACAGAAAACAGAAAAAAGAAAAAATCTACAAGAAAATCCACTTTTAGGTGGATCAAGGTAGTAGCCAAAACAGTTTTTTTCTTCTGAACATTTATGAAAAATCGTCATTTTCATAAAAAATAAAAACCAGAAAGTGAAAAGAGCGCCATACCTTGGAAAGGGAGAGCACTTCACAAAAAAAAACAAAAAAGTTCGAAAAGAAGAGCAAATCGATCAGTTAGGCCTCGTCATCAAATCTCCTTCTTTCTCTTCACTCTCCCACCTCATCATCATCATCACAACTCACTTTTAACAACTTTCACCTCTCAAAACCAACAACAACTTTCTCCTCATCATTTTTTCAAGAAAACTCCTCAAAAACTCCCGCAACAAAACTCCCAAAACTCCTCACTACTATGGGCCGCTTCACCCGCAGCTACTACTGGTCGCTGGCGGGCGTCACCCGTCATTCAAAGCTTTATTATCTCCTTCAAGGATGGCTGCACCGAGGTGGGCGTTTCCTGCGCCAGCACCTCGCCTTCCTGGGCACCGCCGCCGGCATTGGCCTTCTTCTGGTGGTCGGCTACCTCCTCATCCTCTCCAGCAACCTCATCGAGCGCCGCCTGCAGGCGGACTACAGCGGTCTGCTGGCGAAGCTTCGCCTGGAGAACTCCGTTCTCCGCACGGAGATTGACGTCCTCAGGGGACTGCGAATTGACTTTGTGGCCGCCAGTAAAGCGCAGCAACAGCAAACTCAGCCTCAACTTTCTGAAAACGGTGAAAAAGAGGAAGTTTTTGGGAGTTCTCCGCAGTTCTCCCTCCTCCTCCTAAAATCAGCTGAAACTTTAATCCCAGCAGAAGAAGTGCAGGAGGTCAAGAAGATGGTGGACCAAAAAGTGGAGGTGGTCAAGGATGAGCCAGTGAAGAAGGCTGAAAAAGAAGTGCTTTAGATAGTTTTCTGCAAGAAAAAGGTTTCAGTTTTGTACTTTACATTTTGGGCAACATCTTTGCTCAACACTTATTCTCTCTTTCAGGTGTGTCCACTGTACAAATGGTGGTGATGATGGCCTCTGCTGCTTTATCTGCTGCAACCTTTTCATTTTTAACCTCTTTTTCACGCTGAATGCTAAAACTCCTCTCTCCTCTTTTACTCATTATTTTTGCCATTAAAAGCTTTAACTTCTCACTCTTTCTTTCTCTTTCTCTTTCAAGTTCACCAAATGCTGCAGATCATTTGCCGTGGTACTGGTAGTGATATTTACCAATCAACTGTGACAAGGACTGTTTAGACTTGCAGCTCTGCCGTTTACTACTTTGAACAGTCGTTTTCAGTCAATCCTAACGCAATTTTTCACCTTGAAAGCATCTATTTACTACTTACTGATTGCTAACTATCTTTTCCTACCCCCAAAAAGAGATTGATTGGCAGATTTTTTTTTGAATTTAAAGTGATGAACATTTGAATATTGCTGCTGCCACTGATGCAGTGAACCTCCTAGGAAAAAACACCAACAAAAATTTAAATAAAAAAAACAGTAAAAATGAAAATATCCGGTACTTTTTAAGCTTTGGAATACTAATTTTTACAACTCCTTTTTAATTTGATTTCTAGTTCATCACCACCACCATCAACTCAACCTCTATACACTGATCATCTTCTTTTTCATCACCCTCATCACCACCAACAATCTCTCCACCCTTGCAGAAAACACCAAAACTAGTGGTGAGAGTGATGAAAACAGCAGTGCCACCTCAAATGAACTCCCAAAAAATGGCAAAGGAGGAGGAGGAGGAGGAGGTGGTGGTAACGTAGGGCCACTGCTGAAACGGCTGGTAATCGCTCCCTTTCGTTTTGGCATAAAAGCAGTCAGAAGGGGCGGCGACGTCCACAACGACCTGGTGGACTTTGTCACCAACGGAACGTACCAGAGCAAGGTTCCCGGCGTCATCAACTACGTGCTGGGCAATGAGACTGACTGGAGGTCGGCGGAAGGACAGAAAACTCCTGAAACAACAGCTGCTCCATTAGCGAAAGGTAAAGTACAGGGCCTAGCAGCAAAGCTGTTTCCCTTGCGGCAAAGAAAAAATAAAGCAGAAAAATCCACACCGAAGGAAAAGGGAAAAGCGACCGGCGGGAAAAAGGAGGGCGTCATGGACACGCTGATCGACATGACGTTCTGAACATGAGTGTTGGGACAACAAAAAATCACATAGAACAAAATCATTAAACAGTAAACACCTTTTTTTGTAATAGCTTAGGTGCCACATTTTTTACATTAATTAAAAAGATTGATAAAAACAACTAATTCTAAACACAGTGTAAAAATAGAACTTTTTCAATAATTAAAACAGGCTTTTATTACTCTTCACTTTACCACAATCTTCATCATTCCCTTTCTAAAATGCCTAAGCGCTCATACGATCAAATCTCGTTTTGGGGAATGTCTTTCTCAAAGCAAAGTACCACCACCACCTCCATCACCGACCTTCCGGTAGACGTCCTCTGCATGGTCTTTAAGCACCTTCCACTGTCTGAAGTCCTGCGCAATCAGTCTCTCGTCTGCAAAGCCTTCTACGACGCCCACCTTCAGCACTGTCGCTCCTCAGTGAAGCACCTCACCCTTTTTGGCCACTACATGCTCAAAGAGTATTATCGTCAGTCAGCAGTCGAGCCGCAGAATGAGGCATTTCGCAAGCAAGTGCTCTTTGAGTACGTTCGAGAGATCAACGGCGGAAACTCCTCTTCCACCCCGACCATTAATCCTTCTAGCTGTCATCTGAAATTGGTCGTCGGTTTGGAGGTAGGAACACTAAAACACTAACTTTCAACAAATTTCACACCTTCCTCTCTATTGCAGGAATCCGCTTATTCGTCCATTGGCACCAAATTCCAGTCAGTCACCAGTCTGGAGCTGTTCCAGCCCGCACTGGAACGTCACTACAAACCGATCACCGCCATGATCAATGCCTGGGGCGGAGGCGGAGGCGGTGAGAAGAAGAAGAAGAAGAAGGGCACAAGCGGCGGTGACCATTTCACTAATCAACTGACCGAGCTGAAGATCTTCTTTAACAAGGAGATCTACCGCCCGGACGGACTGCACATCAAGTAAAAATATGGGCAAAAGCTTGATTTGCCTCCCCGAGTTGTCCCGAATTACTAACTACAACTTCTATCACTTTTTGCCTTCCTTTTTTGCGACAGGCGAAGCAACAGCAGCTGCTGTCTGGCGTACCTGCTCGCCGAGGCGCTCACCCCGGACAAGGCGCCCGCCCTTCGCCGACTAACCATCGTACCGGGCAATTGGCGGGTGACCTGCCAAAACCGCGGCAACCACAACGGCTACCGCGGTCCCCTGCTGGCGAAGATCAACCTGGCCCAGGTGACAGCGGTGAACGCCCCTGGCTTTGCCGTCATTGACCTGCCCGAGGAGCTGCACCGCGCTGCCCACTTAAACGGCCTTCGCGAGCTGACCATCGAAACGTGGAGCCTCCCCAAAGCGGTGATGCTCAAGTGGGCTACCAGCACCAGCGCCACCAAAGTCCTCAGCCGGCTGACCGGGCTGACAGTGGCCCTTACCTACGACGGAGCGGAGTTTCTGCAGGCACTGCCGCCCTGTGTGGCCGCCAATCTTCGCCGCCTCTCACTGCTGAACGTCCACTGGTCGCTGATTGAGGTGGTGCAACAGGTGGCTGTTCTGACCGCCAAGACCACTACCACCACCACCACTACCACCTCCAACGGCAAGGTGGAAGGGGTCAATGACCGCCTGGAGAAGCTTCGCGTTGCCTGGAGCTTCACCGGAAGCAGTGAGTTACAAGCTTCGAGTCTCCTCTCTTCCTCCTCGGTCCGCTTTCCGGTGCTCACCACTCTGCACCTGGTGAAGAGCACCCTCCTTCACAGGTAAGAATAATCGTCGGTTTGAATTTGGAAACTGGTTATCACTCCATTCATCACTTTTTTCCCACTTCCAGTGCCGATGAGATGTCCGCCCTCTCCGCCCTCTTCCCCAACCTCGCCCACCTGCGACTGGACGAGAACCACCGGGCGGACATTGGGCACTACTGCAGGGGAAACATCTGCCCGCAATGCGTCCAGCACGTCTTGGGCGCCTTTCGGGAGCTCAACCCAGGCGCACAAGCGGCGGGCGGCGATCGCCTCGACTTGGAGACGGCAGATGACGTGCAGCTGTTGCTCAGCAGCACCGCCCCCGTCTGCAAGGCGGCCCTGGTCCGCCGAGCGGTGGCCGCCTGGCCAAAGTTGGCCAGCATCACACTCCAAATCGATGACTTCTTCCGAGCTGCTCATCGATCTGACTGGGAAGCCAATGAATGCCGGACGGGCGTCAGTCGCCTGCAGTACCTCTACCGCTGCGAGAACCTCCTCCTCCGAGATCCGCTCACCGGGGAGCCGCTTCAGGAGGAGGACCTCAAGTGGACCGTCAAGGAGGTGCCTTACTGAGGAGGAGGAGGCAAAGAAAGGTGTGCTCATTTGAGATTTCAATTTTTGCACTTTATTTTTTTTACCATTGTGCGCACAACTTTTATTTTTATTGCTCTATTTTGTGATTTTCATCACAACATATTTTATTGATCAAAGCACACATCAGCATTACTTGCACTATTTTTCCATTGGTGCTTTTACAGTACAGTTATCCTTAGTGAACAATAAAAATAGAACTTTTCACCCAAAACCAGCTTTTATTACCTCCCACTTTACTTCACTCGTCATCATTAATTTCCAAAATGTCTAAGCGTTCATACGATCAAATCTCGTCTTCGGGAATGTCTTTCTCAAAGGAGAGCACCACCACCATCACCACCTCCATCACCGACCTTCCCGTAGACGTCATCTGCCTGGTCTTTGGGTATCTTCCACTGTCTGAAGTCCTGCGCAATCAGTCTCTCGTCTGCAAGCTCTTCTACGATGCCCACCTTCAGCACTGTCGCTCCTCAGTGAAGCAACTCACTCTCTTTGGCCACTACATGCTCGTTACTGGGATTGTTGTGCCGCAGAATGAAATGCTTCGCAAGCAGATGCTCTTTGAGTACGCTCGAAACACCAGCAGCATCTCTTCCCTTGCAACCGTTAATCCCTCCCGCTGTCACCTCAAATTGGTCGTCGGTTTGGAGGTAACATCATGCTAATGTTTGACCTTTTTAACAAGTCTCACCTTTTCCTTCTTCTGCAGGAATCCGCCTACTCTGCCATTGGCACCAAATTCAAGTCGGTCACTAATCTCGAGCTGTTCCAGCTGCCCTTGGAACGTCACTACAAGCCGATCACCGCCATGATCAATGCCTGGGGCGAAGTTGACGGCGGTGGTGAAGAGAAGAAGAAGGGGAAAAAGGGGAAAAAGAAGAAAAAGGAAGTCACAGCTGATGGTGGTGATGGGCAAATCAGTGCTACGGCTAATCAACTAACCGAGCTGAAGATCTTCCACAACAAGGAGATGTACCGCCCGGACGGAACGCAAATCAAGTAAAATTGGGGATAGTTTTAATGCTCATCAGGCAAACTTCTTAAACTTTTTAAAATTTCTCTCACTTTTCACAGGCGAGGCAACAGCAGCTGCTGCCTGGCGTACCTGCTCGCCAAGGCTTTCACCCCGGACAAGGCGCCCGCCCTTCGCCGCCTGACCATCGTACCGGGCAACACGTGGGTGGCCAACCGATACAGCGGCAACCACAACAACTACCGCGGTCCCCTGCTGGGCAAGATCGACCTGTCGCAGGTGACCGTCATAGACGCCCCCCACTTTGCTGTCATTGACCTGCCCGCCGAGGAGCACTGGGGCACCGACCACGGGCGCCCCATTGGGCGGCCACGTCCACGCGAGCTGACCATCAAAGCGACCCTGATGCTAGGGGGTGGGGAGATAGGAGGGATCCCCTGGTTAGCTCACAGTGCTGGCCGCCGCAACCCCCAGGTTTACTACCAGCCCTTTCTCTTCCGTTGTCTGTCCGGGCTGACGGTGAGCTTTGGCTTTGAGGGAAAAGAAGTCCTCAAAAAAATGCCGCCTAGACTGGCTGTCAACCTTCGCCGCCTCGCCCTGCAGGACGTCAACTGTCCGCTGACCAAGCTGGTGCAGCAGCTGGTTGTCCCACTGACCACCACCACCACCGCCAGTAAAGGCGAGAAAAAAGGGGTTACCATTAATGACCGCCTGGAGGAGCTTCGTGTCGCCTGGGAGTACCACGGAGACAGTCCAATAGAGGCTTTGGCACCAGTTGTCTCTCGTTTTCCGGCGCTCACCACTCTGCACCTGGTGAAGAGCACCCTCCTCCACCGGTAAGGAACGGTCATCGGTTTGACTGGTGTTTATCCTCATGGTTTCAGTGTGAGAAATAATATATTTTCTCTAATCACTTTCCTTTCCCCACCACCACCACTTCCAGTGCCGATGAGATGTCCGCCCTCTCCGCCCTCTTCCCCAACCTCGCCCACCTGCGACTGGACGAGAACCACTCGGCGGCCAACCTGAGCCACATCAAGTCGCCCTTAGACTACATTAAGCTTCGCTGCGAGCAGTGCGCCCAGCACGTCTGGGACGCCTTTCTGGAGTGCAACCCGGGCGCCCGAGTGGAGGGCGACTACATTGACAAGGAGACAGGCAATGTGCAGCTGCTGCCCAGCAGCACCGCCCCCGCCTGCAAGCAGGCCCTGGTCCGCCGAGCGGTGGCCGCCTGGCCAAAGTTGGCCATCATCACCCTCCAAATTGATGACTTCTTCCGCGTCACCGATTACGATACCGTCAGTCGTCTGCAGTACCTCTACCGCTGCGAGAGCCTCCTCCTCCTCCGAGATCAGGTCACCGGAGAGTCGCTTCAGGAGCAGGACCTCAAGTGGACCATCAAAGAGGTGCTCTACTGAAGAAGGAAGCAAAAGAGCGAGTTATGCTCATCTTTTGCTTTTTTGCTTTTCTTTCAAACAGGCATTTTTTATTTTCAATTTTTAGATTTTGTTTTCCTCATTCATTTTGCACACAGCTGCCTTTTTATTGTTCGGCTTTGTAATTCTCAGCACTACCTCTTTTATTAGTACAAGCACACATCAGCATTACTTGCACTATTTTTCCATTGGTGCTTTTACAGTACAGTTATCCTTAGTGAACAATAAAAATAGAACTTTTCACCCAAAACCAGCTTTTATTACCTCCCACTTTACTTCACTTGTCATCATTAATTTCCAAAATGTCTAAGCGCTCATACGATCAAATCTCGTCTTCGGGAATGTCTTTCTCAAAGGAAAGCACCACCACCTTCATCACCGACCTTCCCGTGGACTTCATCTGCCTGGTCTTTAAGCGCCTTCCACTGTCTGAAGTCCTGCGCAATCAGTCTCTCGTCTGCAAGCTCTTCTACGATGCTCATCTTCAGCACTGTCGCTCCTCGGTGAAGCACCTCACTCTTTTTGGCCATTACATGCTCAAGGAGGACTTTGCTGGGCTTGTTGTGCCGCAAAATGAAATGCTTCGCAAGCAGACGCTCTTTGAGTATGCTCGAAACACCAGCAGCATCTCTTCCCTTGCAACCGTTAATCCCTCCCGCTGTCACCTCAAATTGGTCGTCGGTTTGGAGGTAACATCATGCTGATGTTTGACTTTTTTAACAAGTCTCACCTTTTCTCCCTCTTTTTTTAGGAATCCGCCTACGCTGCCCTCGGCACCAAATTCAAGTCGGTCACTCATCTGGAGCTTTTCCAGCTCCCACTTGAGCGTCACTACAAGCCAATCACCGCAATGATCAATGCCTGGGGCGAAGGTGACGGCGGTGGTGAGGAGGAGAAGAAGAAGAAGGGGCAAAAGAAGAAGAAGGAGGTCACCGCTGGCGGCGGTGATGGGCAAATCAGTGCTACTGCAAATCAGCTGACCGAGCTGAAGATCTTCCACAGCAAGGAGATGTACCGCCCGGACGGAACGCAAATCAAGTAAAGTTTGGAATAATTTTAATGCTCATCAGGCAAACTTTTTAAACTTTTTAAATTCTTACTTTTTGCAGAAGTAGCAACAGCAGCTGCTGCCTGGCGTACCTGCTCGCCGAGGCGCTCACCCCGGACAAGGCGCCCGCCCTTCGCCGACTGGTCATCGTACCGGGCAACTTGTGGGTGGCCAACCGATACCGCGGCAACCACAACGACTACGGCGGTCCTCTGCTGGCGAAAATCGACCTGTCGCAGGTGACCGTCATAGACGCCCCCCACTTTGCCGTCATTGACCTGCCCGAGGAGCACTGGGGCACCGACTATGGCCCCATCACTGGGCCCCATCGTCCACGCGAGCTGACCATCAAAGCGACCCTGATGCTAGGGGGTGGGGAGATAGGAGGGATCCCCTGGTTAGCTCACAGTGCTGGCCGCCGCAACCCCCAGGTTTACTACCAGCCCTTTCTCTTCCGTTGTCTGTCCGGGCTGACGGTGAGCTTTGGCTTTGAGGGAAAAGAAGTCCTCAAAAAAATGCCGCCTAGACTGGCTGTCAACCTTCGCCGCCTCGCCCTGCAGGACGTCAACTGTCCGCTGACCAAGCTGGTGCAGCAGCTGGTTGTCCCACTGACCACCACCACTAAAGGCGAGAAGGGGGTCACCACCATCAATGACCGCTTGGAGGAGCTTCGCGTCGCCTGGCAGTACCACCATCAAGACAGCCCAGTAGAGGTTTTGGCCTCAGTTGTCTCTCGTTTTCCGGCGCTCACCACTCTGCACCTGGTGAAGAGCACTCTCCTCCACCGGTAAGGATGATCGTTTCGAATTGCTGAGACTGGTTTCAGTGTGAGCAATAGTCAACTGACATCACTTTCCTTTCCCCACCACTTCCAGTGCCGATGAGATGTCCGCCCTCTCCGCCCTCTTCCCCAACCTCGCCCACCTGCGACTGGACCACAATCACCGGGCGCCCAATCTGAGCAGCATCAAGGCGCCCTTCGGCTACAGCCAGCCTCGCTGCGAGCAGTGCGCCCAGCACGTCTGGGACGCCTTTCTGCAGTGCAACCCGGGCGCCAGTCCCAATCTGCAGTATCCCGACTACCTCGACGAGTCGACCGGCGACGTTCAGCTGCTGCCCAGCAGCACCGCCCCCTTCTGCAAGGCGGCCCTGGTCCGCCGAGCGGTGGCCGCCTGGCCAAAGTTGGCCAGCATCACACTCCAAATCGATGACTTCTTCCGCGTCACCGATTACGATACTGGCAGTCGCCTGCAGTACCTCTACCGCTGCGAGAACCTCCGTCTCCGAGATCCGCTCACCGGAGAGCAGGTTCAGGAGGAGGACCTCAAGTGGACCATCAAAGAGGTGCTCTACTGAAGAAGGAAGCAAAAGAGCGAGTTATGCTCATCTTTTGCTTTTTTGCTTTTCTTTCAAACAGGCATTTTTTATTTTCAATTTTTAGATTTTGTTTTCCTCATTCATTTTGCACACAGCTGCCTTTTTATTGTTCGGCTTTGTAATTCTCAGCACTACCTCTTTTATTAGTACAATCACACATCAGCACTTTTTGCACCATTTGCATTAGTCATTTTACAATAAAACTTTTTTTAAGAACAAAAATTTAAGAAAAAATAGAACTTTCTCCACCTAAAATCAACTTTTATTACCTCTCACTTTACTCCATTCGTCATCATTAGTTTCCAAAATGCCAAAGCGTTCTTATGATCAAATCTCATCATCGGGATTGTCCTTCATAAAGCAAAGCACCACCACCTCCATCACCGACCTTCCCGTGGACGTCCTCTGCCTGGTCTTTAAGCGCCTTCCCCTGGCTGAAGTGCTACGCAATCAAGCCCATGTTTGCAAGCTTTTCTACGATGCCCACATTCAGCACTGTCGCTCTTCGGTGAAGCACCTCACTCTGCTTGGCCATTACATGCTCAAAGAAAACTTTACGGGGCGTGTTGAGCCGCAGAGAAAAATGCTTTGCAAACAGATGCTCTTTGAGTATGCTCGAAACACCAGCAGCATCTCTTCCCTTGCGATCGTTAATCCCTCTAGCTGTCACCTCAAATTGGTCGTCGGTTTGGAGGTGGGAAAACTAAACAAATTTTTTGACTATTTAACAATGTTTCCCTTTCTTGCAGGAATCCGCCTACTCGGCCATCGGCAGCAAATTCAAGTCAGTCACCAGTTTGGAGCTGTACCAGCTTCCTTTGGAACGTCACTACAAGCCGATCACCGCCATGATCAATGCCTGGGGAGAGGTGGAAAAAGGTGGCGGTGACAGTCACACTAATCAGCTGACGGAGCTGAAGATCTTCCACAGCAAGGAGTTGTACAGCCCTGACGGAACGCAAATCAAGTAAAGTTTGGACTTGGGAGTTTAATTGCTCATCAGGCAAACTTCTTAAACTACTTAAATTCTCACTTTTTGGCAGAAGTGACAACAGCAGCTGCTGCCTGGCGTACCTGCTCGCCGAGGCTCTCACCCCGGACAAGGCGCCCGCCCTTCGCCGACTGACCATCCTGCCGGGCAACTGGCGGGTGGCCAGCAAAAACCGCGGCAATCACAACAACTACCGCGGCCCGCTGCTGGCCAAGATCAACCTCTCTCAGGTGACCGTCATAGACGCCCCCCACTTTGCCGTCATTGACCAGTCAGAGTACCTGCTCTGGGGCACCGACTACGGGTGCCCCATCACTGGGCCCCATCGTCCACGCGAGCTGACCATCAAAACGACCCTGCCCCATCACCAGGTTCAGTACCCGCCCTTTCTCTTTCGCCGCCTGTCCGGGCTGACGGTGAGCTTTGGCTTTAAGGAAAGTAAATTCCTCAAGAGCCTGCCGGAGCCTGGCCTGGCCGTCAACCTTCGCCGCCTCTCACTACTGGGCGTCTGCTGGCCGCTGACCGAGCTGGTGGAGCAGCTGGTCGTCCCACTGACCACTACTACTAAAGTCGAGAAAGGGGTTATCACCATCAATGACCGCCTGGAGGAGCTTCGCGTCGCCTGGAAGTTCCAAAGCAGTCCAACTGACTCTTTGACCTCGGTTGTCCGCTTTACCGGGCTCACCACTCTGCACCTGGTGAGGAGCACCCTTCTCCACCGGTAAGGATGGTCGTTTCCATTTGCTGAGACTGATTATTAGTTTCAGTGTGAGCAATAGTCAACTGACATCACTTTCCTTTCCCCAACACCAGTTCCGATGAGATGTCCGCCCTCTCCGCCCTCTTCCCCAACCTCGCCCACCTCCGACTGGACGAGAGCCACTGGGTGTTCAATCGGGAATTCATCATGAGGGGCCACCACTTAGACGCGACTCACTGCCCTCAGTGCGTCCAGCACGTCTCGGACGCCTTTCAGGAGCTCAACCGGGGCTCAACAGAGACAGAGGGCGTCAAAGATTTCATGGAGGAATTTCTGAGCTTCACCGCCAAAGCGCAGCTGATCACCAGCAGCACCGCCCCCGTCTGCAAGGCGGCTCTGGTCCGCCGAGCGGTGGCCGCTTGGCCAAAATTGGCCAGTATCACCCTTCAAATCGATGACTTTTTAATTGTCGCCTATGGCGATGGAAACTACAATGATGGTACTATTGCCGTCAGACGAATGGAGTACCTCTACCGCTGCGAGAACCTCCTCCTCCTCCGAGACCCGCTCACCGGTGAGCCGCTTCCGGAGGAGGACCTCAAGTGGACTGTCGAGGAGGTGCCCTACTGAAAAGGAGAAGTGCTCATCTTTTTTTCATAACGCATCTTTTTCAAGCAAACATTTTTCATTTGTGGATTTTGTTTTTCCCGTTTCAATTTGCACACAGCTGCCACCTATTTATTGTTCGTCTTTGTAATTCTCAGCACTACCTTTTTTATTAGTACAATCACACATCAGCACTTTTTGCACCATTTGCATTAGTCATTTTACAACAAAAAACTTTTTTTTAAGAACTGTAGCACGATTGCTACAGTCGAATTTTGATTTCTTTATCAATACCCTTACTTTTATTACTCCCAACCTAATCTCATGTAAAATCCACACCAGAACACTAACACAACACCAACACGCCGTAACGTACACTATGACGGTTTGTAAGGAGCCGCTCACACACACACGACACACCAACATCGCACTGGCGGTTGGAGAGCCAGCGTGACACAACACTTTTAGAGACACGGACCAGTTTGCGACTTGCAACCGACCAATAAACAGAACCCAAAATCCCAATCTAACTGCTTCCTCTTGTTCCAACCAGCTCCTTCGACCGACTGACAGCTTCCTTGCCACTCTGCAGCCAGTAGGATTCTGCGCCCCCCCCCCCCC
>JAALOO010001210.1_pt1 | contig 18747 bp, 15 predicted proteins | sample 7257641 | NCBI WGS metagenome assembly JAALOO01 (sample SAMN14085613, study PRJNA598686) | mite metagenome | biome: ENVO:01001000; feature: ENVO:01001002; material: ENVO:01001226; isolation source: single female mite from University of Michigan culture on fish food culture... ...
TCTCTCTCTCTCTCTCTCTCTCTCTCTCTCTCTCTCTCTCTCTCTCTCGCCCTCTTCTTTTATACTCATTCTTGTTGGAACGTTTTTAAACCGCCCGATTCTAATAAAAAAAACCCCTGTACAAATTCTTGAAGATTACGAAAATATATTTTGTATTTATCATCAAGTGGTGGTGGTGGGGATTAAAATCAAACATGCACACGGAATTGCAAATTGGGGTAGTAATACAAGGGGGAGAAAATAAAGATAAGTTAAAACAAAAAAGGATCGCACAAGTCATCATCATCATCATCATAATCATCTGCAAATAAAATCGTTGGGAGTCGGTGTTGGAATCAAAAGAAAAGAGGGGAGGGGAGGGGATAAAAACGCAAAAGACCACTTTCCAATATCACTTTAAAATCTTCTCACTCACACCTAATTCTTTCCCTCAAAGCTAATCTTCTCAAACTTGAGCGTCACCGACTCGTCCTCATCGGTGCCGGTGGTACTGGGCGTGCCGTTGCCGCTGCCATTGCAAAGGGCTGCTCCATTTCCGTTGATTCCATTTCCGGTCTCCAGCGAGGTGCTCTCCTCCGCCTCGGACTCCAGCGCCGAGGCGGTGTCCTCGGAGTCGCAGTTGCCGCCCAAGTCAGAAAGGGCCGCCGAAGAGGAGTTCGAAGAGGAGTTTGAAATGTTCGAATTCTGATTCTGATTTTGCTTCAAAGTAGCCGAGGCGGCCTTTGCCAGGTAGCTCTTCAGCTTGCCGGCGCTGGCCAGTAGCAGGCCGTGGTAAACGGGGGACGGCTTCAGGGGGCGGCTGGTGTACTCCGGGTGAAACTGGACGCCCACAAAGTACGGATGGTCGCGCAGTTCGGCGATCTCCATGCGCTCGCCGGTGGTGTCGCGGCCGACAAAGGCGAGGCCGGCCGCCTCCAGCCGGGGCACCATCGCCGGATTGACCTCATATCGGTGGCGGTGCCGTTCGTAGATACGGTCCGCCCGCTTGTACAGCTGCCAGGTGACGCCCCCCTGGGCGGTGAAGCGCGTCTCCCGGCGGCCGACGCGCATCGTCCCGCCCAGGTCGCCGCCGTGGTGCTCGGGCATCTCCACTATGAAGGGCGCCGGCGTGTCGCGGTTCACCTCCTGCGACTCCGCCCCCTTCTCACCGAGGACGTTCCGGGCCAGCTCCAGGACGGCGCACTGGTATCCTAGGCAGACGCCCAGAAAAGGCTTTCGATTCTCGCGGGCATATCGGATGGCCAGAATCTTCCCCTCGACGCCGCGGTCGCCAAAGCCGCCGGGGACGAGAATTCCATCCGCCCGCACCAGCGACTGCCAGGCGTCGTAGTAGCGGCCCGGCTCGCCCACCTTCGCCTCCTCCTCCAGGTCGCTGCCCTCGATGTAGTGGATCGCGAGCTTCCGGTTGATGGCCAGCGCCGAGTGCTGAAGCGCCTTAATCACCGAGGCGTAGCTGTCTTCGAGTTTCGTGTACTTGCCCACCAGGGCGATGGAGACCGTCTTGTTGGTGTTGTCGAAGCGCTCCGCCAGGCGGCGCCACTTTTGCTGAAAGTCTCGCGGCCGAGAGGACTTTGGCGTGATGATTGCGGGGATCGTCGTTTTCGAAACAGTTTGCAGCTGTTTTGGATTGCTGATGCCAAATTTGGTGCAGAAAAAGTCCACCAGGCCCTGCTTCTCCAGCTCCAGCGGAACTCGGTAGATCGAGGACTGATCACTGAGGCAGATCACCTGCGAGGGATTGACGTGACAGTAGTTGCTGATCTTCTCGCGGACCTCATCGCTAAACGGCACCTCGGAGCGGCAGACAATCTAGGAGGAAACAAAAAAGAAAAAGAGGTTAGTAAGAAATCGAGGTTTTGAAAGCTTTCAAGAAGGCTTACCAAATCAGGCGACAGGCCCAGGGCTCGCAGCTCCTTCACGCTGACCTGCGTCGGCTTGGTCTTGTGCTCCCCGGTCGCCTTCGGTTTGGGCACCAAACTGACATGGACGCAGCAAAAGTTGTCCGCGCCGACGGTTCGGGCGAATTGGCGAAACGCTTCCACGAAGGGCATCCCTTCGATGTCGCCAATCGTGCCGCCCAGTTCGATGACGCAAATGTCCGGACGAGGGCCCGAGGATGAAGATTCGAGCAGAGCTTCCGGTTCTCCCCGGTGGTTTTGTTCGCTATCGTTGACCAGCGGATCCGAGGTCGACTCCTCGACGGGAATCGCCGCCACGCGCTTCACCCACGCCTGAATCTCATTGGTGACGTGCGGGACGATCTGCACCGTCCGTCCCAGGTAGTCGCCGCGCCGCTCCTTCTCAATGACCATCTTGTAGATCTTGCCCGTGGTGATGTTGTTGTCCCGGTGGAGCTTAATGTCGAGGAAGCGCTCGTAGTTCCCTAGGTCGAGGTCCACCTCGCCGCCGTCGTCCAGGACGAAGACCTCGCCGTGCTCGTAGGGGCTGAAGAGGCTGGCGTCGATGTTGATGTACGGGTCGATCTTGATGGCGGTCACGTTGTAGCCCATGCCCTTCAGGAGGGTGCCCACCGAGCTGGAGACGACGCCTGAAAAAGAATTTAGAAATTAGAAAACAAGCTTATCTAAAACAAAACAAACAAAGGGAAATCTAATCTCGCTTGCACTTAAATTTCCATAACGACGACTGTAATCTCAGGAAATAAGCTCAAGAAGAGCTGCTAATCAGTCAAAACAAACGGCAGTTAACAGCTGAGAGAGAGAGCTAAGTTAAAAATAGAATCGGAAAAAAGTGCTGCTACTGCCGTTTCTAAATGTCAAGGCTGAATTAGATGACAAAATGAAGTCGCCCCTTTTCAAGCGCAGCTTACCTTTTCCAATGCCCGAGATGACGCCGCCGGTGACGAGAATGTACTTCATGGTGGTGGTGGTGGTGGTGGCGGTAATAAAAACGGTGATAAAAACAAAAACAAAATAATTTCGGTGGGAGGATTCGGGGTTCTTGAAGAACTCAAGTAGAACTTTGCGGTCCACGTGCTCGAAGTGGAAGTTGTTAAGTAGAAAGATGAGAAGGAAGGAAGGAAGCAAAGTAGAACAGCTGCTGCAGTGTGGCGATGTGGTGATAACCAGTTACCACCAGGCACTGACTTGCCGACGATAAAAGAAGACTGCACTGAAGAAGAAGACTCTGAAGACTTTGTCAGTACCTCGCTTTTAAGCGCTTGATTATCACCTCCGTGATCAGTGGTGGTAGTGGTGGTGGTAATGGTGGTCGATCTGTGGTCGTCGTCGTCGGTGGTGGTGGTGATGATAAAGAGAAGATAATGAGAGTGAGAGAGCGAGAGACTGGTGCGAGCAACTCTTCAGCAGCAGCTGAAATCAAAGTAGAAGTAGAAACGTTGCTGATGTTTGCCTACAGTTGATTAAAAAAATGTTGCGTCTACTGCCCTGGAGATCACCCCACTGAAATGTCAGTTTCGAAATGTGGTCGATTGCCGTCTGGTGATGATAGCTGGTGGTGGTGGTGGTGGTGTGCTTCAAGAGGACGACAGAGATCGATGATGAAATGTTCTTCTTCTTTAGAGCAGAGGAGAAGATCACGCGGTCAAACGCTCGAGACAAATGAAAAGCAACGCAGCAGCAGCAGCAGCAGCTGAAAACATGTGCGCGCGCTCAAATTCTCTTCAGCTCAGCTGCTGGCGGCGCCTCTCGTACACAATGTACGGGTGTTTTTTGGTTTCGGTTTTTTTGGCAGGCAGAATTTATTTCGAAATTCAACGGGATACTTTTGTACAGGGTAAAAACATGGTCGGGACAACAAAATGCTGTGGGGAAAGTGTTTGGGATACTGTACAACAAGAAATGAAAAAAGGAAAGAAAAATAAAATCAGACAGTGTTTGGGTTTTGAGGTTTGCTGCTGCTGCTGCTGCTGCTGCTGCTGACTATGTAAACAAAGTTGGAAGTGGTTTTGATGATGATGATGATACTGACCAGAAAAAGAAGGAGAGATATCCGCTTATTTACACAACAAAATCAGCAGCCTGGCTAGACTGTTGCTGCAATGTTGTCGTCAAGGGGTAAATGAAACAAAAACTCGTTTGCAAAGAGAGATGATGATGAAAAGGATGAAACGAAGATGTCTGAAGGAGGAGGAGGCAAAAACGTACCGGTTCGAACTTGTCCTAACCGCAGAGTTGAAAAAAAACTTTGACAAACAAACAAAAACAAAAACTCAAACGCTGCTGAACACAATCTCGCCAGAGAGAGAGTTATGAGAAGTTCTACTTTGCTTCGATTTCCAAAATAGATCGAGGTTTCCGAGGATTCTTCAGCGTCAGCTCTACAGCAACTCCCTCACCGTCTCCACGTACTGCTTCGGGTCGCGGTCGTCGACAATTTCCAACTCCCGCTGCTTCTCCTTGCTCTTCGGCAGGCGGAAGTGGCGGATGCGGACGTGCGAGACGACGTTGCAGCTCTCGGTGGAGGCGTAGCTGCAGCCCGGATAGCGGCACCGATAGGGCTTGATCTTGTAGTGGTAGTTGATGTGCCGCTTGTAGCGGCTCATCTGGTCGAAGTACTTGCCGCAGCCCGGCTCCGGGCAGACCATGGTGCCGGAGTTTGAGGAAGAGTTCGAATTGTTATTACCTCCCACAGTTGCGCCATTGTTGCAGCCGCCGCCGCCGCCGTGTTGGGCCTTGTAGTTGGCTGAACTTCGAATTGGCTGAGCGACCGGGGAAGTAGAAACGGTGGTTGGGATGAAGGTGCTTTGTTGTTGTGGTTGATGGTGAGGGTGATGAGGGTGATGAGGGTGATGGGAATGTTGTGGTTGGTGGTGATGAGGAGGAGGTTGAGGTTGAGGTTGTTGGTGGTCGATATTTTGCTGAAGATGTTGTTGCTGTGGATGATGTTGAGGATAATGTTGTCCTTGTTCCTGATATTGCATGCCCTGCTGCTGCTGCTGCTGCTGCTGGTCCTGGGAGTGGGAGTGCCCGTCCGAAGAGGTGTCCATGCTGACGATTGGCTGCAGGGCAGTGCTGCCTTCCTCCAGCAAACGAGAATGGTGGTGGTGGTGGTGACCGGTTTGGTGGTGATGGCCTTCGTCACCCTCACCTTCACCCTCATCATGATCATCCTCATCCTCCTCCTCTTCGGCGTCGACCTTGCAGTCCTCGCAGGAGCAGTCGTTCTCCTCAAAGTCGGCGATCCAGTTTGGATCCTTGTGAGTGCTGGTTTTGGTTGTTCGATTTGTCGGACCTTCAGCGGAGCTGTTGCTGTTCTGATCACCTGATCCTGAAAGGTGGTGAAAAGGTCTGGCTGTTGAAGCTGTTGAGGCTGTCGAGGTTGAGGCCTGGTGAGCAGTACTTGATGATGAAGATGAGGATTGCTGCTGCTGCTGCTGCTGCTGCTGCTGCTGTTGAGTGCTGGAACGAGTGGCCATCTTCGGTCGTTGTCCTTTTCGAAGCACATTTCCTACTGCTCCTGTCATTACTGGCGCTGGTGTGGGCGTCAGCGTCCTCGGACCTTGATCTAAATTATAGAAAATAACAGTTTATTAGGTCTAAAGTTAATTAGAAGTGGTAGTGTTACCCAAAGCTGTCCCCGACGACGACAACGACGGCGACTTTCTCTGGTACTCCGCGAGGAAGAGCTGGTAAATGGCGCTCGCCTGGTGGTCAATGCGCCGGTGGATGTCAATCACCACGTCCTGCTTCACCTTGATGATCATCTGCTGAAAGGAGCTCTGAAAGGTGGCGGGCAGGTCCATCGCTTTTTAATGATGGAGAGAGAATCCAAAGTTGAATCCAAAAAGAATCCACAAAATCCAAAAAACTGAAGACAGAAAAAATTCATCAAAACAAAAGCCCGCGCACAGAAGACGTAACCGGCCAGCGCTGTTTTGTTTTTCGCAGTGATTTCAGTTCAGTTTCTATTTCTCTCTTGAAGATCTTTGAACTTCTTCTTCTTCTTGATCTCCTGGAACTACTCAAAACTTTGGAACCTCTCCAAAACCACCACCACCAGCATGTCCGTCGTCATCGAGACCACCCTGGGCGACATCACCGTCGACCTCTTCACCCTGGAGCGCCCGCAGACCTGCCGCAACTTCCTCGCCCTCTGCGCCCTGAAGTACTACAACCACTGCTCCTTTCACTTCGTCCAGGCGGACTTCATCGCCCAAAGCGGCGACCCAACCGGAAGTGGGACCGGCGGCGAGTCCGCTTACGCCTCCGTCCACGGCCCTGAAGGTCGCTTCATCGACGTCGCCGAGGAGCGAAGTCGTCCGCCGAAGTTGAAGCACGACCGCGCCGGCCTGATATCGATGGTCACCAATGGCGAACACCTGACCGGTTCGCAGTTCTTCTTTACCCTCTCCCATTCGCTCGACTACCTCGACGCCCTTCACACCGTCTTCGGCGAGGTGGTCGAGGGCCAGGACGTGCTGACGAGGCTCAATGAGACGATCACCGACGAGGCCCACCGCCCGTACCAGGACATCCTCATAACGCACACCGTCGTCCTCGAGGACCCTTTCCCGACGATCAAGGGCTTACGATTGCCTCCTAGTTCTCCAGAGTACAACTTCGAAGAGCTGCTGAAGAGCTCGGCCAGTGACCGCATCGGCATCGGCGAGGCCCTCGTCGACGATGACCTCCCCCCGGAGAAGCTCGAGGAGCAGCTGAAGGACAAGGACGCCAAGCAGCGGGCGCTGGTCCTCGAGATGATCGGCGACCTGCCCGACGCGGACGTCGCCCCGCCGGAGAACGTCCTCTTCATCTGCAAGCTCAACCCGGTGACCAGGGAGGAGGACCTCGAGGTGATCTTCAGCCGCTTCGGCGGTATCGTCAGCTGCGAGATCATCACCGACGAGCGCACCGGGGAGAGTCTTCAGTACGGCTTCATCGAGTTTGAGCGACCGGAGGACTGCGAGAAGGCCTACTTCAAGATGGACAACGTTCTGATTGATGACCGGCGCATTCACGTCGACTTCAGCCAGTCGGTGTCGAAGTTGAAATGGTTAGGGCGTTTTGATTTTGATTTGGAGAAATAGAACTCGCTAACCCCTTTTGTTTACACTTTTTCCACCATAGGAAAGGCAAAGGCCGCGGTGTCACCTACGTCAACGATGAGAATGAGCAAGCGAATGAGCGCTCGGCGGCGAACTATGTTCGCTCTATGGGATCGAGTGGCGGTGGTAAAGGTCGAGGATCTTCACAAACTTCTTCGGGAAATGGTCGTCGAGGAGATCATTTTCATCACCCTCAGCCTCAGCAACCTCGAAGAGATGATCGAGGTAGAGAGGATAACCATCATCAGCATCGAAGTCGACGATCACCACCACCAACTTCATCATCATCATCTTCTAAAGATCGAAAAAGAGAAAGAGGTGATGATCACCACCACTCTCAACGACGGGAAAAGCGCTCTCGAAGTCGTGAGGACTATCACCATCATCGAAGCAGCCGAGATGAAGGCGGTAAGTCCTCAAAGTATTCTTCATCCTCTTCTTCTTCTTCGAAACATTCTCGAGCCACCAGTGAGCGAGATCGTTCTTCTCGAGACGATCGTCGAGATCGAGGTGATCATCGAGGTGATCATCATAAGTCCTCTCACTCCTCATCCTCTTCTAAATCTCACCACCATTCTCGACGTTGAAGTCGACGCATTCCGAGAGCAACTTTTGAAAACGACAATTCTCATCTCATTCTTTTGACACTTTTAATTGTTTCCAAACACACACACACACAATTGCCACACGTGTAAAGTATTTCTCAAAGCAAAGCAAAGCAAAGCGCCACACTCAAACAACGGACTTATTATTCTTGGCCTCTAAAGTATCTTCAGCAGTCTCCTCTTCCAGAGTCGAAGAGAGCTCCTTGATGATAATCGCCGGTTTCTTTGGCTTCTGCCTCTCTTCAACATCTTTCGAGTCGTCGACATTGTCGATGATGATCAGGGGCTGCTTCTTTTTAGTTTTTGGAGGTGGAAGTTCTTTTTCCTCCTCCTCTTTGATTTTAGCCTCAAAGCGAGGCGTCGGCATGATGGTCGCTGTGGAGGAAGAGGAGGTGGTGTTGGGAGTTTTCGAAGACGTCCTTTTGGGAGATAGCTTTGAAGGTCCAGGAGTTCTCCACCTGCCGAAGAAAAATCTCGCTCTCCTGGGAGTTTTTCCCTTTCCCTTTAAGTTTACCAAATTTTCACCCTCTTCCTCCTCCTCCAAACTATGAACTCCACAGCAACAGTAGCAGAGGAGGATGATGGCCACTGAGAGGGTGAAGACGGTGAAGGACCACAACAGAACCCAAAGGAGAGGATCAAATTGGCCATCATCATCAGGCGAGCCGATGTAGTTTCGATCGCAACGGCCTCTATCGTTTTCAACAAAAGTAACATTTTGACCTTCCTTTTCCAGAAAAGGACAGCAAAAAAAGTGCTCATAGGGAATGTTGATCCGTTGCAAAATTCGAGGTTGAGTACTTCTTGGGAGTTTTTTGAGCTCCACCGGAAAGTGCTCGACGATGTACACGCAGCGGCGGAAGTGGTCAAAGAGGAAGAGTGTGTTGTTGTGTGGCTGTAGGAAGGCGGCCGGAAGTTGGTGAAAGAGGGCCAACTTTTGGAAGTTTTGGAGGTCGATGTTTTCTGCTTGAACTTCTAGGACCGGAACTAAGGATACCTCGAAAGGATTTGAAGTTCTTTGGAGGTAAAATGATGAAGAGGAGCTGATGTCTTTTGAAGCACCAAAGCTCACATTGCCAAGGTCGTTGAGCTCAAGGTCAGAGATGATGTATGACCCGAGGTTTAGGCTGTTGAACTGTTGACCTTCCTCCTTTTTAGACCTTCCATTTGGAAGCGATGAGGTGATGAGGTATCCTCGAGTTTGGCTGCCATTTTGGAAAAAGGCTGTTGAAAAGTCGGGATGAACTCGGCTGGGGCTAACTTCCGGCTCCTTTATTCCGCTCCAAAATTTGTACTCGCTCGCCTCGGTGTACAGGTGAAGGACACTTGAAGGTGGTGATTTTTTGGACTTTTCTGACGATTTCGGGAGCTCAAAGTTGTACAGCAGAACCGGCTGGCAGCTGTCCAGGTGATCAGTTCGCCCGAAGAGCAGGCTATGGTCGAACCAGAACTTCTTTTGGGGTGACAGTAGCAGGAGCTGGCCCAGGGCGAGGTTCACCTCGTAGATTAAATCCGATTCGAGGAGAAGCAGCCCCGGAGAGGAGGGTGAGGGGGTGATGGAGAGGATTCGAATGGTCGAGGAGGAGGAGGAGGAGGACCGGTTGCGATTGAAGAGCTTCTCGCAGAGGTGAACTCCGCCGCCGCCGCCGCTGATAAGTTTGCAGTTTGGCTCGGTTTTGGTGGAGTTTATTGATAAGAAGATGATGAAAATAAAAGTCCCAAAAATGAAACTTTTTTGAGGCAGCATCGTTGAAGTTTGGCTAGATTTTGGAGATTCATTAGTTTTGATATACAGTTTTTTTATTTGACTTTAAAGTTCTAAAGTTTTTTGGTTTTTGAAGTTCGAAACATTTTGGTAGTTAACTTCTTAAAACGGCCCAGTTTTGTTTTGTGCTTCTTCTGTTGTGCAAACAAGCTCCTGTCATGTCTGAAGATTTTACCACTCCTCCACAACCACAACCTCTATCACCACCTCCATCACCACTTCCTTCATCACCTCCTTTATCACCACCCCCATCACCCCCTCCGCCGTACAACGACCTTCCCTCGATCTTGATCTCCTTCATCCTCGTCCTCCTCTACCTCCTGACGGTGGTCCTCGTGACGGCGTACTGCGTTTTGAGGAGAGGGAGAAGAAGAAGAGAAGATACTAATGATGATAAGAAGAAGAGGAAGATGTCCATCAAGAACAATAATAAAGTCCCGCCATCTTTACCTTCTTTTTTTGGCCGTACGATGACGACGAACGCGACGACATTGACTTTCAAATCAACAGATGGCGGTGCGAAAGGCGGCGGAGGCGGTGCACTTCGAGAGCTTATCAGCAGCAGCAGCGGCCACAAAGTAGCCGCCGATTTGGATAAAAGGAGCAACAGCGGCAGCAACAGCGGCAGTTGTGGTGGCAACAGCAGCGGCAGCAGTAGCAGCAGCAGCAGTAGCAGTTCATCATCATCTTCATCATCTTCCTCGAAGTTGTCTGACAAAGAAGTACTCCCTGCAAAGACTTTTCACCCCACTTTTTCGGTACTTCCTGTAAGCACTGCTCAATAAAGATCTCTCGTTGTTGTCTCAAGACTTCTTCTTCTTCTTCTTCTTTTTAACCATTGCTTGCTTGCTTTCTTACATTGATCTTTTTTTATTTTCCTGTTTACCTTCGTGACCAAGCTTTTTAACAGGTTGCACCCTTTTTCTCCTAAACTTTTTATTGTTTTTTTCATACATAAATGTATTTCATAAAGATTTTTGTTTTTTTCTTTAAAAAGGTCACCATTTCTTAAACTTTAAACTTTACCTCTCTTTCATTTCTTCTCTATAGATGAAAAGTTTCTTTAAACATGTTTTAGACCAAATAGTTCATTTTTGTAAAAGGTCAATCACCACAATGCAAATTCAAATTCAGACCTAAACTTTTTTTTCTCAAACTCGATCGTAAATTACCCGTGTTTTTGCCTTTTTCAGCCTTCCCTTTTCTACTGATTCTCTTTTTCTGGTAGAACATTTGCGGTTTTGGTTCGGCCAACTTTCAGTTGATTTTTCCTGCTGCTGTCAATGACAGCCCACACACCAACAGCAGCAGCTGCAGCAGCTGCACTAAACTTTAATTTTTCACATTTAAATTGACTACGTAATTGGCTGTTTTTTAGTTTATGGTAACGGGCGCCAGTAACTTCCTTTCCCTTCCCTTTTTTGCAGTGCTGGTCAATCTTTTTCTCTCTCTCTCTCTTTTGCTCTCGTCCTTCCGCTTGAAAAGTTTTTGATTAGCCCGATTTTCCCCTCTTCTTCTTTTTCTGCTCCTTTTTTTGTGGTTCATGTTTTGACTACCATGGTTGTTGGGTTTTTTTTCTAAAACGATAAATGAAGGCATAGGTGGTGGTGGTAATGATGCAATTTTTGTGTTTTTTTGTTATAGCTGAAATTTGTATTAAATTTTAAAAGGTTTATTAATTTTCATTTTTTTAAAAACATTAACATTTTATATTTTATTCAGCTTCGTCTAGTGGAGAGATTAATAAAAGGTATAATTTATAGTTTTAATAATTTTTTTTATTGACTGTCTTTATGTTTGACAGACTTTCTAATCAAATGAGATATTTTTTTTGCTCCTAAGTACTTATAGTATTTTTTAACCGGTCAACCATTTATTTATGACTTTGTATGGACCAAAAAGGTACCTCACCACTCCTTTTACTTTTACTACTTTTCTCTGCATTTTTTCAATTTAACTTTTTCTACTCTAAAATACGGAATCGTCTAAACTAAAGCGGCAGTCGCTGACAAAGAGTCCAAAAAAAGGCGGAAAAGCTTCCCCTAGGAACCAGTGGCATCAATCTCAATTTTTTTCATCTCCGCATCCATTGCAGCAGCAGCAGCCTAAAATTGGGCGACCGCTCCCAAAGAGAGAGCCCAAAAAAACGGGCGCCACCTTTTGCGCACTCTGCTCCTCGCTCCTCACTTTCTCTCTTACTCTCACCCACGCCAACAGGCTCAAACAGGCTCAACAGTAGTGGTTGTGGAACGGTGCAGAGAATCGAGAATCCACAGACAGAGAGAGAGAGAGAGAGAGAATATTCTTGCGTCTGCTGCTGCTGTTTCTGGAACACATGCGCCCAAACTTTTGCCGGCCATTGCCTTCTTCTCTCTCTCTCTCATTCGATTTCACTCAGTTCTCTCTCTCTCTCTCTTTCTGGTTATCCCCTTCCACATCACCATCACATTTTTGGCTGCCTCTGTTCCTGGATCGGTTGCAGCAGCAACTGCAAAAGTGGTATAAAAAGCCTGTCACCGATGCAGATCAGCTCAAAGAGATGCACTGGAAATTGGGTTCTTTTTTATTTGCAGAATATTCTGGTTGCTCCTTTGCCTGCCTGCCTGACTGCCTAACCCTCATCTTCATTTTTTTCTTCTTCTTCTTCTTCTTCTTTATTTGCACCTTCTTTTACCGTTTGTTTGCCTGCTTTGCTTTTACTTGAAGTACTTCATCAAGTTGCCTGCTACTTTGAGTTTTTCAATTCTCTTTTTGATTTGTAGATTTTTTGTTTGGTTTTAACCCGTTTGAAATTAGATAATTTTGTTTTGTTTTTTATATCCTTTCTCTTCCTGATCAAACTTTTTTTCATCTTTTCTGTTGTTTTCACAGTAAGTACTAGTTTGCGATTTTGACTAAACTTTAGCAATATTGTAACAAATTCTCAATAGATATTGTTGGCCGTTTTCCAAAAGGTTACCCAAAATCTCAATAATCATTTTTAAGTTTTACATTTGAACATATTAATAGTAAAGGTTCAGCCTTTCCCCTCTTTTTTAGAATAGTGTGTTGATGATAGATAAAATTAGTTTGTCCCGTTTTATTACTATTTTTCTCTTTTTACTGTGGTCTGCAATGTGTTCGTCTTCTGGTTTGCATTTTCTAGCTCTCTCTCTTTGCCTCTGTCCCTGTCTTTCTGTCTTTGGGCTGTTGGCAGTTGGCAGGCGGCTGTGTGTTGGGCAAACATGTCACTCAGCGCACACTTTTGCAGCCGAGAGAAGGAGGCAATGTGTCTGTTTTATTCTTTATTCTGTTTCCTTCTTTCCTTTCCTTCCATTTCCTAGCCAATGTTGTGCCATATGCCATCGTGGCAATTTTAGGTTGCTGCTGCTGCTGATTCTGCTGCTGCTGTTGCTCTTTTTGCCGTTCAAAATTTTCTGCTTCTGGTCGCAAACGCTGAGCGAGTCTGCAAGGGACAATTTTTGAAAAAAAATGGTGAGATGAACTGTTTTTATTTGGTGTTTATTGTGATTATTTTTAGTATTGCTGTTTCTGTAGTTTTAGTCTCAATTTTGGCTGCTGCTGCTTCCTTTGCTTTCTTTGTGTATTTTGTTGTTTTTAAAATATATTTATGTGCACAAGGCGGTAATTTAAAAGATCAATTTTCGTTTAGTTTGCTAATTGTATTTTTTGGGGATGTTCGGCCGAATAATGCTTTAAAAGGTTTATTCAAAATTAAATTTTTTTATTTTTAGATTTATTGTTTTAGATTGGAATGCGTCATCAAGCATCTCAAATAGTAGGTCAAAATACTAATTTTATTTCTTATTAACTTCTAAGCTATTTGCAAATGGTATTAGTATATTTTTTAACTATTAGTTTTAATTAAAATAATTGTTTTTTATGAGCTTAAAATTTGCCTGTCTGTCACTTTCTTGGCAGAGAAGAGGAAAAGCCTTGCAGGCAAGCAAAACTTACGCTTGTTTGCAAAGTTTTACAGTGTTTTCTGTATAGCCTATTGATACATTCCTTCTGTTATCATGAGTGTACACTAAACAGGTACCCCAATAAAAACCAGATTTCATTTACTTTTTTTTATTTAATTTCTCTTTTGCAGTATTTTTATTTACTAAGTTAGCCTTTATCCGCTTTTATGTTTTGAACCAAGTAGCAGCAGCAACTGTTTTAACCCTTTTTTGTAAACTAATTTTTATGTAGCAATTGCAGTGTGCATTTAGTCCTTTAATTAGCGATTATTCGAGGGTAAAAGTAATTGCTTAAGCAAGGAGGGAGACACTGAATAGAGCACACACAAAAGAAGGCAAAAATCAAGTAGAGCTAGTTGAGCTTGTTCAAAAAGAGAAGAAGAGTTTTTGTTGTTGTTGCCGTTTTTGCTGTTGCTGATACTACTAATTAAATTAGGCAAATGTGCTATTGCTATAGCTTTTGGTTACAAAAGTAGCACAGAGAATTCAACAGACAGTTCCTGAGTACTTGAATTCTTTTAAAAAACTACTTTAATTTTTCCCGATTTTTGCAGTTTTAATTGTTTAATTTATTTGAGTTTAATTACAAACTAGTCAAAAGGTAACTTTTACCTAATTTTATTATAAATTTTTTGCTGAGTTTAATTTTCAATTGTGGCTTTAGTTCCTATAAAAAAGGTTTTTTAAAATCAATTACACTTTTACTACCAATGTTTCATCTTTTTTCCAGCATTTTTTTGTTTAGCTGTGACCTCAGTTGACATCAGTTCACTGTGTAGTTTCATCACCACCACCACATCATCATTATCATCATTTAAGTCCTTTTCCTCTTTCTCCCTCTTTTTTATTTTTAATGACCTAGCCGTCCTAACAAGCTAGCTCCTTTTTTCCACCGCCACACAAGTACTTGCTACAATTTGCTCCCACTTTTTTTCTTTTTCATTCTTTTGTCGTCTGCACTCACTGGTAGACAAGTGCTCGTCTTTTTAGTGCTGTTCCAACAAGACTTGTTCCAGCAATTGTCTTTTTCTTCTTTTTCTTTTTTTGGTTGCCGGATGGAACAGACGACAAAAGAAAGAAGAGAGAGAGAAAGAGAAGAGGAAGTAAATTGTTAAATTTTTTGCCGCCGTTTCTAAAACGGCTGAACAAACAGGAAAATTAAAATGAGAGAGAAAGAGTGAAAAGTTTTTTAGAATGTTTGGTTTAGTTACTTGTGGCCCTTTGCTTTCTCATTTCACTGCTCAGTTTTTTGCTTTCTTTTTATATTGTTAGGGATCTGGCCATTTCTTTTGCTAGCTATCATTAGTAGCAGTTATTTTAAAATTGATAGCAATGTTTTCATTTTTACAATAGAAACTTTGTTATGGTAAAAAAGGTTACAAAATTTCACTAATTTATTTATTTATTTAAAAATTCATTTAAGAAATTTTTGGCGAGGTTCTTTAAAAAGTATGTTGCATTTTTTCGTTTGGCTTGTAAAGTAAAAAAAGGTTTTAACTAAACTTTATTTAATTTTAAAAACTTTTATCCGTTCACCACAGAACTTGGTCATCAAGTTTGACTTTTCTGACTAGCAAACCTACGCCATTAAACTAATAAATCAAAGCTTAAATTAACAGGCTAAAATTGCATTTTATTCTTTAATATTACACATAATTTCAATCACCACCACCAAACATGATTTATCTAGCATCTCTTTCTCATTTTTTGCACTCCCGTTTTTGCTTCTTTTTTTGCTTTTGTTTAAGCAAACACGCGTGCCACTTTGTTTCACGCTTTACGCCGTTGTTTGTCCTACTATTAGCTGGCCATTACAACAGCAGCAGCTTTTCTTCCTTTTTTCCCTCCTTCTTTGCCCATATTACACACCAAACATTAGGGGATGCTTTGCCGTTCACAGCAGCAGCAAAATTTTTGATATTTTTTCTGCCTGTGCTTGTGTGTATTAATAATGGCAGCAAATGTAGCAGCAGATTAGTGAAAACGCACACACACACACAGGCACACTTGGGCATTAGACTATGGGTAAATACACAAAAAGAAGCAAAGAACGATATTTTTGCAGTGTACAGATGTGCACGCACACTAGGAGGATTTGAATTATATAACATATACAAACTTTTTTAAAAGGTAAAACATATTTTTAAAAATTTTTTTAACATGTTCTCTTTTTCTTTTAATTAGAAATTTTTTTCGTTAAAACTTTCTTTCTTAAACAGGTCAACTTTAACCAACTTATTTACCCTTTTCATCATCATCATCATCAGCAGAACTGCCACTAGCGTTGATTGTCCAAACGCAATTCTTGCCAGCTCCACTCTGAAAACAGCTGTTGATGTCGCTGCTGTTGCTGCTGCTGTTGCCACTGCCATTGCCACACAATGTTGCTACACTTGTTTTCCTTACCTGTCTATTTACCTGACCAACTAACTGTTGCTCTGTGTGGCAGAGACACACCTCTTCACACACACAATTGCTACTTTTTTATGTATTTTATAAGTTACTTTTTTCAATTTTTAATTTTGATTTCGTGTTTAAATGCTCGATCTTTTTTAAAAGGTTTTACTCTTACTTTACATTTTTTATTTCACCTTTTACTATCAAGATTACCTGTCCAGATGATCACAGTTTGACACTTTTGTGAGTCTGAGCGGGCTAAACCAACTAAGCAACAACAGCAAAAATGATGTGTGGGCTAAAAAGGCGAGCAAGCAGACAGACGTCGGCGGCACAACAGAACTGTACACGGAGAAGGACAAACTGACCGAAAAGTCAAGAACTGTGTGTGGACATCAGTGCTGGCTGGTGGCCAACATCTTCAGAGGAAGCTGAAAAAACTGAGGCCAATTAATTGGCAACTGTTGCCAACTGTTGAAGCGGATGGACAATGGCGAGAGAAGAAGAGTAGATGATGTAGAATTTTGTTTAGTTGACTAGTTTGATCTTGAAAAAAAGCGGATTTTTAAAGGTTTTTAGTTTTTAGTTTAATTGTACTTTTATTTTAGTTTTAGTTAGTTATTTATTTTTTAACTGGCTTTAGTTGCAATTGACTTTTTGTTTTGTTTTCATTTTAAACTGTACTTTTTATTGTTTGTTCTTTATACGACCACTTTGAGCATTAAAACGGTTAAACTTTAATAAAAAAATTGTTTATTGCTTAATAATTATTTTTAAAATTTTTGCTGTAAGCCTTCTTATTGGTGAAAAAAGGTTCATTTATTAAAATCTTAATAACTTTTTTATAGCCATCTTTTGTTTAAATTATTTTTGTAAATTGCATATTTTTTAATAATAATAACTTTTTACTCTTTTAGCTATTGTGTTTTTTGTGATTTTTAATTTTTAGAACAAGCAACAGCCATTACCCTCTTTGTGCAATCGATCATTCTTCGATTGTTTTTCCTCTCTCTTTCTCTCCATTTCACTTTTGCTGGCCAACCATTTATTCACAGCCAGCCAGACAACGACGAGGACAGTAGCTACGGCATGCTCTAATGAAAACCAAAGGAGAAGAGGGAAAAGGAAAGGGAAAGAAGTGGCACATAATGATGGTCAAATATTTGACGGGAGATAACGACGTCGCCAACGCCAACAAGAGAGAGAGAGCAAAAAATGTTCGATCCAAAAAAAGGTCCTATCTGTTTGGGCAAGTTGGTGGTCTTTTTAGTATGATAGTTTTCTCTCCCTTTTTTTATTTTATAATAATGGTTTGCTGATAACGAGATTCATGACCAGAAATCTTTTTTTCTTTTTTAACGGGAGTCTCTAGGAGACAGAAAAAGCCAAGCAAATGTTGAGGAGACTTTTTGCTGCAACTTCTGCTGCTGCTGTTACTGTAATGAGAATTTTATTGTAATTAGTGCTAGAAAGAGAGAAAGAGAAAGAGAGAAAGAGAAAGAGAAAGAGAAGATTGATTTTTTTAGTTTTTTTGTTTTTGATTTTAAGCTTAGTTTTGTGATTTTTGTTAGAAGTTATCAGAAAACAATTTTAGCTTTAACTAAAAGGTTATTTTAAAACTTTTATTATTTTTTATTTTTATCCCCACTACTGGCGTGACTCAAAAGATACCCCAAAATTTTACATTTATTTTAATTTTTTTAAAGCAAAGTTTGATGTAGATTCTAGTTGTTTTTAAAATTTCCTTTTGTACGTTAAGCTAAAAAACCGGCTTCCTTCTAAATCATCATTTTTCTCCTTTTTTATCAATTTTAACTCTCTACACCAAAACTATTATTCCTTCACTTATTAATACTAATTTGACCCTTGCTTCATCTTTTTATAATGCCCATTTCTTCTTCTTCTTTTTTCCTTTCCATCACTACCACCACCACCACTTTAACCATAATTTGGCATTCCTAGGAATTCTTTTACCGCATCAACAACAGCAGCAGCAGCAACAGCAGCAATTACTGGCGAGCACTTTTTTTCTTCTGGTGCACCCGGCGAGCGCACATATTTTTGCACTTTGCTCTTTTCCCTTCCCTTCTCTCTTTTTCTTCATCTTTTTGTCACCATAATTTAGTTTCCCATTCTTTCTTCTCTCCTTTTTAGTGGGCACTCACACACATTTACACTTATTATGCGGGCAAGTGCTGCTGCTGCTGCTGTGGTCGATGATTTGTGTGAGTGTAATTGACATCAAGAGAGTAAGTGAGTGAGTAAGTGAAAACGAGTAGTGGTCCACTCAAGTGGACTTGGTAGTAAGGATCACTTTCAAGTGCTAGTTTTTGGTTTTTGAACCCTTATTCTTCTGTTTTCCAGTTGTTGGTGGTCAGTTTTCAATTTTTTGCATTCTAGTCAACCTTCTCTCGTATTTTTTAGATATTCTCTCATTTCTGTGCGGCTCGTACTGCAGTGGCCTTGCATAAGTAGTTAAAATTTTCAAAAAATTCATTGATATGGTAAAAATGGTATACTTTAATTTTACTAATTTGTTATTTGAATTTTTATTACAAAATTTGTTGTTTGGTGTCAGCATTTATAGTGCGTTTTAATAGCTGCATATCAAAGTTTAAAAATGAAAAATAATTATAATAAAAGGGTTTTCATTAACTTTTTTTGCTGTTACAACAAGTCATATTTTCAATAGTTAGCTGTTGCCTCATGGCTCAAAATGGTTCCTTTACAATAATAATTATCACCCGTTCATCATTACCATTAACAACCTCATTTTATATTAGTTTTGAATTTTAAACTTTAACTTTTAATTTTCATTTGCTTTTTTCCAGAGCAGCCAGAAAGACAGAAAGTCTGTTTACAAAGAAAAAGAGAACGAGACAGTTTTTCTGCAGTTTACTCACTTTACTTTTTATTTTCTGCTTATTATTTAATCTTGCTCTCTCTCTCTCTCTCTCTCTCTCTCTCTCTCTCTCTCTCTCTCTCTCT
>JAALOO010001212.1_pt1 | contig 18733 bp, 13 predicted proteins | sample 7257641 | NCBI WGS metagenome assembly JAALOO01 (sample SAMN14085613, study PRJNA598686) | mite metagenome | biome: ENVO:01001000; feature: ENVO:01001002; material: ENVO:01001226; isolation source: single female mite from University of Michigan culture on fish food culture... ...
ACAATTTATAATTTAAATATTCACAATAATTTCTGTACGATGTGCACTGTACAACAGCTATTTCGACTCTTGGTTGCTGTTTTATTATTTTGTTGACAAAAAAACAGTAACTTTTTCTTAAGAACTTTTTTTTGTTTTAGCATTTTAATTTCAGTCGTTTAAACTGAGTTTAAAAACAGCTAAAATTTTAAATGAAAAATTTTAAAAAAAAAAAAAAATTTTTAAATGAAAAAATTTTAAAATAAAAAAATTAAGGTGAAAGTTAAGCAATTTTCAGTTTGCTTAGCTTTTTTAAGATTTTGTGTTTTTTGGTTGGCTGCATGTTGTTTATTATTATTCCGCCTGACTTATTGCACAGGGACACTTTTGTGTGCCACAACTGACTGTATCTGCTGTGTTCGCCTCCATCTAATTTATAACTACTGCCTGAGGGTTTTCTGCTCAAAAAGACAACATTTTTGCCTCCTTCTTTTTCACTTTTTTTAATAGAACACATGACTGGTTTGTTCTCAAGCTGTCCCCAACCCTGAAAAATTTTGCTTAGTGAGCAACAAAGCTGCTGATGTGGTTGGTCGTGATGAGCGATTTTTTTGTAAGCCAAAAAAGAAGATGACATTTAGGTATTCAGCAATTGTCGCCGTCGATCGATGAGCACCAAAGTTAAACTGAGGAGTTTGAGAAAATCGAGTCACTCCAGCACTGCCACTTTAAACTTTTATCTCTTTAAAAAAGATGATTGATTTGTCTCCTGATAAAAAATCGTTAAAAAATAGCTTCTTGCTGCAAAAAACAGCAGTCAAGCTGAACTTTAGTTCAGTTTTTCAGCATCTCTTTTAGTTGACCTTACCTTACCTGTTTTTATCTTTTAGTTAATTGAACCAGAAATCATTTGTTTAGACACACACACAATGAGTGTTCTTTTCATTATTATTGTTGTTCTTTCGTTGAGAAAAATGTGCTCATATGCGAAGAAAATTAAAACTAATTCACCGCGTGGGGATTGTTGCAAATGTTGCCTGAGTTAACGGAAAACAGAAAAAACAGAAAAAGTTTCATTTATCAGCCCAAAAGGTGAACCCACGCAAATGTGCCGGCAACCTTTGCCTGAGCAGCACGCAAAAACTTAAACTATTTTTTCAAAATTTTTCTTAAACAATCCGCGCTTCTGTCGCTGTCTCTAATGTGTTGTTGCATAATAAATCACCAAAACTTTACTATAAATTAAGTTAAAAACAACAGCAAAAAACTGTTAAAAAACATAGACAGTGTTGGTTGCAGAAAATAACAACAACAAAATAAAAAATGCACTTGCCGACAGAAAAAAATTGAATGTCAATTAAATTAAAGTTTAGAAAAATTGGGGAAAAAAAAGAAAAAAACTGTCTGCATTTGCAAGTGCACTTGGCCTACTAAGTAAATGCAGCAAAAACAACAACTCTAAACAGGAAAATGTTTGCAGTACTTTTGCACTGCATCATTTCAGTTCTTAATGATGTTTGCATCTTTAGTGCATTGCAATGCAATTCACTGCCAGTTGCAAATAATAAGGAAAAATGTGACCGGCTTGATTTTCAGTCTGTCACATTGAACGGAAAGAATAAACTATTTCTGGCCTAGCTTTTTGGTGCACTTCTAGCTAAAATACTGATGCAAAATAGATTTAAAAGCAGAAAAGAGGACAAGAAAAATGCACAAATTGTCTTCCTGTACACTGTTTTCAGTTTTGTCGTGCGCTTTCTTCTTATCTTAATTGAGAGTCTGTGTCTGCAAGAGATGTCAGAAATCAGTTTTCTCTTTTTTGCCTTCCCCCAATTCACATATGCACATTGCAGAACAACTTCTTCCCTTCTTTTCCCCTTCACTTGCTCGTTTTTCAGTGCAGCTGCACTGAAAAAAAGGCATCAATTAATTGGCGCTCGCGCCGATCATCATCATCATCATCGGCAGCCTCAATCAGTTTGTTTCCAGCAAAGCGGTGGAGCACACTGTTTTTTTCTTTATTTTCATTTTTTTTCTCACTATTCATCACTTCTCATCACACCATGGGGCCCATCTGTCTGTCTGCCTGCCGGTTTCTTTCGGCAGGCATAAAAGAATGAGCCCGGTGTCAATGAATTATTCAATTGCCTTAATCGAGGAAAAAGAAGAAGAATAAAGTGAGACCCCCAAGTTTTGCACTGCTTTCCAAGACACAGCCAGGCGCTGAAGAAACACGATCGGCTTTTGAGTTAACGACTTTCAGTTAGCTGTGTGAATTAGCCAAATTGCAAATTGAATCGCTGTTGAGTAGGGGGAGGGAGAACAATTTTTGTCCTTTTTTGTCGTCCCCAGTCATTCTACTTTTATTCATTTTCTGTTTTTTTCTATTTTCACTGCTGTTTTTAGTGCTGCTTTTTTTGTTAATGTACCATTAATTGGCCATCGTGAAGCAGCAGTGTAATGTAGTGGTGATGAGACAAGTTTAATTGCCAATCTGCATTGAGTGAAAAGAGGGTAACAGAGAAGTTTGGTTCGCTAAAAATCTAGTCAGGCATTTGGTTGATGATTTTTTTATATTTTTTAATTAAAAACACAAACTTTTTTACCAAGTTAATATTAACAATTAAAAAAATTAAAAAACAAGGTTTTAAAATATTTTTTATGGAAGTGAACGATGAAATCACTAAAATGCTAAAAATGTAGTTGTTAGCAGTTTAAAGTTTAAAACACGTTGTTTGACACTTTGACATTTAATGCACTTTAGCCTTTTTTCTTTATTTTAGTTTTTACAAATTGTTTGCAGTTGTTAATTTGCTTAAAACGTTGCTGCTAATGGAAACAGCCGTTTGAGTTGTCTGGGGCAACCACAAAACAAAAAAAAATATTTTTTTTGTTTTAATTTTTCATTTTCTTTTCCAATTTTTTGATGTGATGCCAAATTCATTTTTTTATTAGTCTAGTTATTCTTTAGCAAAAGTTATCTTAATTAAATGTGTTCATTGCTGCTGGACAATCAAAAATACTGTTTTGGGGTTTGATTGAAATTATACCACACCGTTTAGAAAAAAATAAACATGTGCATTCGAAACTTTTACTACGTCAATGTTTGAATTAAAAATTAATTAATCACACACAAGTATATGAGCATCAGTTTTCATGGTATTCCCTAAAACAACTGTTGTTTCTGTTGTTGCTGATGTTGATGCCCACACTTATTGTCGTCATTTTTGCAGGGGCTGTGTTATCCACGTTGACAAAAAAACAACAGTAGCATCGATTTGTTTAGTAACAAGATCTAATAAAATATTTAGTATCACTAGACTCAATGACACAACTGCTCTTTTCTTTTTCTTGTTTTCTCTTAAATTGTATTATCAATTATGCAAACAAATGAGCAAACAACGCAGCAACTGCTAAAATTGAAAAATCGTTTTTATTTACTCGTTTATATTTACTTAAAAATTGGGTTTTGTCATTATGTTTTTATCAAATTCTATTGATAATATAAATGTTAATAAACAAAATGTAACAATTTAAAATTTTAATAAAAAACAACATTTGAAATTAACAACAAACTTTAAACGTTTAAAACATGCTACTGTTTTATATATCAAATCATAAAAAAACAGTTTTTGATTATTAATCATTGCGCCGTTCGAATATTTTTATTTTTATTCATTTTTCATTGTTTGCTTACCGTTTACAGTGCTTTGTTTATTCCAATAAATTAAAAAACGTTAATTGTGCGTTAGGCACTAATTAATCAAAAGATCGATTAAGAGAACGCTGATGGAAGTTTTTCCCTTTTCTTTTTTCCCTATTTCAGCTGCAAAGCTATATTAATTATAGTTATTTTCTAATTAAACGCAGCTCACACTGTTTAAATGCATGAGTGTGTGTCTGTGAGTTTTTGCTGATTAGCGGAAATTCGGTAATTCATCTTGCGTTAAAAACAACTAAAAACAAAAAAACGTGCAACAGTAAAAATCAGTAGTCATATTCTCATTAAAAAGCATTTTGAAGTGCTAAAAAAATAACCCAATATCAATATTTGGTTTTTTGCATATCAACTAAATAAACTTATTTGTGAAAACATTAAAAAATTTTGCTAAAAACTAATGCTGACAGTAATCCGTTGCGTTAATCTTTGTTGATTCAACTTTGAAAAAGTCGCGTCATTTGCATCGATTAATTGGGAAAAACAAATAGTTTCAAACCAAACAAAAAGAGGACAGTTTTGTGATTAAGTAAAACGCGCTCCTTTTTAGTTAGACAACAACTCAAATCGGCTGCAAATTGCTAATGGGCAAAAGCATTAGCACACTGGTTGAAGTTGCAATTGTTGTTTTATTTATTTTTTTCCTTAACTTTAAACACTCTTTGACTACTTTTTAGTTTTCCCTTTTCAGTTGTTTGTTAAGCACAAAAAGTGTATTTTTGTGCGTGTGTGTGTAAAACTTTAAGTTTTTAGAGAAAAAGGGAAATGTGAACAAAACTAACTTGCTCAACTGACTAAGCTGTAAAACACAAAAGAAAAACAGGGCTGTTGTGATAAATTGGCTCCAAAGAAAGAGAGAGAAACAGAGAAGACATTTAGAAATATATTGCAGAGTTGTGTTGCAGAACAGGCATTCCACGAGTCGCTGATATATTTTTTGCAAATTATTTATTGCATTTCATTGCAACTGAAATAACAACAGTAAGAATGGTTTGTGTCATTTGCACTTTTTTCTCTCTTTTCTTGTTTCTTAACTCGGCTGACTGACTCTGTTAGCACAACTGTTCACTGAATGCCCTCATAAAATTAGTCTAAAATTTAAAGTAAATTTTGATGCCAGACTGCTGCATGTTCTAAAAAACTGCCTGATATCCCGCAATTGCTAAAATATAAAATTTTAAAACTTTTAAGGCTTGTTAAACACAGTTTAAAACCAATTTAAATTTTGCTACTGAGTTGAACTTAAAGTTTTTAAATAGAAAAGATACTAGATATAATGTAGTTAAAAAACTAAAAAGAAAGGGCTGTCATTTGATAACTGCCGACTATTTGAAATTATCCAGAGCATTTTTAAATTAGTTTTGCACTCTGTTTTTATCATTAACCTTTTTAGGGTCTGTAAAGTTTTAAGATTAAGAAAGACTTTTTTACGTCAAATTTGCGTTTGCTTGGAAAACAAAGTAAAAACATTGATGTTGTTTATTGTTTAAAACAATGCATATTTGACTTTGCAAAACAATTTATAGTAACTATTTTTAAGCCTTTAGTTATTGTTAAAAAATGATTGTTTTGTAATCAACGTTTGACCTGCTGCTTACAGTTTTGCTGTTTGACACAGATTACAGCAAAACACAGCCAAACTACATACAATTTTGAGTTTAGTGATCAATTGCAGAAGAGTCCGTCAACCAGCCAACCACTTGGACCACACTATCAAACTGACAGTGTAATGAGTGTCGTCGTTTTCGTCGTCGTCGTTGAGAACGATCACTCACAGTCGGGACAACTAATGTTTTTGCAACACCCTAAATTTGCGGCTCTGGCAAGCTCAGCAAGTGTTGAGTTGCTGCTAAAACGTTAGAACACTAGAAGAAAAAAGGCGCAACACGACAGAGAAAAGAAACACAGTACATGTTAAAAAGTACATGAACGACAAAAAATATGGCTCAAACTGCTCAAAAGTACCAATCATATCGAACCACCACCAGTCGGTGGTGGTGGTCGTCGTTTTTCTACTTTTTTGTACAATTCCATTTTTCTGCAGTGTGCTGCTGAAACAAGAGTGCTGTTTTTCAGCCCCTTACTTGTTTTGCAAGCCTTTCTTAACGACAGGTTTCAGTCGGGCCGTACAGCCGGCAACTGCCAATTAGCACCTAATTATAAGGGTATCAAATAGTCGTCGTCGTCGTCGTCGACAACTGGCAGCCTCATATTTTTTGCCGATTTGATGATCACTCACTCAATCACTGGCAGACTGACTGACTGACTAACTAACTGACGGATTCAGTTTCAACATGACTGCTTTCTACAAAAGGCGTCTAAAAAGAGCAAAAAAAAGTCGTTAGTTGCTGTTTCACACTCACATTTTCTATCTCATGAAAGGCTGGTTCTCTTCTTTTGATGAGCAACGCACACTTTCCTGCCGTAATTTACTATCGGCAATTTTGGCGTCGACGTGTGTTGGTCAGCGTGTCAGCCCTGATGACTTTCTCTCATCTTCTGGTCTCTGTGCTCAATTGAATTTCAAAAGGCTAGATTTATTTCCTGACAATTTGTCGTCAAAGTGACTGGCCTGACTGAACTGTAATCTTTAGCAGATTCTTTTTCTTCTTTTCTTTTTGTTGCTAATCTTCTTCACAGTGTGTGTGTGTGTGTCTTTCCCGGCCATTCATTTACGCAGTCAGTTCACTAAAATCAGGGACCGTAGTAAAAGTAGTAGTAGGGCAAAGAGTGCAACCATTGACGTCATACGCACAGATTCTCTCACTGATTCCAGTGAACCATCTAATGTAGAGCCCAGTTTGGTGATGAGAATTTGAAGAGACGAAAGATCAGACGATTAGACAAGTAAGTGTATGCAGTAGATGTGTGTGTGGTCAGTTTGTTAGCAGTACTGAGCACAAACAAAAGAAAGACTGCTAATTGGCCTGTCAGTTGATTGAGGCTGCTGCTGTTGCTGATGTTGATGCTGCTCTTCTTTCGCCCATTTGCACTTTTGCACACACGGTCGATAATGGAGGTGGTCAATTTGGCGGAATAATGCAGAGGAAAAAAGAAAGGAAAACTAAGAAAGCTTTAGCAGCATAGGGTAGTAATCAAAAGCTTTAGTGCGGTAACTTTCCCAGATAGTAATTCTCATTACTTGATTTTTTGATTGATTTAATCTAGTTGCAACTGCTGTTTAGATGCAAAAATTTAGGACATTTACTAAATTGAAAGGTATTTTCACACAAATAAACAAGTTAAATTAGTTCATTTTTTAACTGCGTAATTAAAGATTCTGTTTTCACAATTAAATTTTTTAAATGTGTTTTAAAATTTATTTTTAAAATTGTTGTTTATTCATAAAATTTGTAAATTTTTTTATAAAAATCTAGTCATTTCAGTTACAGTTTTATTTAAATCAAAAGTTTTTTGTGTTGTTTTTGTCTGGCAAATGGAAAATTACTCTTTTTTTGGCATATTCGTTAACTATCTCACACTGTGCGCATTTTCCTCCGTCTTGCTGTCACTGCCAGAATGGACCCTGTGGGCATTTTGTTTAGCACTGTCTTCGTCGTTTTCGTTGCCAGCTTTTTGCGTTTTTGAAAGGCGTCACCTAACAGAACATCAACAAAACATTGCGAATTTTAATGCCTATTCTGGTGCTGGATCGTTGCACTCGTTCCAAAAGCAACAGCAACCGCATTCCTTGTGAAAAAAAGCTACTGATGCTTTAACTTTTTTTCGCCATCATTCACTTTGCAGTCGCCTATTTGCCAAAATGCACAAAAAACTTTCTTACAGACAGGCAGTCAGACAAGAAGAAGACAAACGGACAATGCCACTTCTACTACTTCTTTTGCCACTGTCATCAAAAAGCAATTTATATAAACAGTCAACAGCCAGCTGGCTAGCTGGCAGGCATGCAACGCTAAAAGCGACAAACAAAATGAAACACTTTTCTACCCAGCTTGAGCACACCTTTGACACTTTGTTCCTTGAAAAGTACAATCCAAACTAATTAAAACCTTTAATTATTTGACCAGAAAAATAGAAAAAAATCTTTTTAAAAATTTTGTTTACAAAAATTTGATGTGATTTATCCCTTCTTTTAACTAATTGACCTTCATTTTCTTATTCCTTTCTCCAACAGTTACGGTGACATGGTACCTGCAACCAGCGCCGGCAAGATAGTCGGTGGCGTCTGCTCCCTCTCCGGTGTGCTCGTCATTGCCCTGCCCGTGCCGGTCATTGTCTCCAATTTCAGTCGAATTTACCATCAGAATCAGCGGGCAGACAAGCGAAAAGCTCAAAAGGTAAGGAATAATCAGTTTGGGTTTCACCACATTGTTGAGCAAACAAACATACTAAACTTTAAAATTAGTACGCATCACCATTTAATGACTTCAGTTGCGCCAACCAAAAACTTGCCACTTTTACCGTTTCCGATATGAGGCAGACTTTTCAAACTGCCACAACATTGGCTTTCAAAGCTTTCAGTGTAGTTTGCACAACTGTTTAAAATTGCATTCTGTTTCAGATTTTTTATTGCTAATTGAGTTAGTGTTCTCGCTTTCTTTCTCTTTTTCTACTGTTTTAGTGGCAGCAGTAGTCAATCAGGAATTTTAGTTTTGAGAAAAATGGAAATATTCTATTCAGAATGGCAGAAATGAAAATAATTTGCCTAATCAGCAGACGCAACGGTTGAATGGTTAACTCAATCATAGTAATAAGCAACAATATTATTTGTCATAAATGAGTTGATATTGCTAAAAAGTAAAAAGTACTAAAATTTTGCAACTTTAGCATTTCATCTATTTCAAAATGCAAAGTTTTCAGCAATACTTTTAATTGATGTCAAAATAAAAGCAATAATCAGGAAATGGAACTTTTGCCAAACTTTTCAATTTGAAGTGGAAAGTTGAATACAAACAGACAAACAAGCAGAAATTAAATGGAAAATAAAAATTAGATATGGTAGACTTGGGAGGGAGGGAAAAGTGGCCAACGACGTCAGCAGCAGCATTCCTTAAATTAGCATACTAGAGAACTTTTACTTTTAAAATATTTACCAAATTTCATCATCACTCTTATCAACTTTCCTTGTATTTCCCGCCCCGCCTGAAACAGAAAGCCCGCATGGCGCGCATTCGCATCGCCAAAGCGACCAGCGGCGCCGCATTCCTCACGAAGAAACGCGAAACGGAGGCTCGCCTGCAGGCGGCGCAGGAGGCGGCGGAGAATGGCGAAGAGGGCGCCCCGGGCACCTCGGTGGGCGACGATATCTTCGAGCTTCAGCACCACCACCTGCTTCAGTGTCTGGAGCGCACTACGGTACGCTGGCCCCGGTTTCCTTCAACAAAATTTTAAGTATTTTTTGCTTAACCTTTAAACTTTTTCTCCTTCTTTTTCCCTAGGACCGCGAGTTCGTCGAGCTTGACGTCCCCTACACTTCCGCCTCGGTGGGCGGTGGCGTAGAGGGAGCCGGAGCAGGAGCTGGTGGAGCTAGGCCCTCCTCCGCCGCCTCCATTCTCAATCGAGCCTCGAACACGCCTCCGCCACTCTCTCCGGTGGCCTCCATTTCGCTGGTCGGTCATGGTGCCGGTCGAAACGCCATTACCACCTTCTTCAGACGGTGCTGTCGTGGGCGGAAGGGCTCGGGAACGGGAGTTGGAGCAGGAGGAGGAGCAGGTGGTGGTGGCTCATCCTCTTCCTCAGTTCGAAATCGCAAATATGACGTAAGTTTCAAAGTGAACATCTGAAAGAGCAAAAAAAGATAATGTGATTAGGGAAAAAAGTAATGACCTAGCGTTTGAAGTGAAGAACTTGGCAGACACAAAAAAGTTGTTAAGCCGGCTAATCTTCTTCTTCTTTTTCTTCAACCTTTATTAGTTACTCAGCAAAACTTAAGCAAGCATCTATTTTTAGTTCTTTTCTCTTTTTTTCCTTTTTAAAAGAACAACACGGGTCATTGAATTAGCTAAGCGAGTGTAGTCGTTGAGTAGGCGTTGCTTAAGTTATGCTTAAATTCGGAAAGTTGGCAAAAAAAACTTATACAGGCAATAATCAAGTAGTGATCAGTCGTCTGTGTAGCCAGTGGTCAATGAGGCACAAAAGAATGAGTAAAGTAAAATAAAGTGAAGTGAAATGAGCTGAATGGGATCCAAAAAGCCAATCAATCAGAAAAGGAAAAGTTTTACCAATCAAAAATATAATTTCAAAGTTGTTGCACAAATGGTATTATCAGACAAATATGACAAAAACAGAGTTGTTTTCAATCTAAGCAGTTTTGAAAAAGAGAGTTAATTAGAATTCATTTAAATAATGACAATTTTTTGCTACTTACTTGCAAACACATAGGACGACGGCCGGGGCCACCCTGGCGACCTGGACGAGGAGGAGATGACGGCCCTCAACATAGCCCGTGATCTCGACCGAATGGAGCGGGAACAGGAGAACGCCGGCCATTCCATTGGCGAGCCGTTTGAGCCATACGAGGTGAAGGAGGCGAACGGGGAGAAGGATAAAGAAGACCTGCCCGCAGAGCACACCAAAGCGCAGAAAAACTGCTCCTCAGTGATGATGATGATGGGCAACAAGGCAACGAAAAACTCTCCACAGTACAGCAACTGTCCACCACCGCCAAACAGCAGCGGTGGCAGTAGCAGATCCTCCTCCTCAAAGCTGCCCAAAAATGGCGGCAAGATCAGCGTCGAGCCGATAGTGCACGTGGTGGCAATGGCCAGCAATGATAGCAGCAGTATTGGCAGCAGTAGTAATAATGAGGTGGCCATCGCCACGCCTGTGGGTCACCACAAAGCTTCCAGTCCAGGACAGCGAAGAGGCCGCTCCGCTTCCGGTGATCATGATCAGGACTCGGCGGACTTGGGTGTGGCTCCTGCAGCCGTGGCCATCGACAGTCCGTCATCCTCGAACAAACGAGCCAATGAAAGCAGCACTGCCAGTGCCAGCGGCGGTCCTCCTGGTGGTCCTGGTGGTCCTGGTGGCTCACCCTCCACTTCGAGCGTTGAGGCGCACGTCGTCCGCATTAGCAACATTTAAAAGTTGCCACCTGACCTCAATTGCCCCGGTTCTTGTTGTTGTTGTTAATGTCTTCTTCTTCTTTTTTCTACTTTTCCCCTTGTCCTTTCCACCACCCAATGCCAAACTCATGCAAATCATCACATCACCCACACACACACTACCTGACCAAACTAACTCAATTACTGCTTACCAAAAAAATCTGAAAAACACAAAGTACCACACTTTTTGGCTGAAACTTTATCAACAAGTTTTGCCAAGTTTCAGATGAAAGTAACAATTTATATCAGAATGTGCGCTGTACACAACATTGACATTTTTGTTCCTTTTCTCTCTCTTTCCTTTGCTCTCTCTCCCTTGCATTTATCATTTATCAATGTTCACACAAAACCTTGTTCATCACTATCACATCATCTCCCGCTCCACAATCTCACTCCCCTATCTTTCTTTTTGTTTTCATTTGCTTGTTCATATTCCCATCACTTACTTTTCACATCCAACCATCACCAATGATACATTTTTATTTTGCAAACAAGATTGGAAGAAATGTACACCAAAGTGTCAAAAATGAAATGTAACAAAAATACACAGTCATTATTCTAATCTGGTTGCAATTACAACTTCAATCATCGAATTTTTTCTGTACCCTAAAAATAGAAAAATTCTCAAAAAAAACTTTTTGATGATGGGCGTTTTTTTGTTGAGCACAAGCCTATCTGCACAGAAACACCAGTTACAATGGCAACTTTTCCGTTTCTTTTTTGCCCTTCTTTTTTAACATTTCATCCATTTCTGTTCAATGTTTTTATCACATGAACACTATGTTCTCAACACTGCTTTATGGATCATTGTTTTAGAGCATCATCCTTTTTTGTCATTTCTCCCCAACAACCTCTTCCTTTGTACATAGTCACCTTTTTTCTCTTTCCATTTGGTACCAGTCCCCATTTTTTCCCATTACCCTGTTGCCAATTGTTAGATACTCGTTTTTGTAAATTACACTTTAGATTTTTTTAGCTATTTAAATATACAAAAATGTAATTGGTTATTAATTGTTTAAACAACCTGCTAATTTGGTTATCAACAAAAAAAATGCAGAATTCTGCAAGTGTTGTAAACACGGCGCCAGTGTCCATCTGGTGATTGCCAACAACACTGTTGCAACATTTTTTTGAATTCTTTTCCAAGCATCTTTCTCGCTCCCCGAATTTGAACACATTTCAAACAAATGCACGCACACATTTTGTTTGCTTTCCTTCACGTTGTGTCTCTACACACTGTGAACTCCACTCAACGAACCGATCAAAAAACCAACTCTCTGTAATAGTGCTGATCCTATTATTATCAAACCTGGCCGGGACACACAACAATCAACACCTAAGTTAGCCTCCATCATGACACTCATCACATCCATTCATCACTTCCATTTGACCATTACTTATTTACAACAACTGATCACTGTGCGTGCCCTTGCTCTCTCTATCTCTCTCTTCCTTTCTGTTTTCCCCTATTTTGTACAAACTTTCCTGACTTGTACGACTGACGGGCACACTGTACACTGGCTTATTTACTTTCTCTTTCTCTTTTTCTCTCTCTCTTTTTTGGCTCCCGTCATTAATTCATTATCTCTATCAACGCACACCTTTTTGTTTCCAATGACTCTCCTTCTTTTCCTCCTTTAACTTTGCATATCATCATCCTCACCTGTTATGACCAGATAAAAAGGCTACTTTTTCTTTCAGGCCAATGCCGCTGTTTCCAGTGCAGCTAATGAACCCGGCACTGAACACTGACGCACTAATCTCACGGTCACAATCTCTTTCACACAATTTTTTCAACAACTCACAATTTTTTTTCATTTGTCCACTTGCTGTTGTCTACCTGTGAAGTTGGCAAGATATTGTGCAAACGATTGCCAAGTTAAATTTTTTCCCTTGTTTTTCTCTCTCTTCCTCACTTCTTTTTGCAAACAATTTGCAATTCATATTTCTCACCCCGTTTCATCCCTTTTCCAGTGTCCTCAACTCACTGTCAAACTCATTTTTCTGTTAACTTCATTTTACCAAACTCGTTAACATTTGTTGTCACTCCCATCACTGTTTCGCCACTTATCATCTGAACAAACAACAGCCAGCACAAAATTTTTACATTTACCTAAACACCACTCAATTAAATACCTGATCTTTTTTGATAGTTTTTGGGCAGCTAATCTGTGCAGCAACAAAAATAGAAAACAACCAAACTGATGCCAACAATTAAAATCCACTTTAACAATACAGCTAACTTTGTACTGTTTAGTGATTTTTTCCCTTATTACATAGCTTTTTCAATCTTTTTATACTTTTAACTAGTTTTCAATTAAAAAATACTAATCTGAATGTTATTTTACTCCCTTGTACAAGATCATGATTCCCTTTTCTTCTTTTTCTCATTTTTTGTCAATTGCGCACAAAAACAAACAAAAATTTAATTTTTTTTCCAGCCAACTTGTAGCATACTTTTTATTTTATTTTCTTTCTTTTAATTTCAATCCTGTCTTGCTTTAAAACTTTTTTTCAACCCTGTTCTCAGTAATGACCTCTCTGACATTCTCTCTTTTAATCATTTTTCATTTTTTAACTTTTACTTTCTGTTAATTTGTTTGTATTTTGTCTTTTGTCAAAGTATTTTGTTGACGGTGGTAAAAACAAAAATGCTTTCTCAAATTTGAAAAAGTTGCTGTAACAACAAAAGTTATTTTGTAAATTACTTTGTTCAATGTCAAGTCTTTTTATCACTTTCGCCATTGCGCAAAGTAAATTAATAAACGCTATCAAATGAACTACAAAAAAGAATGTCCAGTGATTAAAAAGAAGTTTTAATAACGAGTCAAAATCGAGCACCAAATACATTTCACAAGTTTGATTAGCTTTTGATTGCATTCGAATGAGACAGAGGTGCAGAGTCGTATTGAAGCGATAATAATACTAATAACAACTGTCTGGTAGTTTGGTGGCTTTTCCTGAACTGAAGACAGTTTTTCGAATCAGTTGTTAGTGTTGGAGGTGGTGGTGGTGGTGGTGGGGAAGATGGAGGTGCTGCTGTTGATTGGCATGGTATGCTTGTTCCAAGCCACCTTAGCAAGGGGCACACTGTTTTGCCCCGAAAAAAATGAACGCGCTGATGTCGTTTGAGGAGGCATGCATAGGCGAACTGTCTGAGGCAGTATGCGCACCGGGTGGGCAGCATCTCTCGGGAGCAAAGGCACAGGTGGGCGGTGAGATGGGCGTCCGCTGGGCGAAACTGTTTCCGCAGAGCTCACACTGAAAGGGCCGCACACCGGTGTGAGTGCGAAGATGATTGGGCCTGCAGTGTTTTTTTCTTTTGGGCGAATGCTGCCAAGCACCGAGGGCACGGGAACGGCCTCTTGCCGGAAAAAGAGTGCGAGCGTGGACGGTCAGCTGGGCGTCTTCTGGGCGAACCGGTGGCCGCACACTGTGCACCGGTGCGGCCGATGGCCGTGGTGCGCAGTGCGAATGTGGCGTTGCTTTAGATTTCCGGGTAAGGTAGGGTACTCCTTGCTGCACTGATCACATTTGTGTGATTTTTCTGCTGCTGCTGATTGGGATCATCTCCGCCGCTGGCAGTGTTTTTTGGAACTGAAACCAAAACAGCAGTACTGGCGGCACCTTCTTCTCCAGCAATTGGCAATTGGTAGTACAGTTGAGCAGTTTCATTTGAAAAAGTAGTAACTGTTAGTGTAGGGTTCGCTGAGTGCTGCAAGTAAATTGTACACGAAACGAGAGGCTGACCGTTTTCAGAAGGCTGCTGCTGCTGCTGAGTGCTGGTAGTGCCTTCGGTGTAGAAGTAGTCAAGAAGGATCGTTTCAAGATCTTCTTGATAGTCCATCGTTGATGGCGGATGTTGGGATGTGAAGATGAACTAAAAGTCAATTAGTAAACGTATAAGCAATTTAGATGAGAGAAAAGAAGCTATATCTTTTAATTTGTTGTTTACTTACCACAAACAAATTAGCTTGGAGCAGAAAGAATAAATTGTCTTCCCAATGAAAATGAGAGAAGATGGAAAAGATGGCAAAAAGATTGACTCAAAGCTGTCTTTTTTATAGTTTTTTAGCGGTTCACTCCAAAAGAGTGTGCTGTGTTGTGGCCGCTTTAAATTGACATGAAGTGAAAGTTTTGTGAGCAAATCAGTCAGTAAAGAGGAAAACCCTCAAACTAACAAACTAACATTTCATCAACGAGGCAACAATTTGCAAAGCAACAGATGAATCGGAAGCCACAGGTAGGTAGAGAAAGAGAGCAAATAATCAAGAAAAGTATGTTTTATTGAGAAAAAACTCTCGGAAGTTGGTGGTTGCGGGGGTACATCTCCGCGGCAGGCACAGTCAGGTGAGGGCACTATTTCAGCAGGCACACACTTCCGTTGTGAGGTGCCACACTGTTAGGCCACATTTTCATTTCTTGCCTCAGCGCAGCTGCTAGTCTCACCCTTAACTTCTTAATTAGGGAAAGTGGAAGTTGGAAATGGCGTTGGAAGTGACAAAGCAGCCGAGAAAGAGGGGAGTTGTTGTGGTGCGCCTTAATTATCGGTCCTTCCTGTCTTTACCCACTACACATTGACACGACAGAGTGTCTGCTACAGTGGAACAGAATAAGTCTCATTTTCAAGGCACCAGTAAGATTATCTTTTTGGCTAATGAAGACGGCACATTTCCACTAAACTAGACTGCAGCCGATGCCTTCTTTTACTACTGTTTTCAGTTTGAGTCCATTTTGAGCTTGTTAGCGCCGGAAGGCTGCCACAAAGTTGACACCCGATAGACACTGAACCCGAATACTTTTGCTGAGTGGCAGGAGCTGACAGACAAAGTTGATTCAAATTAGAATTGCAGTGAACCTGAACAGCGGACACCTGCTACACCAGACACCAGTGACAGCAAAACTCTGCCAATGACTGGCCTGGCACAATTCCTGGTCGGAGAGTGTAAAGACAAGGAAAAGAGTGAAGGTGAAACACAAAGAAAGATGAGTTTTTCCTATTCATCAAAATGTGTGTGTGTGTGTTAAGCACAAACTTGACTTAAAAATGCTTACTGTTGTTAATAGTGGCGCTGTTGCGGTGATGCTGTAGTTGCAAACGTGAGGGTTTCACCTGTAGATGGCATCTCTTGCTTCATAAAACAGAGCCATTTCAGCATATATTCACTCTTTTTTCCAACCACCACAGTTAAAGCTTACCGTCAAGTCGAAGCACTAGTGTTCAGGCCGCCAGTGGGCTAGTGGTCTAACTCGCGGGGTAGACTTCACTCTGCCAACTGAACGCCTGAACACACAGCACACTGAAGCATTTGCTGCGGGCTGCGGTAGGGAGGAAATCAATGGAAGAGGTGAAAGTGGAAAACTTTCCAAAAAAAAAGTTTGAAACAGCACCACCGCCACCATTTGACCCTCTGCTGCCGAGCTGTAAGCCCTGTCTGGCGCTGCCCTCTCACCAGCTGCAAGTTAAAAGCTCCTCAAAGAGTTGTGAGCTGACTTGAGGTGTTGGAAAAGCCGCCACCCGTTGCCCTTCGTCGTGGAAGGACGTCCTGTAGCCGTTGTGGCTGGCGACTGCTGTCTACGAGCAGCAGCAGCAGTCGTTGTTTGGGACTGAAACCTGGTGTGCACACGAGGACTTCGGACAGTGGATCATCCGGAAGAAGAGGAGACCGGCGTCGGACAGTCATGAGGATAGTTTCATCTGTTCAGTCTGTCTGTGCAGTTGTCTTGCACACGCACACAGCACACAGACCACCCTGTACATACTCATCTGTACACAGAGCCTCTCTGTAGTAGTGTAAATAGTTCTGTAGTGTAAATAAATACCTGTACAAATCGAATAAAAATAAAATAAAATAAAATAATTTTTTATTCAATAGCAACTTAGGCTTTTATTTGCTACAAAGCACAGGCATGGTTTGCATTTTTGAAGCAATGAAAAGACAGCTGTCTCTAGGTTAGGTTAGAATGGGTTAGCATGGGGTGGTGGATAGGGTTCAGAACTTCCGGCTTCACAGCAGCAATGGGCACATTTTGCTGAGAGTGTTTACTTTGATGTCGATTTCGGCTGCTTGAGAAGGTGAACTTCCTTTCGCATTTTGAACACTGGTACGGCTTATCGCCAAAATGAGCGAAAAAATGAACTTTCAGTTGATCCTTTCGGGTGAATGCTTCCGAGCACTGCGAGCACCGGAAGGGCTTCTCCCCGGAGTGAATGCGAAGATGATTGTTCAGACTGACTTTTCGGGTAAATGCCGCCGGGCAGGCAGTGCACGAGAAAGGCTTCACACCGGTGTGAGTGCGAATGTGAATGGTCAGATTGGCCTGGGAAGCACACTTCTGATGACAGAGGGCACACTCGAAGGGCAGCTCATTGGTGTGCACCAGAAGGTGATTCCGAAGGCAGACGGCGGTGGAGAGCTTCTTGAAGCACACAGTGCACTCAAACGCCGGTTTAGCCAAATTGGTGTTGTTGTGTTTGCGGCGAACATGTTGACTTAGGCTTTTGCGCAAAGTGTATTCTTTGGGGCACTGATCACATTTGTGTTTTTGCTGCTGCTGCTGTTGCTGATGCTTGCGATCATCTCCGCTGCCTGAAGTGTTTATTAGAGAAGAAGCGGAAGCACTAGCAACACCCTCTCCATCAGTTGCCACTTGGTGGTATTGCTGAACAGTTTGTTTTGCTAAAGTAATCAATAGAGGAACATGTGTTAGAGACTGAAAGGGACATTGCAAGGAAGTTGTACCTGAGACGAGAGGCTGGCAGTTTTCAAAAGGCTGCTGATGCTGTTGCTGCTGCTGGTAAGGTTTTACTTGAAATGCACCAGGCATCCTGGGGTGATCCATGTCATCATCTTTGGCAGTCAATTGCTGTTCCAGTTTCTCATTATCATGGCTTGCATTAAACAGAGCTTCGTTGTTGTTGTGTTGGCTGTCTGAGCGATCGAGTGGCTGTCCATTTTCTGAGTGATAAGCTTGAAGAATTCTCTTTTTAAGAGCTTGTGAATGCTTCATCGTTGACGGCAAGTGCTGTTGTGGCTGGATGTTTGGATGAGCCACAGATAGTCAGTTAGTGGTAGTAAAGTGACACCGAAGAGTATGCCTAATTGAGTTAAAACTCTCGGAAGTTGGTGGTTGCGGGGGTACATCTCTGCGGCAGGCACAGTCAGGTGAGGGCATTACTTCAGCAGGCACACACTTCCGTTGTGATGTGCCACACTGTTAAGCCGCATTTTCATTTCTTGCCTCAGCGCAGCTGCTAGTCTCACCCTTAACTTTTTAATTAGGAAAAGTGGCGGCAGCGTTTGAAGTGACACGGCAGCAGAGAGAGAGGGGAGTTGCTGTGGTGCGTCTTAATTATCGGTCTTTTTTGCCTTCATCCACTACACAACTGGACAGTGCCTGCTACAGTGGAACAGAATAAGTCTCATTTTCAAGGCACTAATGTGATTTTGGCTTTTTGAATGACTAAAGCAACTCACTATTTTTGCTGTTTTTCTACTGTGCCATTTGGTACCACCCAATGTTTTCCCCACTCTGTTCCTCATTTTTGCCAGTCAAACACCATTTCTGCTCAGATCAAACTGATCTGGCTAGAGATAAAAGCAAAAAACATAGACTGCGACTGAGAGCACGGCAAACTTTATTCAGACACAAAAAACTGATATGTGTTATCTGGTGGTACATTGTAAAATATTAGCACTCATTCAAAAATAGTTGTGAATTTAAAGAGATAATTTGCTATTTTAATGACTTTATTGACAAATTAGAAACAACGGCAATTCCAGAAAACGAGATGATAATACACTTAGCGTTACACAACCAAATGACAGATGTTTGTACAAAGAAAAAATATTATGCTAGATTCAGCAACTTTGCAGCAACTTCGGCAGTTCCCTGCCACTGATGACAGCGACGTCAGCCAAGAGAGAGAGAGAGAGAGAGAGAGAGAGAGAGAGAGAGAGAGAGAGAGAGA
>JAALOO010001213.1_pt1 | contig 18727 bp, 13 predicted proteins | sample 7257641 | NCBI WGS metagenome assembly JAALOO01 (sample SAMN14085613, study PRJNA598686) | mite metagenome | biome: ENVO:01001000; feature: ENVO:01001002; material: ENVO:01001226; isolation source: single female mite from University of Michigan culture on fish food culture... ...
GAGAGAGAGAGAGAGAGAGAGAGAGAGAGAGAGAGAGAGAGAGAGAGAGCAGAGTTTAAAATGTGAATGTCGAATATGGCGAAATGAGAAGTCTCAAAGGAGGTCAATGCTGCCGAGTGGCTGAAAGTCGACCAGTGCCGGTCAGCTGCCGTCTCGAAACGAGGTATCTATGCTAAGACTACTGGGTCAAGAGAAAGCGAGAGGCTGAAATGCCTGCAAACGCCTGGATAGCCACTGTTCGACGCCTGTGACAATGGCCTAATGGCCTGCAGCAGTGCTGACATTGGCGCTGCTGTTGTTCAGGTGATGGTCACAGGCAGCGAGGACAGAAGACGAAAACAAAACGGACAAACAGCACACAAACAGTAGCACTTGCATTTGGAACTGCAAACGAGGAAGTGACTATGAAAGCGAGCAAGCTAAAAAGAGAAACGTATGTGAATTTCAGTAAGCAGCATCAGTTAGCTGAGCGAAAGTGATGAAAAAAAGAAACAAATGGTTTACTACAAGTGGCATTCTCCAAACATTCTTGAAGCGTGTTCAGCTAAGCATCTCTCGCATTCTGTTGTCGTGTTTTTCTCAAGTGTCATGCGGAAACGCTTCCCTTTAGTTTTAATGAAATAAGTGGATAACAAAAAAACAGTTTTACTTACTTGTACGCTTAAAAAAATTTAATGATTCTTTTCCTTTCCCTACACAGAATAATCAAAGCGGCATAAGCTAACGAATAAAAGTGATCGTTTGGAAGTGACGCATGAGGCTTCTCCGTTGGGGATCATATCGATCGACATCTTTTTATTATGGGCGAGCAACCAAGTCAACTGTTCCATTGACATTTCCGTCTAACGACAAAATGCTGAAAAGCTGTCAAACAGAATCGCCTGTTTGTTCATGTCATTCACTGTGGATTAGTGCAATCTGACAATAATCTACTGGTGCGACTCTCTTTTACCGCCATCATGTGCCCGACGGCTGTTTACCAAGAGTGAAAATGTGGCAAACCACCACCACCATCAGCAACCATTGGCAGTGAATAGTTTAGCAGTTGTCACATTTGCGACACATGCACAAATACATCGTCGCAGTGACGACAGTAAACATCAAATAAGAAAAAAGATGGTTGCGGTAATACAACTACGATAGAAGGCGTACCAGTGTACGACGGTGGCAATATACTGGTACGCAAAAGATTTACACCAAAAATAGCCTCTCAATATGTAGTGGTGTGTATAATTAGCACTGACAAAATAAAGCACCGTACAGGCGATGATGAAATGATGTGCTGCCTACGGTGCAACCGGGAAAGACAAAGCTTGAAAGAAAAAGTCTGACAAACAAATAGCAAGGGCTTCCTTTCTGAGAAAATATCAATAAATGCTAAAAATTGTTTCAATGCAAATATTAAACCACTACTTTGCAATGCTCAAATGAATAAAATGTAGTTCCAAAGTTCTGCCTAAATCAACACAAAGAAATCATTACTAGTCTGCTGTACAAAACAGATCCATTGATTCAGCCGTACTATATAGCTGCAGTTGGCAAATCAACTTTTAAAAGCAGATTTTAAAATCTAGCAAATAAACTTCTGTAATGATGCTAAAACACAGAAAGTTGGTAGACTTAAAGGTCAAGTTAGAGCTAATAATAACAAGATCTATAAACAAAAAAGTCTGAGTAAGTTTGTTCTTCTGATGATAATGCATCCAAAATAATATGAATATAGTAGCAAAAACTGTAAAATTGTCGATAAGGTAACTGTTGGTAGTGATATATGACGATGTTATGATAGTGCTTATCAGCTGGCTCTACCATAAAACTCACCAGTGCTAGCTGCAGTATAAGTGTGCTGATATCAAGTGTGCCCACGATACAGATTACTAGTAGCCTTTGTTAGTGCTGGTCTTTTTGAAAATGTTGGAGATGGCAGAGAGCGATGACGATGTGAAGACGATGGCGGGGATGGTCACCTGGACTAGGTGACCACCATTCAAGTGTCCAAACAAGTCAGTTCCGGGTTCAGAGAGAGCTAGAAAATAGAAGAGCATTGTTAGCACATTGAGATCGGCAGCCTAAAGCCCACTTACCACTGTTCCGTCAAGGACACCAGAGAGCGGGTCAAGGGGTGACGGTGATGATGGAAGTAGTACACCTTCTTTTCACCTCTTGATGCATCGGGGGGAACTGTTTGGAACACTTCTAGTGGCTGAGATCGCTGATTGTTGTGCTTGGTGCCACACGCATTGAGCACACGAGCATTTTAGTTCCGAGTGACGTCACGTCATGCGCGCTGCTGTTAAGTGAAAAAAAAGAAAAGTGAGGGGGCATTAGCCACTGAGTTGGCAGTAGACTTTTCTGTTTCTTTCTGCAATAAACCCGAAAAGTTCACTTTTATGTTCATAATAAAAAAATGATTACATTTCAGTTGATAATCAAATTATGTTTAGACTTATTTGCCACGTTTACAAAGAAATTATTAATGTCAGCCGATTGGAATTTCTCCAACGGAAATGATTATTTTTTAATCAAAAAGAATTTTTTATTCTGCATTGCAAAAATAGTGCTTTGAAAAATATGACTCAAATTCAAACAAAACCCAGTTTATCATTCAATGCAGTTCATCTAAACACTCAAGTGTGCTCTTTAGCCACAAGTTCAAAGTACTTGAATAGATCATTTCAGTATACAGTGTTTAATACCTTTAGAATCAGTTCATCTATTCGAAATATTTTACGTTACTGTGTTGTGAATTTGTAAAATCATTTTGACGTTTTTTGTCATTATCATTGGTAAAATAATTTTACAATGTAATGTCTAACAAACATTTAGTACAGTTTTTACTAAAAATGTCCTTAAACAACAAATTTAAAATGTTTCAAGCGTTTTCAGTTTGACGCATTAACTTTACAATTTTGAAAATTTATAAAAAAAGTCTTGTCAAAATGCCAAACCGAAACTATTGACTCACTAGATCTTATTCAATGTCTCAAAATAAAAATCCTCAAGGCTGACACTCCGGATCCGGCAGTGTGCTTCAACGGCAACAGAGTGCACTACCGCTGTTTTGCTAAATTATTTTTTGTGCAGGCAAAAACGACTGCATAGAAAATGTATTGAAAATCAATTTGACAAATGTGCACTAGCAAAGAACCAAGAAAAATGTAGATGGAAAAAAGAAATCGATATTGATAAGGACAGTTTGACAGACACAAACAACTTCTACTGAACAAAGATCACCAGAAAAGAGTGATGCATCCCCACTCTCTATCCTATCTGACGCTTTCAAACTTTCCTATACACACTTAGGCTTCGATGCGGTTCGCATTCAAGCTAGGAGAGTTCAGCCAAAAACAACGACGCTCAAATCGAACATAAAAACAGTGCTCAAATCTGTTCTGATCTATAGAACAAAAAGGCGCCTCGCATTTGATTAGAGCGAAGAATTATTATCCTGCTACTTTGACACCTTTTTTGTCCTGTTGGTGATTACTGCTTCGGCCACTGTTCCCCGAATAGACTTGTGCCTGGCAGACAGATTGGCCAATTGGTTATCAAGTGGCACCGCAATTGTCAGTGGTAGTTGATAATGCCCTTTCTATCGGTTCAGCACCATCGACTTCACAGCAAAACCGCAGCAATCACTCAAAGGAAAACAGAAAAAAGAGTGCTCACGTCTAATTTGAGAAAAGTGGCCGAAATGGTCAAATAGAAAAAGGAAAGCAGCATCCTTTTGCAGTAAATCAGTGGCCATTGAATCAATCAAACAGTGACCACCAGCAGAGACAGACAATTGAAGTGAAAACCCGAAATGGCAGCCACTGGGTGCGCACAATAGAAAAAAAAGAAGCACCGTTTTAGAAAAAACTATATTTAGCATTTACTAACAAAAAATTCTAAAAAAAATATAAAAACTTTAGCATTTTTTTATCTGCCTTTTTAGCATTTGTATAGTCACAAAATATGCAAACTAGGATGCCGTCGAGAACTTTCTACATTTACGTCATTATCCAAGAAGTAGTTAAAAATTTAAATTTTTGTGCCAAATCTTTAGTGAAAATCAGATTGCCTGAAGCTTTACTCTGAATTTAAAAAATTTTAAAACTTTATTAAGTAGTAAAACCAAAACAATTTGTTTGCGTGTGTATGAGAAGTGAAAAGGTGGTGCGATCACTTTCTCTAACTTGTGCTGAGTGTCAATTAAATATACTAATGATTAAAAATTAGTTGATTAGATAGCATAGCATAGAGCACAGCATAAACAACTGTTGATGTCAATTGGGATCTTCCATAGAGGTGCTGCTCTGATAGCTGGCTCTGTCGCTTGATAAAGCCATCCAAACAGATTTCGATGTGTTTACAGCCTAACATAACCCAAGTTGTCTTCTCCAACTGGGACTGTCAGACTGGCAGCAAGTACAGTGGTTCGAACAAACTAAGTCCGAACGAACTAACCAACATGTTGTTGTTGCTGTCAGAATCAGCCTCTATCTCCTTCCAGCTACTGCTCCAACTACGTGCTAATGCCGTTTGCCTTGACGGTGGCATTCACCAAACACCGCCGCCGATTACCACTCTGTGCACAGTGCACCACCACCACACTTGAGGTGGAAAATGAAGAAATAAAAGTAGATGGATAGATAATGAATGTTTCAGACAGCAAGTTAGTCACTGATCACGAGTCGACCAGTGGTCAACAGACAAAAGGGTAGACATACTGGCAATGAGAGAGTCACTGAATCATCAAGTACATCTAGCTTCAGTCAAATACGGCGACCAGTGTCTCTCTGCCTCCCTGCTTTCTCTTTACGTCCTTATCCTGTCCATTATCACCTCCTGCTCTCTCTCTCTCTCTGCTGCCTCTCTTCAGTGGCATCCTCTGTGCCTCCTCTTCACTGCGCTCAGTGCCCTCACCGCCACAGGTCGAGTAGTATCGAACGGAACGTGCGATACACTTGCCATCGATTTCTGAGCAAAAGCAGCCATAGCAGCAGCAGCCACATACGTTTCGCCGTAGTGAGGCAGCTCCATTCAGCAGCTTCACCAGCTTCTTTCTCCCTCGCCTCTGCTATCTGCTCTGACTGCGCCAGCTCTGTCAGTCTGTCTGCTAACTGCTACCACCGATCAGAGGAGCAGACTGGAGAACTGGCTCTCGGTTTTGCCTTCTTCTTGTCCTCTTTTATCTCTCGGCAGCCCAGTAAAGAGTGGCGACAGGCAGTACAAAACTAGCCCGCCAAGAGCGCAGTGCTTCTGTCAACCAGTCAGTCAGTCGGTCGAACAGACAATCGAAAGTCTCTTTCTTGTTCTCTCTACCTTTAACTCTCACACTTTTCTCACCAAGGCTTTGAGTTTTTGTGGCTCTTTTCACTTGAAAGCACTTCCTCCCTGTGTGTCCACTTGCCAGCACCAAGTGCCAGTCGCCAGTGATCACCACCTTAGCGAACTTTCCCTCTGGTCATCTCGATGTAGCGTGAAAGTCTCCATAAGTCTCTGTCCGTTTTTTTGACTGTGGTTAGAGTGCGTCACCAGCAAACGTGCTCTTCATTCACCTCTGGTTTCATCAGATTATCTGCCCTACAGATCATCCTTTTCCTTTTCATACAAAAGTGATCATCACCGCATCACAGTAGCGCACACCATCACAGCGGAACAGGTGAAAGTAAAAGTGCCACAAAGTATCCTCATTAGTCAGTTGCCACCTGCACAGTCACCACCACCGTAGCATGGCTGAAGCTCGCAAGCAAACGGTCCTAGTGACCGGCTCCAGTGGCTGCCTCGGACAGCACATTGTCAAGCTTCTGCACGAGAAGGATGACACCGTTGGCGAGATTCGCTGCTACGACATTAAGCCGTACCAGAACAATCTGCGTAAGTGTGCTTTTTTTTGTAGCAAGTGAAAAAAGCAAAAGAAATTGTCGACAAGCGAGCAACAGCAGTCACACTGCTTTTGCCGCCGTCTCAGATGACCTTGCACGACTAATTGCCCTACAGCAATACACACACACAAACACACACACCGACTGACAACTGATTACAATTGATCTTTACTAGAGCACAAAATCGTCAAGGAAATGCAAATCACGACCGCCGATATTCGCAACGACCGTCAACTGGTGAACGCGCTGAAGGGCGTCGATGTGATCATCCACTGCGCCGCTCTAGTCGACCTCGGCCCAAGTCCCAACAAGAGTGAGCTGCAGTCGGTCAACGTTGAAGGTGTGCTGCACTTCTATGCCTCCTGTAACATCACAGTTTAACACTTTTCTTTTTTTTTAATTCTTAGGCACCCAGAAGGTGATTGACGCCGCAGTGGAGTGCAACGTTCCCTACCTCGTCTACATCAGCGGCGCCGATGTCAACGTCGGCTACGATCCAATCTACTACGGCTCAGAGAACACGACCTTTATTCCGAAGAAGCACCTGCTCGGTGACTATTCCAAGACTAAGTACGAGGCAGAGCAGGCGGTCACTGAAGCCAGTGGACGTCAACTGCGAAATGGTAAAATTTTTGTTTTCAGTAAATGTGCAACATTTTCCTAACAATTTTCTCTTCTTTCAGGCAACCAAAAGCTGAGCACTGTCGTCCTCCGACCGAGCATGATCTACGGCGAAGAGGACACACACTTTGTGACGACCATTCTGAGCATTGCCAAGCAGACCTCCGGTGTTCTGCGCAAAATTGACAACGTCTTCATTCGAATTCAGCCAGTTTACGCCGGCAATGTTGCCTCCGCCTGCCTACAGGCCAAGGACAAGCTGCAGTCTGACTCTAGTGTCACTGGAGAGCACTTTTTCATCACCGATGACACCAAGATTCTCGACCCGTATGAGTTCATTGAGCCGTACATCAAGGCGAGGGGCTTCAAGCTGAGCACTCGTGCCTATCCATTCTGGTTGTTTATCCTCTTCCTCAGTCTCTACACCTGGCTTCTCGGTCTTTTCGGCTCTGTACTGCCCAAACTGCCCACCGGTCTGACCACCACCAATGTTCGCCTCTTCTGCACCACGTACTTCTTTAATCGAACCAAAGCGACGCTCCGACTGGACTACGAACCACTGTACCAACACGATGAATCAGAAGAGAGGTCTTTAGCGTACTACAAAAAAGTGGCCATTTAATACACAAAACTACACATGTTTACGCTATATTTACTTTATCAACCTGTTTTTTCCCTACAACAACAACATTTGTTTTGTCGTTGACTGAGACTGGCAAGCTCTGTACAAAAGACTTTTACACACAAAAATTAATTCACATAAATGCCCGGCCAAATGCCGCTATTATGTCGTAAATAGCTACAATCTAATCTAAATATCTAATAAAACACAAACTCTCAGATCGTCTGGTAGCGTAAAAGTCAAATCAAACTTGCATGCATTACATAAAAAAGCAGTGTAGTCTTGTGCCAACGCTAGTTGAGTGCAATGGACAAAGGAGCACAATTGCTGAACAAGCAAATTGGCACAAAAACAAATGGCATCAAGTACAACTTGCCGCAGAATGATCGTTTCAATTTGTAAACAAGTCTATTATTTGAACAATAAAAAAATATCTAAAGTAAAATCAATAAAATTGAGGTGACATCAACAAGTGCATTAAAAATTTTTATTGTTGATTCAACTACTAAAGCGAAAAAATGTTTAGACAAGTCAGTGACACAAGAAGACTTTCGTTTATTGGATATCTCTACAATTCCTTACAGAATGGCATTCCTCCTTCGGTGAAGAAGTGAGCAACTGTCAATCAGCGAGTGACGCCACCCCGAGGTAAGCCTCAATCACAGTGTGTCAGTATTTATCCCGCACTCACGTCTTCCCTCATTTGCCTCTCTCTCTCCCACCACCAGAAAGTAGGTCAAGACGCTTGCTTCTCGTCGCTTTAAATATAGCCACTGTGCTGTCCACTGGTCGCGGACAGGTTGGGAAGTGCTGCTGCTGCTGATGGCAGGCTGACTGAATGAACGTCAGACGATAGTGGCCAACTTGGCCTCCGACCAGAGAGTGCACACTGTGAGTGCGTCAGTTTGCCGGTTGTCGTTGCACCTACCGGCCACCCGTGACCCACCTGTGGCAGTCTGTGCCACTGCAATCCCTTCTTCTCCTTCTTCTTCTGACCGTTATCTTCCTGTGAAGACTGCTGCTGCTAGCACTACTGCCTCTGCTGGCGTTGGCGCCGATGAAAACCTGCTCCCGTTGCCCACCGCCGTCTCTTCTCGCACAGGTCTTTTCTGCCTTTCCTGAACTGAAGCTTTCCTCAGCTTCTCTTGTTCACTAGTGCGGGAGAGAGCTCTCTGAGCGTCACAATTTCGATTTGAGACACTTTGGAGCGGTGAGCACATTCCACACTTGCACAGTGGCGCCATTGTCTGCACTGCCGTCCACTCTACAGCCATACCTGACGCCCATCTAGTTGAAAGGGAAGGAGAGCTCTCGATCAGTCATCAACAGCATCAGCATCAGCACCACCACCACCACGAGCACACAGACTGCGCCTCACCTTCTTTGAATGCCATCAGCACTGAAACTGTCGACGCAGAGTGTGCCAACGGCAGCCAGACGCCAACGACGCCAAGTGCTCTTCGCCCAACGGCACTGACCACGGCGAAGGAGCTTAGCGGCAACGTGCCACTACAAACGGCAACCGCAGCAGCAGCAGCAGTGAACTTCTTCTTCTTCTCAATGGAAACGTGGAAAAGAGCTGAAGCAGCAGCAAGGCGGCAGTAAGGGCACACGGGTGAAGAAAGAGAAGCAGCAGCACTGGAACAGCAGTCGCATCCAGTCGTCCAGCCCAAAGTAGATCGCCGTTGAGACTGCTGTGGGACTGTGCTTCCTCGATGGTGAGAGCCTTCCTTTCGCCGCACAGTCATCGACGCCGCCTCGCAATTGAAATTCCATTTCGCCTTCGTTCTCGATCTCGTTTTCGATAGCTGCTGCTCCTGCCACGAGCAAGCGAGGCCGCGGCAATCACCTGCTAACGTGGACAGCCATCTTTGTGTGCATTCTCTCTTTCCTGCCCCTCAACACTGCACCAGAATACTGCCCATTTCTCGACTGTTGATATCACCACCGACCAACTGAATACTACCATCATCATCATCATCTGAATCATCATTCTCCACCACAACAACCTAGTCTACCATATATACTCGTGCACTCCTACGCCTGCCATAAATGGCCAAGCAGACGTCTGACGTTTGCAAGAAAAAAGTTGATTACATCATCACCACTACCACTACTGCAACAGCTTCTCCTGAAAGTAGGCCCTAAAAGAACACTGCCAGCCATGCAGCCCCCTCTTTCTCTCTGGTAGAGGACAACTACTCTCCTTTAAAATACTCCCCCATCCTCTGTCTCGTCGCCCCTGAGCACGATGACCAACAACAGTGATATTTACTCCTTCTCAAGGGGTAACGGTAAACAAGTGCAGCAGCAACTGCACTACAGAAGTGGCGGCGGCGGTCGATATCCGAGTCACTACTCCACTGATCACCACGATCTCGACAATGTGTCCCTCTCTGATGGCGACGATGGAATGGCAGGCAAGGGCCCAAAGATTCCCGGACACCATCACCAACATCACCACCACCACCCTGGGGATGGCCCAGGCGCCAACAACGTCGGCGACCAGCTGTACAATCGCAGTCAACTGGAGCCGACCAAAGGCTGGGACGTGTTCATTGTCACGCCGCCAGACGACGAAGACGAGACGCTCAGCTCAAAGTGGGTGGAAAAGTTCCTCCGTTTGCTCAAGCTGCTCACCATTCTGCTCACCTTCATCATCGTCGTCTCCTGTGCGGTGCTCTCCAAGGGCATCGTCCTCTTCATGACCTCCATGATTCGCAGCAACCGAACAGTGTCCGTTTGTGCGCAGTCCATTCCCGGCCTGGAGCGGGACAAGAAGTACCTGGCCGTTTTTGCAGCCGACGACCCTGAACGGGTCGCCTGGATCTGGAGTCTCTTCTTCATTCTCATCGTGCCCGAGCTGATGACGCTCTTTCGCAGTGCTCGAATCTGCGTTTTCAAGAGCTACCACTTGCCCTCCAAGCAAACTTTCCTTACGGTAAGACAGAGCTGCAGAGTTAGTGTTGACACTAACTATTTTTCTCTTTCTTACAGATTCTCATAATGGAATCCCTACACACCGTCGGCCTTTCACTGCTCATCTTCCTCGTGCTGCCTTCACTGGACGTCGTCAAGGGCGCCCAGCTAACCAACTGCCTCTGCTTCATTCCCGCCCTGCTCGCCATCTTCAGTCGTCACTCTGACGAACAGGGCCGCATCTGGAAGACCTTCCTCGACGTCGTCTGCATGGCCATTCAGGGCTCGGCGCTTTTCATTTGGCCGGCAGTGGTCCGGGCTGACCGCCTGCCGCTCGCCTACAATGTCGCCCTCATACCGATCGTCTGTCTGATGATCAGCCTCGGCTGGTGGGAAAACTTTATCGACAAGAACAGTGCCTTTGAGACTATCCGAAAAATGGCTAGCATAAAAAAGAGACTTCACCGGACGCGCTACTTTATCTACATTTTTGTGTCCATCTGGAAGATTCTATTAATCTTCTTCACGATGATCGCCGCCTGCTGGTACGTCGACGGTGCCTCATCGATGGCCATCTTTAGCAAGTTCACCGAGGCGTTCAGCTCCCATAAGATCACCATCACCAGAGACCGCTCTGATCTGCTGGAGTTCGCCAACACTGACCAGTTTGTGGGCATCGAGGGGGAGACTTTTGAGCTCAACTCTCGCTCGACTACCTCCCTCTGGTTCACCTTTGCGCAGATTGTCGTCACCTGGTGCTGCTACGTCGTCGCCAAGTTCACCTGCAAGATTGTCATTCAAAAGTACTCCTTTGCGCCGACGATCATCATTGCGGGTAAGTGCAACTGAAACTGTTCAAATGACAGTTAAATCTTTTAAAACTCTTACTTTCTATTTAGTTCCGGCGACTATCGGTGTTCTGCTCTACTTCTGCGGCACTCACCTCGAGAACAGCTGCCGTCTGTCCGACTACTTCCTTCCGAAGTACCTCTTTTGGCAGTGCTCCGAGGAGCCCTTCATTCGCGATGGCGCTGTCGCCGACTGGCACATGTGGCTCGTCTGGCTGCTGTGGCTGCTCTCGCAGGGCTGGATCACCGTCCACAACTGGTCGCCCAAGTGTGAACGCCTGGCCACCACGGAGAAGCTCTTCGTCAGTCCAATGTACAGCTCGGTGATCATCGACCAGTCGCTGGCGCTGAACCGCAGACGGGACGACGAGGAGGAGATCAAGAGCGAGGAAATCAACCTCGACTCGGAGGGCACCACCATGGCCGATCCGTCGCAGCACTACGAGACCATCTCCGAGCAGGATGAAAAGTCAAAGAAGGTGAAGGAAACCTTCAGCGCCGACCAGATCATTCGCATCTACGCCGTGGCGACCATGTGGCACGAGACCACCGAGGAGATGATACAGATGCTCAAGTCGGTGATCCGCATGGATGAGGACCAGTCGGCAAGGCGGAACGCCCAAAAGTACCTTGCCTTCGTCGACCCGGACTACTACGAATTTGAGGTGCACATCTTCTTCGATGACGCTTTTGAGCTGTGCGACGAAAACGACGAGGACATGATCGTGAACCGCTTCGTGAAGCAGTTTGTTGAGGTGATAGACACTGCCGCCCAGTACGTCCACCAGCTGCCTGATCTGAAGCTGAAACTGCCCAAAAAGTACCCGACCCCGTATGGAGGCCGTCTGGAGTACCTGATGCCGGGCGGAAATAAGCTGATAGCTCACCTGAAGGACAAGATGAAGATTCGCCACCGAAAGCGCTGGAGCCAGGTGATGTACATGTACTACCTGCTGGGGCACAAGATCATGGAGCTGCCCATTGACGTCAACCGAAAGGCGATGATCGCCGAGAACACCTACCTGCTGACGCTGGACGGAGACATCAACTTCCGGCCGCACGCCGTTCAGCTGCTGGTCGATCTGATGAAGAAGAACAAAAACCTGGGAGCCGCCTGCGGTCGCATCCATCCAGTTGGCTCTGGCTTCATGTACTGGTACCAGAAGTTCGAGTACGCCATCGGCCATTGGCTGCAGAAGGCCACTGAGCACATGATCGGCTGCGTCCTCTGTTCGCCCGGCTGCTTTTCGCTGTTTCGCGCCAAGGCGCTGATGGACGACAATGTGATGATGAAGTACACGACCAAGTCGGACGAGGCGCTGCACTACGTCCAGTACGATCAGGGCGAGGATCGGTGGCTGTGCACGCTGCTGCTGCAGCGCGGCTACCGCGTCGAGTACTCCGCCGCCTCTGACGCGTACACGCACTGTCCGGAGGGCTTCGGCGAGTTCTACACGCAGCGCCGCCGGTGGGCGCCCTCCACCATGGCGAACATCATGGACCTGCTGGGCGACTACAAGCGCACGGTGAAGGTCAACGACAACATCTCCTTTCCCTACATCGTCTACCAGGGCATGTTGATGGTCGGTACCATCCTCGGACCGGGCACCATCTTCCTGATGTTGGTGGGCGCCGTCAATGCCGTCTTTCGCATCTCCAACTGGGACTCCTTCATCATGAACATTGTGCCCATTCTCTTCTTCATCCTCATCTGCTTCGTCGCCAAGAATGACATTCAGATCTTTGTGGCGCAGGTGCTCAGCGCCGCCTACTGCCTCCTGATGATGGCCGTCTTTGTCGGCCAGGCGATCCAGATGACCGAGGACGGCCTGGGCTCTCCCTCTGCCATCTTCTTCCTCTCCCTCACCGGCAGCTTCATCGTCGCCGGACTGCTCCACCCACAGGAGCTGAGCTGCTTGGGGCCGTTGTTGCTGTACTTCCTCAGCATTCCCTGCATGTACCTCCTGCTGATCATCTACTCGCTGATCAACCTCAACGTGGTCACCTGGGGCACCCGCGAGGTGCAGTCCAAGAAGACCAAAAAGGAGCTGGAGGAGGAGAAGAAGGCAGCCGAGGAGATGAAGAAGAAGAGTCTGCTCGGATTTTTGAACATGGGCGAGGGTGCGCAGGAGGAGGGCAGCATCACCTTCTCGCTGGCCAATCTCTTCAAGTGTCAGCTCTTCACGTATCCGAAACCCAACGAAGAGGCGATTCACCTGATGAAGATTCAGGACCAGCTGGAGACGATCAACAGCAAACTGGAGCGAGTCGAGAAAGTGGTCGACCACCACCACCACCAGAAGAGCAAGCAGAACGCAGGCAGTCGTGCGGCGCTAAGCACCGTCAATGAGTGCTTCACCGATGAGGAGGAGAGCGCCTCGCTGCTGGGCGAGAGCCACGGCCACCGGAGACAGCACTTTCGGCACGCCAGTGAGAGCGCCGATGGAAAGACGCTGGACGAGGATGACTGCTCCAGGAGTGATCGCTCACTGGATGGGAGCTCACTGAAGCTGGACGACGATGACCACCACGTGCGGCACGAACGGGACGACCTGCTCAACCCGTACTGGATCGAGGACAAGGAGCTGAAGAACGGCGAGGTGGCCTACCTCCACCCGGCCGAGGTGCAGTTCTGGAAGGACCTCATCGAGAAGTACCTCTACCCGATTGACAACGACAAGTCACAGCAGGCGCGCGTCGCCTCTGACCTGAAGGAGCTGCGCAATCGCGTCTTCTTCGGCTTCTTCATGATCAACGCTCTCTTCATTCTGTCCGTCTTTCTGCTGCAGCTGAACAAGGAGATACTGCACATTGACTGGCCGCTGGGCGTCCGCGAGAACATCACCATCAACCCAGAGACGAACGAGTACATCGTCGACAAGGAGTACCTCGAGCTGGAGCCCATCGGCCTGGTCTTTGTTCTCTTCTTTGGCTCCATCCTGATCATACAGTTCGTCGGCATGATGTTCCATCGTTTCGCCACGCTGTCGCACATTCTCGGTAAGAGCTGACGGTTTTGTTTTAAAGAGTAAACATACAAAAACTCCCTCTTTTATTCTCTTTCAGCTTCGGTGGAGCTAAGCACCAATAAGAAAGACGACGACGTCAGCGGCGATGACTTTATCGACAAGAACGCCATTCAGATTGCCCGACAGCTGCAACGACTGCGTGGTCTGGACGAGGACGACAAGAGCTCAGAGGAGTCGCCGTACGGCAATCGAGTGGACAAGCGAAAGATCGTCTACAATCTCGACCGAAGGGCGCACAAGCAGAACAAAGTGGGCACGCTGGATGTGGCCTTCCGCAAGCGATTTCAGCACTTTTCCAACAACCTTAACGATGGTCTGTCCTAGTAGACATTGCTCTTCATCACGAAGCTAATCTCTTTTTTTCCAGGAACCCCAATTCTGGGCACTCGCACCAAAGAGCGCCTCCTCGCGCTGCAGCACCGAAAGGACCTTCGAATGGGTAACTTCTTTGATGGCGGGGTGGATGGCGGTGGCGGTGGCTACCGCGGCAACGGCAATCCCGGCATGCAGACACTAGGAGCAAAGAATGAATTTGTGCGCAACAACCGGCAACGGTCGACGCTGGACATGAACACCAAACGACCGTCAAAGGGACCGGCACCGACGCCGCCTCAGGGCAGCGGCATGCACAACAGCACCTTCAAGAACGACTCCGATGATGAGCAGCAGCACCAGCAGGTGATGGGCGGTGGAGGTAACTCGAGGAACCCCACCAACACCATCAATCTCAGTCTGTACGAGTCGACGCCCAAGAATGGCTCCAGTATGCGGAGAGGGGGCGGCCCTGGAGGTGGTGGCGGTGGTGGTGGTGGACGTGAGCTAAACAACTCTGAAGTTTAAGCCTAAACTTTGAAACATTCGAGTCATTTACTTCTAACACTGCTTTTTTACACTGCCAACTTTGCCAAGTTTTTTATTTTATCATCAAAATAAACTATTTATTATTTTTTGTACCACGTTATCAGTAGTACTGAATACTCGTCAAAGGTTCAACGTTGATAACAAACTCTTCAACAACACAAAAGTCAAATGCCAAAAACTTTTTCTTAAAAATTTAAAATACAAAAATAGATAATTGCATAGGAAAAAACACTGAAAGGTAATTGGGAAAAAAGAATCATGGTCCGGTATTCTGGGGAATGATAAAGGAGATAAGGTCAACAACAAAAAGGAGTGTATTGCCGAGTGTAAGGAAAGTAGGAGTTTAGCAGAAGAAGAGGGGAAAGCATCTGCAGGGTAGCTGAGCTGAGATCGATGATCAATAGGCGCGAGAAAAGGAGAAGAACACCGAGGAACAAAACTAAGCAACAGTGTCGCTAAGTAGGGAGGAATTACTGGTTGTCGTCGTCGTGGGAGTGGCAACTGCAACCGCCGCTGCCGTCTGACTACCGTTAGTTAGCTGCTGCTGCCCACTACTACTACAGCTGTTGTAGTTGGCCACCTCATTGATAATCTCCTCTGGAATGTGACCACTGAAACGGCACTGTTGGTGGTTGTGGTGATGATTGTGCTGGTCGACTGTCGCAGTTGCCGACGCCAAAGTTAAAAAGGGTTCAGGTGCTGCATCATTCTGCTGTTGGCTGTGCTGACAGTGGTGCAGACTACTGCAAATAAGCTGAAACCAGCGCTCGAGTACGTTGAACGGCGGTCTGAGACAGGTCAAGGAAGGCGACAAAAAAGTATTTCTTGTAGCATGGCTCAACAAAAAAGACATCGATTCCCTTACCTCATGTCTGGGTTCATTTCAGTGCAGAGAAAGGCGATGCGCCAAAAAATCTCTGGACAGGACTTTTTCACGTAGTTCTCCAGAAAGTGCTTCCTGTCGACGCTAAAGTCTCGATTACGCTTCAACACATCGGGATCGGCGTTGACTGAGCCAATGATCTGGTAAAGGGGTAAAGGAGAAGACCGGTTAGATAAATCTCTCATCTCATCAGGAGCAATGGTAAGCAAACCTCGAGCAGAATAATTCCAAAGGAGTAAATGTCCACCCGTTCGTCGTACTTGTTGCGGTGCATCATCTCGGGGGCCATCCAGAAAGGATTGCCCACTATTGTGTAGCGCTTTCGCCGATCACGACGGCGGTTCATCTTTGCCAGCTGGCTCGCATTCAACTGCTGATTGTTGTCGTTGTTGGGTGAATCGGCGGCAGTCGTCGACAGGTTCTCCTCTCCGCTGCCACCGCCGCCACCACTGACCCCGTTGACTGAGGTGATCTTGGAGAGACCAAAGTCAGCGACCACCACTGTGCCGTCGTCTCGCACCAGACAGTTCTGCGAGTTTAGATCCCTGTGAATGAGTGACATCGAGTGGAGGTAGTTGACGCCCGAGGCAATGTCACGCGCCCAAACGAGCCTCTCCGGCCACCAGATTGGTCGACTCTCGTCCTGAATGAGCTGCCGCAGCGTACCACCGGTGATGTACTCGGTGATCATGTTGAGCTTCTTTCCGCGATAGAGGATGCCAATAAACTGGAGCACGTTCTTGTGGCTCAGCGACTTCAGAATGGACACCTCGCGGACAAAGTTGGTCTCGGCCTCGCGATCGTTGTGGTACAGCTCCTTCAGCACCATCTTCTCCTGGGTCACTTTGTCGGTGACCTCGAAGACCTCGCCGAAAAAGCCCCGACCGAGGAGGGCGCCCTTGACTAGATCTGCAGCGCGAAAGATGCGATACGCCTTTGGCTCCACGCGGAAGCTCTTGGTGCGTGAGAGTGAATTGCTAGCCGCCTTGTCTCGGTAGTGACTGCCCAGTTGAAGGCCATTCCGAGTGGGAAAGTATGAGGAGGACTGAGAGTGTGACATGGTCAGCTGATGGTGAGTGCTTGCGGGGTGGTAGGGCGAAGAGGATGAGGGAGTGGAGGACGTCGACTGGCCACCGTTGCACTCACTGCCGTTGACTGCCTTGTCGCAGGTCGTCGACGGTGACGCCGACGACGACTCGGTGGAGCCCAGGCGAATCGTCTCCAGCAGCCTCGACAGCGATGATGATCGCTCGCGATTTCGCTGTCTCTTCTCCAGTGACCGGGACTTGAGGCGATTATTTTCTGCAAGCAAACAAAACAATCTGAGTCAGACCACTCTTTTCTTTCAGCTACTCTCCTTCTCTCAACTTACCAATTGACTTAGAGTTGGGGGTCATTGTGGTGGTGGTGCCGCCATTGCTGACAATGTCAGCACTACCGTTGCCTGCACTAGCACACTCCTCAGTCACAGTGGTGGTGCTGGTAGTAGTGGCGGTGGTGGCGGTGATAGCGATGGATGCGGCAGTGGCAGAGTTAGGCCTCAGAGCGTTCAGCTTCTTCATACTGCTAATACTGTTTGAGGAAAGTGATTGCCTGTCGACGGTGGACTCCTTTGCACTGCTGGCGGCGATGGTGTAGCACCGAGGCAGGCCGTCAGGCCGAGGTGGCAGCTGATCCTTTCGCCGGCCGCTATCTTTGCTGTCGAGCAAGGCCGTCTGCTCAGCCGCATCAGCTGATTGGTGGTGATGGTGGTGGTGGTGGTGGTGATGATGATGACCAGAATGTTCGTCAAAGACGGTTCCCTTGGTGGTGGCGGTGCCGTCGGCGTCAGGACAGAAGCACCCGTTGCAGTACAGCTGACTCTGCTCGACGTACGCGTAGGACTCATCGTCGCCAATGATGGAGCTACAGGATGTGCATTTGAAGCATTCAGGGTGAAATTTGACCTCGCCGACGCCCGGGTGCACCACCATCACCGGTCCCGACATCACAGACTGACAGTGGCGACAGCGCTCGCCAAAGCGGTGGTAGTAGTCCTTGCGACAGTAGAGCTCGCCATTCTTCTCGAAGTACCAGCCGCTCAGCTGGTCAGCGCATATGCTGCACCTGTGGTGGGTAAACAGAAAGAATAAGTTAGAAAGGATAAGCAGGGCTCAAAATAGTAAACAAAAGGCAAATATTGACCATTGAGCTCTAGGTGACATCATCATATTCTCTCGCTCTCCTTGCAGCCCTAGCTGGTGGCATGAGAGCATTCAGAGGCAAGAGCACTGCGGGAACGCATGATCAGATCATGATATCAGCCAGACCTTGCAAAACGCACTCACTGTACGCACACACAGGTGCAATTTGGCAATTAATTACACGGCACTCATCTGCCGCTAATTAATTATTAAGCGTACGTGCAGGCGGAAAATTGTGACACATAGGCAAGCGAAGCGACAGGTGGCAATAAAGAAAGACAAAGCTTGTTCAACCAAGTGGATTGATCATTCTGCGTCTTCACTACCTCCCTACCTGGACCTAGTCCGGTACCAGAAGTAAGACATTAGCTTAGTTTAGCAGGTGAACGATGACGTTACATGTGCGGCATTAGCAGAGTACTACCAGTGCACCACTTGTTGCAGCACAATTAGTCAATAAATCAACAGAGCCAGTGCTGCTGCTGCTGCTCCACTAAGGAAGACAGATCACCACCACCACCAGTGTAGTAACAAAAAGTGTAAATCCTAATTGATAATGCAGCAACATAACTGCCGTCGACATATTTCACATAAGGACAGCAGCGAGCGTTCTGAAGAGTAAGGCGCACAACTGCGCGAAGACTGGCGTCGGCTTATTAATGGTGATCACAAAGTAGTGGTGGTGGTGGTGTGGTGGCAGAAGCTGACTGCCCGATTTGCCCGATAAGGCGTCCGTGTTTATGAGTGATGCGAAGCTGCAGCAGCTGAATGTAGCGTTAATGGCAATGGAAATTATGTGCGTGTGTGAGTAATACCCGGCGACACACAACGTTGAGCAATGGCAGAAAGCAAGCAAGCGATTCCTGAAGACGCTGTCAGTAGAAATATTAA
>JAALOO010001216.1_pt1 | contig 18711 bp, 21 predicted proteins | sample 7257641 | NCBI WGS metagenome assembly JAALOO01 (sample SAMN14085613, study PRJNA598686) | mite metagenome | biome: ENVO:01001000; feature: ENVO:01001002; material: ENVO:01001226; isolation source: single female mite from University of Michigan culture on fish food culture... ...
TTTTTTTATCACAATTAATTAATTAGCCTGCCAGTGTATCAGTGGCGCCACCTTTCGTAAACTTTTGTCTCAGATAAGAAAATGAGTCAATCGTCATAATTTTGTTGTACTCGCATTGCATTTTGAGAGACGACGCAGAAAGTGTTGCAGTACCAGAAGGCTATTTGAAGCTGTAGCACTCCACAGCCGGCTAAGGCAGTGTCCCATCACTCATCGATAACCATGGCCGATAACCTTTTAGAAGAAGTTAAAATTATTGACAATAAAACACCTGATACAGCTCAATCTGTGCAAACACAGACCACCACGACCACCACCACCAACAAAGACGACTCGTCCGAGCCAGAGATTGAAAACAATAGTGAACATGAAAATGCGGATCAAAATGCAGCTGTTGAGGTAAACAATCAAGAAAAGCCTGAAACCCGACAATGCTGGGTCTGCCTATCGACCGACGAAGAGGACGACGAAACGACCGACTGGGTTCATCCCTGTCGATGCATAGGTTCGTCCATGTGGGTTCATCAAAATTGCCTGCAACAGTGGATCGATGAGAAGCAAAAATTCAACTCTACTCTGAGTGTGGCATGCACGCAGTGCAACACTGAGTACGTCTTAATATACACTAAACACAACGGCAAACTCTTCTTTGCTATTGACCTATGTGATAGAATCCTCTACTCGGGTAAGCTTTAATCTATCAGCATGTCAAGAATGTTTTCTAATTTCTATTCATTCGTTTAGCTTCGCCACTAGCTGCAATCACCTGCATTGTGGGCTCAATTTACTGGAGTGCCGTTTGTTATGGCGCCTTTACTGTGATGCAAGTGCTAGGTAAGTTTGTCTAATCTAGAAACATTCAGTCAGGGATTTTAATCATGTTTGTCTTGCTAGGAAAAGAAAACGGCAAGAGCCTGATAGAGCACTCTGATCCCATAATGCTCCTTGTTGGCTTACCAACGATTCCAGTTGTGCTGATTCTTTCTAAACTAATTCGCTGGGAAGATCAAATTTTAAAGCTATGGTTTAAGAATAACTTTCGATACCCTTTGCTGGGCTATGTGATGGGTAAACCGGCCGCCAAATCGCGTGAATTCACAGAGAACAATCTGCTTTCTCGGGAAACTATGGCGGATCCAATTACCATTTGCCGAAATTTCTGCAGTGCTTTAATTCTGCCTACTGCTGCGACCTTTTTTGGAGGTCTCTTTTTTGGTGACATTGAGTCGAACCTTCATCGTACACTTTTGGTAAGTGCTATACAACATTTTGTTTAGTCATTTACCATATTGCCATTTTTCTACAGGGTGGCTTAACTTTTATCATAGGAAAAGGCCTTTTGAAAATTTCGCTTCGACAGTGGCAGTACGTGCGTATATCGCATCGGAAAATATTAAATTTTGTTGACGCTAAAACATAAACTAACAATAATAAAACATTTGCATTCATCATTTTTAACATTTTTTTGTAAACACCGTGTTCAAAACAAGCACCTACGAAAAAGCTGCATTGCCAAGAGTTGATGTTTCAAGACATTTTATTGAATAAAAACAAATCATTGCCTTTTTAAAAAGTAAAACTCATTTAAGTTGATGAGCCATAGCCACCGCCTCCAGGCGTTGACAGGTGAAAAACGTCACCTGCATGTACTTGAATCGTATTCTTTGAGCCTAGGTTTACTTTCAATCCGTCTTTGTAAATAATTAAATTCTTTCCCTTTTTCCCCGGTTTTCCACCTATAGAAATAAGCACATCCATTAATCAGTATTGAACTTTAAAACTCCATTCCCGGCCAGTACCTTTGAGCCCGTATGGACTAAAGACTCGTCGCTCGGTAAGCACTGAAAGAGTCAAAGTCTTGCGAAATAGCAATTCCCGAAGAATACCGTCTCCGCCTCTCTTTGCGCCGTCTCCACCTGTTTGGTAGTTGATTGTGAACTTTTGCACAATTACCGGGTATCGCTTCTCGAGAATTTCCACGTCAGTTATTCTGTGAAAATGTTATTTAGCAAAGAGATCTTTCCATACTGTTATTGGTTACCTTGTGTTTGTCATGTGTGTATGAACACCTGCTCGGCCATTTGTCTGAGCTGTGGCACCTAATATTTTTTTATTGGAAAGCTGTCATTGCTTATCTTATCAATGCAACACTTACCGGCACCACCAGCAACCGTTTCATAATACCCATGAGACTCATCACCTAAAGTGAATTTCGTTAGCAAGCTAAATCAGAAAAACCGTATCTGAGCTTTCTTACCCCAAGTTATATTATTCATACAGCCTTTTGAAATTGAATGTTAGTTAAAGAGATTTTCATAAATACAAAAGTATAACAAACCTTGTGACGCAGCGCAACACTCGAATGCCTAACCAAAAATGTAAAAAATAAATTCAAAGTAAAGTGTAACAAGTGAAACTTGCCTTGAAAATCACATCGGTAATTCGCTGAGATGTTAGTACGTTGCCTGTAATGAAAATGTTGACTCAATATTTAAACAAATCTATAAGCATTATCCAGTAAACCTCCAACAACGGCCGCATTTTTCGACGGAGAAATGATTGAATTAGTTGGGAAGATGACCTGTATGGGAGCCAGGCAGCCATGGTTCAATGGAATATCGTGGCCAATCATACATCGAAGGCAGTAGATAATGGCTGAGTATGTCACCGATTTTGGTGCATTGCAGTTTCCATAGGTCATTTCTCCAGTGCCAGTGAAATCAAACGAAGCATTTCCGGTGATGGGATCAATTCGAATGGTCAATGCAATGACAGTTCCGTCATCCATCATGTCTTCCGCTGACAAAGTGCATGTGTTCTTTTCCTTGGCCACTCTTTTTAGCAGGTCTCGAACTTCGAGCTCTGCATTTTGCTGAATATGATTCATATACGCCTGAACCACCGAGAGACCATATGAATCAATCAACTCGTTCACCAGGTTAGCGCCCTTTAGATTGGCAGCAATTTGCGCTTTGATGTCACTCAGATTGTCGTTCAAAGCACGAGTCCCACTGCAGTTTGGATATTGTCCAGGACGCTTCAACTCATCAATTAACTCTGTCTCATTGAACACATTGTCCTTGACAAGTTGAAAGGATTTAAATTCGGCGCCTTCTTGAAAAATTGACGTCGAATTTGAAGGCATTGATCCTATTTTAATAAGAAAAAAGAGTTATCACTTGCTAACAAATCTGCTATTTGTAACTTGCCTGGAGTGAGTCCACCAATATCTAAGAAGCAAAAAATACTTTGTAGAAATGTTTAAAACTTCAAATAAATTTCCTACCTGCATGATGCCCTCTGCTTGCCACAAAAAAGATGGGACTTTTGCTTTGTTCAGTGAAAACGGGCGTAATAACGGTCAAATCAGGAAGGTGCGTTCCTGTGAAATGTTAAAAGTTCTATACAACTTGATCATAAATGAACATGCAGCAACTAACCTCCAGCACAAGGGTGATTGGTTAGATAAACGTCACCTGGCTTAATTTTGTCACCAAGTGTTTCAATTTGGTACTCTACTGCCTTGCCCATAGAGCCGAGGTGAACAGGAATGTGCGGAGCATTAGAAACCAGATGACCTGAAGGTCCAAATATGGCACAGGAAAAGTCTAAACGCTCTTTGATGTTGGTCGAAACTGCAGCATGTTGCAAGCATCTACCTGAAATGGTGAAACAAAAGTTACATTTACATCATCAACAGGATTTTTGCAAAATCAAACCCATTTGTTCGGCGATGCTCATAAAGAGATGCGAGAAGATTGACAAATAAATAGGGTCTAAGTCAGTAGATAGACTTGACAAAGAAGCACTCTTTACGTCAATCAGAATATTTCCATGCTCAGTAACTTTGGCGGTGCAAAATGGCTCGACCAAGATGGTGCTGTTTGACTCGATTATCATTGCAGGTCCTGTCATCGACTGGCCGGACTTTAAAGTTTCAAACAGGTAAATAGGTGTGCTGACAAAGCCTAATGATTCAAAGAAGCACATGGTATGGCTGGAGGCTTGAGCATTTGTTTCACTAGCCACCATTTTACTGTCCGGAAGAAAAGTGTCCTCAATGAAGCCTATTCCACGCACTCGAAGGTCGTCGATTATAATAGGACGATCAGCAATGGTAAAGCCAAACTCGCGTTTGTACTGCTTCAGAAAAACATCACGGAAGTTGTTCTCGTCACAGTGAACAACTTGTCCTGCTTTGGGTGCATCTTCACAAATGGTCATTAAGGCAAAGTCAGTTCGATCGTATCGCATGTTCAAGTAAATCTCAAATTTGGTATTCTTATTTGAGAAGCCTTTACTTGAGAGTGCAGCATTGCATTTGGACACAAGCGAGTCAATTCTTGAGTTGATTTCCGTCAGATTTTGACCGTTGTAAACCATCGAACAAGGCATCATTTCTTCGTGAACAATGTCAGCCAAAGCGATACCATATGCAGAAAGAATGCCCGCATACTTGTGAATAAACACTTCTTTTATGCCAAGGGCTCGAGCAATGGCACAAGCGTGTTGCCCACCTGTGAGAGCAAACAAAGCAGTTATAAAAAATGCAAAAAAAATAAATATACAAAATCTAACCTGCTCCACCAAAACAAGCCAAAATGTGATTAGAGACATCGAATCCCTTTCCTTGCGTTATTGAACGAATTGGACGGCACATGGTCTCATTGGCAACTTTGATAAAAGTTTTATTTAATTAATTAAATTAATTAATTAATTAATTAATACCTTTGATAAAACCAAGTGCCACTTCTTCAACTGACATTTCACTTCTGCCATTTTCTTTGCAAAAGCGGTTCACCTGATCAGTCATTTTCTGAAACTCAAACATTGTTGCTTCCTTGTCTAGGCTAAGATTTTTATCCTTTCCAAATATTTTGGGAAAGTAATCAAGGCACAAACGTCCTAGACATAAGTTTGCGTCTGTCACTGAAAGATATCCGTTGTTTCGGTAGCATACAGGTCCTGAAAAAGTTGAATAAAAATATGGTGTTGTTGAATAATAAATCTTACCTGGAAAAGAACCCGAAGAGTCTGGTCCCACTACAAATAAACCATTCTGTCCGAATAGCCAAATATTACAAAAGGAATAATTTACAAGTTAATTTGTACCCGAAAGTAAAGACGAGATCCGCCACCAGCTGCCACAGTAGAAATGTCTGTAATGAGAATTTTATTGATTAAAAAACAGTTTGAAAATTTAAAATGTTATTACCCAATTGAGGATACTGAATGGTAACGCCAGCTGTTTTTGATTCAAACTTATGATCAAATCTGCCGTGGTACCGACTTACATCGGTAGATGTGCCACCTGATTTTATTTGAAAGCATCCATGTTAAACTTTTTGTGAAAAATGAGAGTTGACGTACCCATATCGAAGCCAATGATTGGCTTATCACTGCCAATGTCATTGGTGGTTGTCAAAGCATAGCCGATGACACCACCTGCAGGTCCACCTTTGAGTGCAAAGAAAAAAAAAGGAGTTACCAAAAAATGCGGGAAGGTAGATAGCAAAGATCCTACTGAGAATGCTGCGACAGCCGGTAAAGTGGTCGATTGACGTCAACCCGCCGTCACTTTGCATAAACAGCAGTTTGTTCTGATCAAAGTTATCATTAAAGTTGGCCAAAAAGCTGTCAATGTATCGTCGAATATGGGGCGTTAGGTAGGCATCGGTAATTGCCGTTGTTCCTCGCGGTACATATCGCACCATTGGCATAATTTTGCTGCTCACTGTAATGTGCTCAAACCCAATTTCCCGGGCAATCTCTTCGACGACCCTCTCATGCTCTGGAAAGGTGTAAGAGTGCACAAGGGCGACAGCCAGACTACGAATGCCCTGATCGTAAGCGCGCTTCAAATCAGCGTACACTTTGGTGCGATCCACAGCTTTCCAGACTTCAATTTTGTCATTGGAAATACCGTCCACTAGAGGAACATCCTTTTTGATTTCACATCGGTCCTGGTGCAGCACCACTCGTTCATCGACTTCTATTACTTCTTCATACAACAGAAATGGATCCTAGTATGTTTTTATATCAAATATCGGTAAATCCAATCAGCTTTATAGAAAGGGTTAATCAAATGTATTACCGAGATGTCGAGCTCAAAAATGTTTTCACGACTTTGATTGCCGATGCGAAATATTTCTAAAAAACACTGTCAAATACAACAGCTAGTTGTCTGTTCCATATACCTTTGAATCCTTTAGTGAGTGCGATTGCTAGTCTTTCACCTGTAGGTTTAAATTCACCTCGTAAAAAGTTTTGACACAACCAACGATGTAACCTTTATGCTCCAAAAGTGCATTTGTTGCCACTGTCGTTCCCATTCGAATAGTTTCTATTGTGGTGGACACAGAAAAAATGAAGCTCCATAGTAAACGAGCAACAAATAAATACCGATAACAGAGTCGTCCTTAGTAATATCCTTCTTGTCGGCCGCAAGAATGCGCCTGATCGCTTCAAATGGTGCATCTGAATACTGACTCGGCTGAGAGCTCAACAGTTTCAAGGTGACAATTTTATTTCCCGGACAAACAGCGAAAACATCCGTAAAAGTGCCTAAAAATTAAGTCAACCGCTGTCAATCGTTTCTCGTTTGTTTGGGAAAACAACATTACCTCCTCGATCAATCGCTATTCTGTATGACATTGTAGCGGATTGTAACAGAGCTGATCACTGAGCAGTATTATTACAAATTCAAAACAGGATAGTCACTGACAATGACAAATTGAAAGGACACTGCTTGGTGATAAAATACTACTCTCCCTGCGGCTTAATCCGTTATCGGGCATTCAAAATATTATCGTCAGAAAAAATGTTGTGCAACGCTGCGGCACATAAGCACATGCGCAAACCGAATGTTTGGGGATGGGACATCATTTCGGTGTAGTGATCTTCTTGTCGTCCGCCAACACTAATGAGGATTGCATACTGGTCAACGTCACTCTGGTCGCACCTTCATCGCACCATTCCCACAAAGCATCGCCTTTTCTCTCAAGCGAACTTTAGGCAAATTAGTTCGATTCGGTAAATGTTTTAAAATGCACCAGAGAGTGAGTCACTTTAACATTTAACTTTATGCTTTAGAAGCTCTCTAAACATGGCTGCAGACTTTGAAAAGTTTAGCGTTAAAAAACCCCGAGAAGATAAACGAGAGTATCTGGGTCTCAAGCTCGGAAACCAACTGAAGTTACTGTTGGTTAGCGATCCTGAAACGGACATCTCTGCAGCGTCACTGTCTGTGCATTGTGGATCACTGCTGGACCCGGTTTCGCTTCAAGGCTTGGCACATTACTTGGAGCATATGTGTTTTATGGGCAGTGAAAAGGTACAAGTTTGGCATTTTTATAGTTGACAAGTTTCTAAAACATTTTCTCTCCAAACAGTATCCATCAGAAAATGAGTACACCAAGGTAACATTTGTCTTAGCAACTGTGAATCATCAATCATCGTAATATTTTTTTTCAAGTTTTTGTCGCAAAACGGAGGATCGTCAAATGCTTATACGAGGTAAGTTTTTTATCTGACAGCAAATTTTATTCAACTAAAATATTTGTCCTAAACTAGTGATACCAACACTAACTTTTATTTTGACGTTGCACCGGATCAACTTGCAGCAAGTCTCGATAGATTTGCGCAGTTTTTCATTGCTCCATTGATTTTGGAATCTTCTTCAACTCGAGAGCTGGAAGCGGTCAACTCTGAGTACTTTAAGAATGTTTCTGACGATAACTGGCGAATCCACCAGATCAGCAAAACTATTAGTGATCCAGATCACGATTATTCAAAGTTCAACATTGGTAAAATTTCTTGTCATTATATTTTCTCAATTTAAAGTTTAAATAACTTTGTAGGCAACCTCGAGACTTTGCGGGACGTTCCCAGCTCTCAGGGCATCAACACTCGCGAAGCACTGCTAAAATTTCACGACCAGTGGTATTCTTCTAATCTAATGAGTCTTTGTGTGCTTGGAAAAGGTTTGTTGATCATTTTCATATTCAATCTGCTGTAATCAATTAGCTATTCTTTGCAGAATCCATCGATGATTTGATCAAAATAGTTGTCCCACTTTTTTCAAGTATCAAAAACAAAAATGTTCCGCCCAAAATTTGGACCAAGAATCCTTATTCTGAAAAGTCTCTTACGAAGAAAATTTTTGTTGTCCCAATTAAGGATAAGCGAAACATGGATATAATTTTCAAATACACGGACGAGACAAAATACTACAAAGAAGCTGTAACTATTTTAGTTTCAGTTTGGTCTTTCATTTTAGTTAATGACTTTTTTAGCCCGGACACTATTTAGCCCATTTGATTGGTCACGAAGGCAAAGGAAGTCTCCTTTCAGAGTTGAAAGCTCGCGGCTTATGTTCATCACTGAGTGCCTACTATGACTGCGTTGACGGCTTTGGATTTTTTCACATTAGCGTCGATTTGACTGAAGATGCACTGAACCGACTGGACGAAATTCCCCAATTGGTCTTTCAATACATCAATTTGCTTAAGGTCTGAATTTGAAATGTCAGTTATTTGTTTATTTTTTTAACTCTGTTTCATTAATTAGATCGAGGGCCCGAAAGAGTACGTTTTTGAAGAAAACAAACGCCTCGGTTTTATCAAATTCAACTTTATGGAGAAGTCAAACCCTATGGACTACGTCTTGAAGCTGACATCTTCAATGCATGTAGGTTTATTTATTTTAGCAATTATTAACAATTTAAAACTTAATTTTGTTTGTTTACAGTACTTCCCATTTGAAGACATCCTTTCGGCCAATATTCTTCTTGAAAACTACAACCCGCAGTTAATTACTGAAATGCTTAGTTATCTAACACCTGAAAACTGTTCAATTGCGATCTCCTCTAAATCGTTTGAAGGCCAGACCGACTTGAAAGAAAAGTATTATGGCACCGACTACAAAATTGGTAATTTACAAACTATTTATCTTATAACCTTTTTGGATTCAACTTACTTTTTCTTTCAACTATTCTAGTCGAATTTTCAAAAGAATTTTTAGAGTCACTGCGCAATCCAGCTGTCAATGCAAATCTAAAGTTTCCTGAACCAAATGAATTTATTCCCACGGACTTTGAAATTGTCAAAAGCGATAGTCCTGCAACTGAAACACCAACAGTCATTAGAGACTCTAAAATATTGAAGGCTTGGCACCTCAAAGACGAGACCTATCTTAAGCCAAAAGTTTTTTATGGCATTCAAATCGTCAAGTAAGCTTTTAACTGGTTGTTGGCATACAACTTCCTTAATTTTTAATTGCACTTTTACTTCTCATAGCCCAATCGTCTTTGCTACGCCAGACAACACCAATGCAAACGGAATTTTCACCATTTTATTTAGAGACTTCCTTACTGAGTTTCACTATGACGCCAAACTGGCAGGGCTTAGCTTTGACCTTTTTACAACTCATTCGGGAATGAATGCAAGTAACTTTTGTGTGATGTTTTATTATTTTATAATGATCAGTTTTTTCTAAATAGCTGGAGTTTTTTGGCTACAATCACAAGATGCACGTCTTTGTTGAGCGCGTTTTTGAAAAACTTGTCAATTATGAAATTTGTCCTAAGCGTTTTGAAATTTTAAAAGAAAAGTACGGGCGAATGCTCAAAAACTACAAAACCCGTCCTCTGTACACGCTGACAGGATATTATTTGAATTTGATAACATCCGTAAGTATCTTTTACTTGTCATTCTGTTGTCTTTACATCGCTAATATAAAAAATGTCTCAGGAACTGAGCTGGTCGTACGAAGAATTAATGGCGTCTCTGGACAACTTGACTATTGAGTCAGTTAACAACTTGACCAAGTCTTTCTTTTCTACTTTTTACGTCGAGACTTTTATTCACGGCAACATCAACAAGGAAGGCGCACTGCAACTTTGCAACTTGATTGATACAAAGCTTATTGGACATTACAAAACAATTCCTTTGGCCAACCATCCTCACAGCCAACTAAGAGAAATTGGTAATATTAAAAACTTTAAAACGCCAATTTTATATCATTTTTATTTTATAGCTCTTGAACCTGGCTCTTCTTATCGTTTCGAAACTGCCATTGATATTCAAAAGCCGAAAGTGATCCATACTTACTTTCAAGTGAGCTTCGACAATTTGGAAGAGACTGCCCGCCTTCAGTTGATTTCTCAATTGATCCATGAGTCATTTTTTGACATTCTAAGGTAAAAAGTTTTTGTACTTGCAATGGTAACAACTTTGCTAAATATTATCTGTTTGCAGAACTAAAGAGCAACTTGGATACGTCGTTTTCAGCAAAATTCAAAGCTCGTGTGGAGTTAGTGGAGTGGCTTTTGTAAGTTTTTAACCGGTTCATGTGAAGCTTTCTTCCGACACTCATTTGTATTACAGATTATTCAATCGGAGTACAGCACTTCTTATTTAGACGGCCGCATCGAAGCTTATATTGCTTGGGCAGAGGTTTGTCATTTTTGTTTTTTTATAAATGATAGACTCATTAAACTAATGTATTTATTCTTTAGAAATATATTGAGAAGATGGACGACAAGGAATTTGAGGTATTGTGCAATATAAGTTTTAAATGAATATTCACGTAAACTTGCGACTTTTTTTGTTAATTTAGGCCGAAAAGAATTCTCTGATTACCAAATTGTTAAAGAAGAAGAAGAAACTTATTAATCTCTCGGTGCAATACTGGTCTGAAATTACTCGCCACGAAAACTTTTTTAAGCGAAGCGAAGCTATTGCTGATGCAGTTAAAAAGCTAAACAAGACGGAGATTCTACAGTTTTTCAAGTTGCACTTGTCACACGAATCAGCACAGCGAAAGAAGCTTTCAGTTCATATTGTTAAAAGCAATCCAGAACAAAATGCGCTAACTCCAACTTACTCCGCCGAAAACGCAGTGGAGCTGTTGCCAAACGTCCAAGAAAATCCTGGTAAAAGCTCGGTTTTAATTGAAGATTACGCAGAGTTCAAGAAACGAAAGCCTCTCTATCCAATCCCTCAACCGAAAATGTAAATATTTTACAATTATTTATTTGCATGATAAAGGACTTGATACTTTATAATACTTGTAAAATAAACAATTATTGTCATGGCTTTATTTGAAATCGTTTAGTTGGACAAAGTTTGGTTTCTTTCATAGTTTAATCACCTTTTTGCACTAACACTATTTTTTAGTAAGGCTTTCCCATTGTTTTTTGTTAGACTCGATACCGTTCAGGAAGGGCGCCAATCTTGGCCAAAACTCAAAAAGAAGCTGCCATTGAAAACGAGAGTTATAAAATAACAGGTTTAGAAATATGAGATGTTAACCTGATAAAGCGGCAACCCGATGTGCTCAATAAACCCGACTTGCATTGACGGCAGTTCGTCTTTGCGATTCCGATCCATCATTGGATTCGGAGTTTGCTGCATGCTTTTCTCAAGGTCCCCTTGTTCGAAAAATTCGGAAGCCTGTAAATGAATGTGTTTTTATTCTCATATCAGTGTTGGCCACTTGCAAAACATCTTACCACCATCTCTGCAACTCGCTTTTGAACACGCCAAGGCTTGCAAATTGCCGAGAGGTCGCAGGCGGTCATCATCATCGCCCGAATAAGATCCCGCTTATGCGGATCTTTCCACTCTTTTTCACCTGATCTCACTAGTTCGGCAAATTTATCCTTTTTCCTAAAAAATACATTTTTATCAGTTGAATTCAAATAAGAATTAATATGCTTTACTTGAAGTATTGCTCCAAATCGGTTGACAAAATGCACTGCTCGATTATTTTGATTATCTCCTTGTATTCAGGTCCAGTAAGGGACTTTAAAATGTTGTTGCCTTCTGCCTTGAGAATTAACTGGCACTGAAGAAGCAATGATGGCAATGAAAATTCTCAGTTCATCTCAGTAAATTGGCTCACGTGATAAAAATGATGATTTTCCATGATACTAGAGCTGTATAAAGTGGCAAGTGGAGAACCGCTTCTATGAAAAGTCATTGATAAAATATTTAAATTGACTGCTCTTAAAAAATAATACTTGGTTTGAAAAGAGTTGTTGGTTCCTCGATGATCTAATTTTAAACAGAAGTTCAAAGTTTAACGCAAAAAACTTGTAAAAGTTTTTTTATGTCAGAAATTGGCTTTACCCAAGTCATGGCACATTGAAGCGACAATTAAGGCTAATTGCTCCTGTGGCGTCATAAGTTCATTCAAACCATATGTCTGCACAATTAATACATTATTTAACAATTTCAGTAGTTCTTGTACCAATCAGTTACCGTTAGCATTATGAACATTGATTGGCTAACATTAAGTGCATGACGCCAGTTGTGGTACAGAACCTATTAAAACAACTGCATTAAAGTTTAATTCAACGTCAAAACGACGCTTTGTACCTGTCTGTAATTCTTTTTTATGCTCAGTGTCCATCTGCACAGGACCTGCAAACAAAAGTTAATTGAGAATAAAAATCAAACAACTTTTATAACGTCGAACCATATAGGAAATGCGGAATTGGTTTAAAAAGTTCAATTCAGTGAACATTCGTATAGTTGCTTGACAAGTCTCCTTGTCGCTGAGAACTAAATCGTCAAACTGAAAACTGTAAATGTTGTACGTCTCTGCACTGGCCACCGGTGTATTCTATGGACATTGTTAGTGAATGTGATAACGAACAGGCTAACAAACACTAATTACCATAAATTCCACCGTCTCTTCAATGGTAGAGGAGGCGTGATATGCAAGAACTTCTAAGGCAACTTTTTGACGAGCATTCAACTTGAGTGCCCTTTCGTACATCATACAATTGTGGATTCCCAAGCCAATGAAAATTGAAAATCCCTGCAAAAAAAGTATCAACAAATAGAAAAAGTTTTTAAATTGAAAATATTGTACAGCAACTACCTCTAGAGTTCCAATGTCCACATCATTAAATGTTTCCTTCTGCGTTTTGATAAGTTGGGCCACTCCAAGAACCTTTTTATGGTCATTAAGAATGGGCACTGACAAAATAGAGTCAGAGTAGACGCCATCCTGTAACCAAGTAATATTTTTAAAGGAACACAAGTGAGGGACACAGCACTCTCAATTCACTATACCAGAATACTTGTTTTGAAATTGTTTCCAAAAGAGTTGTTCAAGTTGAGTGTCTACAAATGAAGACTGATAATGATTGATACACTAGATGAAATGCAATAAACCAAACCTTTCCCGTCAAAGCCACTTGCCGAGCATATTCTACATAGTCTGTGTCTGTTTCAGAATTTATTCTGCATTTGAAAGTAAGATAAGAGTAAACTTTCAGTACAACTTAAGTGCAAGCGTGAAAGAGAACTTACTCAATCATCTGAACATCGTCGCTTTCGTTTTTTAGCTCAAATATTGCTTTGAAAGTGTACTGCACGGAGGATAATAATGACAAAAGCTGTTAAAGAACCCAAAAACTGCATTCTTACCTTTGCATCAACAGCATCGTGCTCGTTGTCTACCAGATAAACACGACAAACTTCACAATCAAGCATGCCTTTTGCTTTCACCATAATCTTGTTAATAAGAACATCAAGAGATGAAGTGTCTTCAAAAATGGTTCGTGCCAAACTAAGCAAAAGCTGTTCAGAAGATGTAGTATGCTTAATAAAAACAATATTTAACAAAATAAGACTTACTTGATTTCTTTTGTACTCAAGAACTGACATTTCAAAAAGTTGTGCATTTTGAATGCCAATGCCACAAAAGGTGAGGTACTTTTGAAAAACCTAAACAGGTAAAGTTAGTACGGCTGTCAATTTTTAGTGAGTGGTTTACCTCTTCGTCTTCTTTGGTAAATTTTTGATCATCACTCAACTTGTTGATGCACTCAGCCACTCCAATGACGTCTCCTCCAAAGTTGACAATTGGCTGACACATCTGCATCAATAATCATGGTGGTCAAGACTTTGATAACCAAGTGAGTCAACTTACAAGTGATTTAGTGTGATAGCCCGTGCGCGAGTCGATGTCTTTATTGAAGCGAGAATCCTAAAATACAAACACAGTACTAAAGCATGTAAGAAATAAGATGTTTTCTATTCACCTCATAAGCGTCTTCAATGTTGACGTTTTGCTTAGACAGCGCCACGTGTCCAACGATACCTGTACCAAAAGGCATCGGCGGAATCTTTTTGTACTCTTCCGCAGCCATCAAGGCGTCTTCAATGAGGCATTCCGGTGTGACATCGAAAAGCTGTGCTATGAGGAAACGACGATCACGGCTGCCCTTGGCAAGGAACAGTGACGCCCTATCACTGTTGGTGAGTATGCAAACGTTGACTAGAATCTTATGACACAGAGTGTCAATATCAAGTTCGTTGGTTATGTCACTGATAAGTTCCATGAATAGCTCGTGTTCGTTCATGCCTTGAAACTTTTCCTTAAGTTGCTCACGCGACAGTTGCTCTCCTGTAGAAGAAGAAGAAGAAATAAAAGGGCCTTAGCTTGTTCATTGATGTTTTTGGTTAGAATACTTGATTTTTTCTTCATCGAGCCTCGAGAGACAATGTCATGGAACAGCTCCAGCGTAATCGAGTTGCGGCCATCGCGGGCAATCTGCGCGTAAGCAGATGCGGTCAACTGTTCATCATCATCATCATCATGACGCTCATCCTCTAGAAGGTTGCTCACACTGAGGAAGATGGCATTGGGGTTGTAAGTCCCATTGGAAGTGACCGCACTTGACTCGGCCGTTGACAGTTTAACCTTGGCGCTGTTAGAAAGTGGCTGACGCCGAAAGTTGAACCACTCTTGAATGAACTCTTTCGGAGCGTTCTGAACAAACCACGCTTTGCTGAAGAGGCGATTATTTCTCAAATACTCAACCATCGCCTGCTCATCAATCTCCTCGGCCATTTTTTGAGCTGATGTTGAGCTGAGTCGTTCAGTGATGAAAGATGATCTAGATGGTCAACAGAAATGGCTTACTGTGAAAAAGGGATAATTTTGCAAAGAAAGAGAAAGGGAAAGGGCAACTTGACACACAAAAAGAAATGCAGTGAAGAGCAACCACATGATATGGCGGCTGACTGCACGGGCGGCAAATGCATTTGAGCTGTGGGCACAGTGTCTGCAGGAGACAGGCCTGGTTGACAGGCAAATATTAATTTGATCTAATCCTAGCGGTGAAGGAAGAGCTAATTCGCTCACAAATAGAATCGTGTGACGAGCTCATTTGATGGATGAAGAGAGAGGCAAATTAATTTCCGAGTCCTTAGTGATAATTAATCTAATCTAATTACTACTGCTTATATTTAATCATAATTATTCACTATTAATAAGTGCCTGTTTGCTTTACCTACGGTCCAATTACTGAGAGACAATTCCCGCCCAATGCAAACACTGCTGCCAATACAAACTACCTAATGGAGACATTGCATTGGCCGGTGGTAATGAGAGCTGGCACAGTGCGTACTGCACAACTCAATCGATTACTCAGGCCCTCCTTCTGCGGTTGCTACAACTCCCCACTATCTAAGGCTAAGATCCAAGACTGAAAAAGGTGTAGAAGTAGTACTGAGAAGTGGACTTCAACTTGATTGTAACTGAGACTAGCAACTACCTTGTGAAAGGCCAATTGCCCCTAGGCTCAAGAAGGGACGGGGATTAGAGGCAATTAAAAGTTCACTAATAGAAGTACTCATTTCGTGATTGAGCTCATTAGAGCTCATCGAGGCAAAGTAATTAAATATAAGCAAATATTATACTAATGCATGTCATTCTATCATGCGATCAGGCTACTATTAATGTCAGTGGAGGCTCTCAATTTAGCACTGGGCTCGGTTGACACCAACGTTTGCAGATCATTACCAGCGGTAGACGGATTATACCGGGAGAGCAAACAGTGTAAATAGCAAAGTGCACCGGGAAGACACGTCGGTAAAGGAGGTTAACAGGGAGTGATAGTTAAGGCTTTCGCTCACTCTTGTCCTTGCATCAATTCAATGGCAGCAGTGGTGGCAGGCAAATTAGAGGGCATGTCAAGCGGACCGGTGTGTTTGCGGCAGCTATAGCTATAGCTCACATCGCTATGGTAACTTTCCTCGGAAAGAAGGCAATCACACGCGCTTGCTATTGTCAGTCTTCTCATCACAAAATCGCATCATCCTCACTTAATTTGTTCAGTAATGTCCAATACGTACAGTCAGGGGAGCTCGATCCCAGCGAACCTGAGTGTGTCCCTCAGTCTAAACGCCCTATCACATGCAAAGCTTCAAACGACTGATTACCTGGTGGTTCATGACTCGGAGAAGGTGTCTTGCATTTCAATGCAGGGAAGCAGTGTACTCTCCAGTAAGGAGATCACTTTTGAAGCGGCAAACGATGACAATCGCAATTTTATTCAAATAGTAATCATTCGTGCATTTTCAGAGCATCAACGCTCAAATTGACTATTTCACTTTTTAGGCTAAACTTTTGCTGCTTCACTCCAAGATCTTCTTGGTGGTCGCGTCAAGTAAAACAGTCAAGGTAGGACAAGATACAAGTTACGTTCTCTTATGTATCTTTTAATAGGTGTACGTGGAGTCGCATGGTTTACAAGAAGTCTTCACTTACGGTCTTTCTTCTGAAAACAAACTTGGTCAAATAGTGCACAGTGTTCATTCACTGAGCAAATCCGTCTTTGCTGTGGCCACCGAGTCTAAAGTTCACATCTTCGCAGTCGGCCGAGGTGCCAGCATCAAGGTGAAAGATGTCCAACATGAGTTCAAGTCAAAAGTCAGGTAATATCGAGTGGTAATGCATTTCAGTACTCATTGGAAAGAGAACACACATTTTTAGATCGGTGATTCACGTCTTCTTTTCAAACGGTAATGGCACGTGCGCCGTTGTTGAAGGTCTGCCCAGCTCTGGCAATGGTCTGATCACAGTGTCAAAGTTTGAGAAGAGCAAGAGCACCTTTTCAGAGGCGAAGCAGATTGCCGTACATCTAAAGTAAGTTCACTTAAATGAGCATCACAGAGTAGTCAAATAACGCGCCATTCGCCACCGACAGCACCAAAGCCACTGGTCTGCAGCTGTACAACAGTCTGATTGTGCTGGTTACCATCTCCGGCCAGATTCAGCTGATCAGCAGCCTGAGTGGCCTGTTGTTGTGTGAAATACACGCGCATGTCCGCTGTATTGGGGCATTCGACATAGCACCCAAAACTGGACTGGTATGTTAGCTGTTGCTGTGTGACGAGGGCCCTGCCAACAACGGCGCTAACTTCATTCATTTCCTCCATTGTTCCAGCTTGTCACCGTTTCAGAAGACAGTCACCTGAGAGTGTTCAGAATCGAAGAGACTGAAGGTGATCAATGCAAGGTGAGCCTCTCGAGCTGTGGAAACTCTGATAAAATGACTCTATTTTTTAATACCGCAGGTGGAACATGTGTTTCAAACCAATGTAACCAATGAAATGATTTGCGGAGTGAAATTTCTAAATGCCACAGGAAGTAAACTGGCGCTTTGCACCTATGAATCGTCTCAGATTAAAGTGTTTGAGCAGTTGTAGACAATTAATTTTACTTAATTTAACATTCACAAAAATATGAGATCTGATGGTTACACCTTGATAAATAATTAGCAATAAAAATCATAGTTCATCTTTGACATTCAAATTGACGAGTAGTTTTGCTATGGAGTCTGAAATAAAATCGTCAGAGGAAAATGATTGTGACAACTTTGATAAAGCTTTTACAAAACTCTTATTAGAGTGAAAGTTGCAAACGTTGGAAAGACCATTCAGCGAGTCGATCATTGTTCCAAGAAATGATCGGTCCAGTTCTCGATCGTCAATTACTGTTTCAATAAGCTTTTGGCATACAGCCGAATTTTTCAGTGCCGCCTCGAACTGAGCCTGTCCGTATATTTCCTGTTTGTCGACATTTTCCTTTACCGAAGATATTTCAATGGCAATGTCACTAAGAAAGGCAGTAGCTCGAGTGACTAAATATCTGTCTTTTGATAAAAGAGTCTCCAAGATGTCAAGGCCGTTGAAAGAGTGAAAAAGAGCTCTCTGTGCCAAGGGAAAATTGCGCACCAGTGCACCGAGAACAAAAAAGCTTTTCTTTTCAAGTTGAACTTCCTTTGCATTGTTGAGCAGCACTACAATCTGTCTTAGAAAGTCAAGCTTGAAGAGTTCAGACTTTAATTGGATATTGCCTTGAATTGAGGCGCCAATAACACTGAGAATTCCAAGTTTTATATCCAAACTGTTAGTTTGATTTAAATCTTTCAGCATTATGCTTAGGCCACCTGATTGAAAGAAGTCGTTGGCTAAATCAATTGAGTGGACAAAATATTCAATATCAGATAAATGAGAAAGCTTGTTCTTCTCATCCTTCTCATTAATATATCGACTCATAGCCTCTTCAAGAAGGGCGCTTTCAGATGTTACTTTTACACCAATATCTTTGATTTCTTGAATATTCTTGTACTTGATGCTATTGCTTTTGCTGATATCTTTAAAATCATTTAATCTCTTTAAGCTTTCTGCGCTGGCTTCAGCCGCTTGTTTTTCAACAATCTGGTAATTTGAAGTGATTCGAGAGTGAACATCCACTTCAGACGAACTTTCTAGAAGTTTTGCTTCCTTTTTTCCAGTTTCCAGATTAATGCGCACATGAAGTCCTTTAGGAAGAACATAATTGCCTATTTCTCGCCATTCATTAGTAGCTTTAAAAATTTTTGTAGGCACATTTTCATCTTCGCTA
>JAALOO010001218.1_pt1 | contig 18709 bp, 9 predicted proteins | sample 7257641 | NCBI WGS metagenome assembly JAALOO01 (sample SAMN14085613, study PRJNA598686) | mite metagenome | biome: ENVO:01001000; feature: ENVO:01001002; material: ENVO:01001226; isolation source: single female mite from University of Michigan culture on fish food culture... ...
CACCAAACGTGCAAAGTAAATGTACTCGGACCAGACCTAGTACATTTTGTACAGTAGGTACTCAATAATTTTTGTGCCAAATATTGGGTCCTAAGTTAGGGGCAAACTTAAGTTATGACAATTTAAAAAAAATAAAATTTAAGGCATTTTCCTATATACTGTTCATTTTTACAACGGTTTATGGAAAAATGCCTAGAATTTTATTTTTTTAAAATTGTCATAACTTGAGTTTGCCCCTAACTTTGGGCCCAATATTTGGCACAAAAATTACTGAGTACTTACTGCACAAAATGTACTAGGTTTGGTCCGAGTACATTTACTTTGCACGTCTGGTGTATTTTACCTAAAACTACACCAGTAAAAATAAGCAAAATTATTTAAGTTAGCGGCCTTGTGATCACACAATGTTTTGGCAAGTGTTGCTGTTGTGGCTTTTTTTATTGCCGCAAGCAAAACGGGCATCAAAGTTGTGATACTACACAAAATTAATAAAAAAACATGTAACGCAGACAAGCAAACATTCTATACTTAATGAACACAATCACTGATGCTGAAAAACGGTCGTGTCAAACATTTTGTATAAAAAACAGGCGTCATAAAAATATACTCAAAATTTTAAACAGTAAATAACACTTTGAAACAACCTACAGTAAAATGTCAAAAGTGACAACTCAAAGTACTAACCATCTAGATTATTAGTCAGCTAACAAAAATAAAAAATTATCGTGCAGTGAAAAAAAACGTCTCTCAACAGGCAACCACTTGACACTGATTGCAAGGAATAAGCTGAGAAAAATCAAGAAAATCTTATCAACCACTGGGCGACAGATCAGCAACAACAGCAGCAAATTAGCTGGCGTTCTATTTCTATTTCAGTTTTCTTTTTTTCAAGCCTAATGACAGGCGACAAACAATCTTTCTCTTCCTCACTAAGTACTAAATAATTCAAGCAAAATGGTGCAGGTCAGCTAAAATTGAGCAACGACAACAGCAGGCAACAACAGCAAGTGACAGAGACTATGCTTGGTGAAGATTTAGTCTGTCAGGTGATAATTACCAGGAAAGCAAATAAAAGGCCTAGTGAACTGAGCGCTAAAAAACGGAAAAAGGAAGAGTCAGTTAATTGAATTGCCATTCGCCAGACGACGATCTGCAGTTGTCGAAACAGTTGTGACAAACAATGACTGAAACTCAAGTCAACTTTTTTTGCCTTTTTCTCTCTCTTTCTAATTATGCAGTGCAAAAACTGCTCAAATTGTGTGTGTCATTGTGTGTGCTTGCGAGTGTTTGCATTGACGTGAAATTGAGTGCAGTAGTTGTTGAGAACTGAAGCCTTTGAAGTGTTTGTCTCTCTGTCTGTCTCTGTCTGTCTGTCTGTCTGTTTGTCTGATTGTCTGTGTGATTTGCAGCCAGCCAGCCAGTCAACAACTGTCGGCAAAATCGACAGCAAACAAATTACATGAACCCCTTCTCTTTCTTTCATTCTTTTAAACTTTCCTAATGAGCAGCAGCAGCAGCAAGAAGAGCAAAGTCAATAGAGAGAATGGAAAATTCCGAGATCACACCATCTGATGTAATGATGGCGGCAACGGCACAGGAGTTCAGTGCCAATTTTGATTGCGGGTCGATTTCAGTCTCAATTCAATCTCTCTATGCTTTTGGCTGCTCACTGCACTGATTGAACTGAATCAGTGAATAAATTTACTGTGTGATTGCTGCTGCGGCATTTGTTGCTGTTATTCTTTCAAACGCTCTAGTCTGCAGCAAAAATTGAGAACACGGCCGCAATTGCAACGAAGAAAAAGAGGAAAAAGACAAAGAAAAACAAAACTTTGATAAAAGAAAAACAGAAAAGTCAACGCAGGCGGCAAAATTGCTTGAATGTGTGTGTGAATCCAATGAATTATTAATTTGAGCAATCGGTGTTCAATCACACACAGACACAGGGTGGAAAAATCCTGAACTCCAAAGTTGACACGTTTAGAGTAGGCTCAAAATCAATGGCAAAATGTTGTGTGCTTAGAATAGAAAACATGAATTTTGAAAACAACTTTTTTATTTTTTAATTTGTGTGAGATTTCATTAACAAGTTCAAAAAACAAGTTAAAAATGATAAAAAAAGCAAGCAAAACTGAGAGAATTAAATGACACCTTTTCACAAAGTACACAAACAATGTTTTTAAAAAAATCATATCAATTTACGATTCCGTTTTTTCGGTAACATTTTAGCAATTTTATTGATTTGCAATTTGATAAGAATTTAAGGCACACACACAATTGCAACAGCAGCAAGGTAAAAACAATCAATTTTTTTTAAATTTTAATTTTTTTATTATAAAAAAGTAAACTTAATTTAAATTTTAAATGTGAGCAAGCTAATAAATCAAATTATATCTTGTAGTAGCTAAAAAAATAGTATTTCTATCAATAATATTACAATACAACTGAATAAATTGCACTTTTTCTTTGTGCACTTTTTGGTTTAAGAAAAGATAGCAAAAAGAGAAAACTTCAATAAAGTGTAAGTTTTAAAAAGAAAAATATTTTTTATCATTTTAACTTTAGCCCAAAGTGCAACACCTCTTTTAAGAATGTAAAATACTACTTTTAGGTAAAAAACTTATCACTGAAAAGAGATAACATTTTTAAGTGTGCCAAAAGAACTAAATCGCACAAAGGCGCCAGTCCTAATAAATGTCAACGTGTGCGGCACACAATAACGAGCAAACTAGCAAGGCGCCATCATAATTGCTCGTTTCTACTTGAAAAAGAACGTTGGTGTCATAGTAACGACAAGGAAGACCAACAAACTCTATTCACACTGGAACAAGCCTTTCTTTGCCACCCTTTTGGGTTCATTACCTGTTTCACAAGCCCACATTTAGAGCAGAGGCAGGAGTAAATCTAAACAACCAATGCAAACGAAAAAAAGTGAACAAAAAAAACTTGCCAAAACTAACCAGCAAGTATTCTCTAAGTTTTAAGGTAAGCAAAAGAAACACTCACACATAGTTTTGCCGACAAATTTAAAATACTGCTAACATAACACAAAAATGATAACCAACGCTGTTTGAAATTTAATTTAAAAAATTGTTGACCGTTTTTATAAATTTTTACTAAAAAACTTACAAATAAAAGTTTAAAAAATAAAATAATTTTGAGTCATTCAAGACAAAACGCACAAATATTTGCCTTTTCTTTGAATTGTTAATAAAAATTAATTATCCTTAAACTACAGCCGAGCAATTACAAGCAAAGGAATGTGGGCTTGTGCCTTTTTGAGCAGAATTTGGCTGTTAATTGTTGTTGCCCTCACTTTGCATTTTGCATTCTTGGAACAGAAAACTTGCTAACAATGGAACAAGAAAAGTGTGTTTTGTTGTGCTGTACAGAGTCACTTTGCTTACTTGCTGCAAACAAAAAGGCGTTTAAATGACTTTTTTGGAAGTGTTTTGTCATCTTAATTGTCCGTTTTGTACTTGACGTACTTGTTTTTTCTGGAATAACTCAGCTGTTCTAAATTCATTTGCAAGTTATTAATGATTCTTTTGAAAAGTGTTTTAAATGCAAAATAGAGAAACTAGTGTTTGTGCAATCACCTTGGAAAAATCTAAAATTAATTATCATTAAAAATTGTGAAATATTTTGAAAATCGTTTTTAGAAAATGAAAGGCACTTTGCAGACACTGATAACAAAATGATTGAGTGACTAAATTGTGAAAAAAGTTAAAATAGAAAAACAGCACTTAAAGTTTTTTTTAATTTTAAAATTAAAAATATTTGTGTTTACTGAATTTTATTGTTTTAGAATTTGTGCATATGATTGCCAGCTAATTGTCATTACTCAATTTTAAACTCCGTTTAGACAAAAATTTAAAATTGAGTTTATTTTAAAACATGATGTCTTGACATTTAAAAAAGTAAACTAACAAAAAATTACTGTAAAATCAAATGAAAAACTGCAGTTAGGTTTAGTGAACTAAACTAGGCAAAAACTAAAAAAATTTGGTGCACTTAAGTGGGAACAAATTTACCGCAACTACCAGTAAGATAATGATCTTTTTTTTCAAAAGGAAAGTAGTGGTATTTAAACATAAACCACTTTGACATTTCGGTAAAACCACTTTGACATTTGTGTAGAACCAATTTACAAACATTCTTAAATTGCGTTTTCTAAGATTGAAAAAGAAAAAGAAACGATTAAAATTGGCCAACAAACAAAAACACGCAAAACAGCCAAATAGACAAATTCCTGATTGCCAAAGCAACTTTCAATTGAGAAAATGACTCTCCTGAGAAACAAAAAGCAAAAGAAAGCATTTTAATGCGACTTAAGTTTGTAAATTTGTTTTTTGAAAACTGCAGAAATGTTTTGAAGAACTTGCATTTTTTTCGAAATGTTGCTCTCGATCAGGGCAATGACAAACTTTTTTTCAGTGAAACTAGTATTAAGAATATTTGCACAGGGATTTGGTGCTTTGTGTTTAATTTTCCATTTGAATAGAAATCACATATTTCTCTCAATATTCCAATAAACAGAGAGCAATTACTGGTGTTCCTGGCAGTGGTTTAGGCAATTTAGGCAAATTTGTGTGCATGTGGGTTGCTTGCAAATTATGCCATTTAGCGAGAAAGGGTTTAGTGAAAACGACACAACCACTACAGTAGAAGAAAGCAGCAGTAATGAAACCATCTATCTATCTAAAATACTCCGAAAACCATCCAAGCTAACTTTTTCCAAGCAAATTACGATAACACTGATTTTGATGTTATAGCACTATTTTCCTATCATTTTGCCTGGTATTTTTCATTACATTGACATTTAAAATCACCTCGCTCTTGTCGTAGTGTCAGTGTAATGAGGTCTGAGCACTAAACAGAACAAAACAAACAAATGCAAATTCCACCTACCGTTTCCATTTGAAAGTGACTCGGCTTGAGCGCCTCCTCGACGTTTGCCTCGAGGAACTCTTTTGCGCCGGCAGCCGTTGGTTGGCTGACCGTGCTGCGCAGGCCATCGAGCATGCCACGCAGAAAGCCGCTCTTCTTCATTGTGGCGGAAAAATTAGCTTCAGCTCAGCAAAAGACGAAACAGTTGAGAGCTGTTGTGGTTGTTGTTGTTGTTGTTCTCTAAAGTGAAGGAAGAAGAAAAAGAAATAAAAATGAGTACAAATTGAATCATCATCTACCGCTGCTGTAAAAAACTTTAAATTGTCAGTTTTGTTTTGACATTGACAGTTGTTGTTGCTGTGAATGATTACAGAAAGGTGAAAGCAACCAAAAAACAACAGAATCAAAATTGACAGCTCCCTGAAAGAGCTTACTTTCTATTTTGCTTGTGTGGGCTTTAGGTGTTTAATGCAGTGTTGCAATCAACCAGTTGCCCAAACTTTTGAAAGCTTTTTAATGTGAGCGAGTTTTTTTAGTTTGAGCAAAAAATTCAATGTTTCAAGGTTGTCAAGGTTGACGTTGTTGTGTTGTTGGTGTTGCTGTTAAGTGCTCTGTGGGTGTGCTTTTGCACGTGAAAAAACCGACCGTCTAGACTTTACCGAGAAGTTGAACTTCTGAGTTGAACACTGCTCACAACAGAGTAATTCACTTGCCATCACCGTCAAATCAAATGTCAAACAAAAAGCACGGGCGGCACTTTGTCATCACCCCAGTCGGTGTTTTAGTCTAGTGCACAGCAACAACTTGTTATGCTTTGTTTTGTTAACTTTTTAATAGTAATCACTGCTGACATAGCTCACTGTGTGTGTGTTTTTCACCTTTTCCTTTGCACTTTTCATTCTCCTGCCAAAGCTCCTCGTAGCTGGGTATTTATAGTTCAGGTTCGGGTTTTGTTTTGTACACACATCTGATTTGCCCAGTGATTGATTGAGTGCTCCAGGTTTGACTGCTACTGCTGCTGTTGTTGTTGCCGTTGTTGTTTCAATTTGTCCAAAAAACTTAGGGTTTTGCGTGTTGAATGCTTTTTGGTTGTCACAAAGAAGCTAATGGTGCATTGTCTGGTTGCAGCTAATCTAATTGTCAGGAACAAACATTGTTAAAATTAACAACAGGCAAAACACTCTGAGTTACTAAGAACCTTTTAAGATCTCAGTTAGCAATGTTCTCTAACACACCTTGACATCTATCATGCTTCCTTCAATAACAGTTAATTTTGTATTATTTTTCTATTTGTTTTTTCTTTAAAGTCCATTTTAAACCAGAAAACAAATGCTAATTAGGTTTGAAATCTGAAACAGCAAATGACATTTAAAATAAAGCTTTTTGAGTACGGACTGCGTACAGGAGGTCTGCTGTCATCGGTAATCATCTCAAAGGCAAAGTTTTTGAGTCAGTCAGTGCTGTAAACAAAGCAATCAAAATCAAAAGCAGCAGCAAAAACAGCAAAAACAGAAACAGCAGAAACCGAAGAAGCCGTTGTCATCATTGGCCTGATCATTAGAAAGCAGCCATGGCCACTGCCACCGCCGTCAAAGCTAATTGAGATAAATTGTGATCGTGTCCGGTGCCTGTAAACTACCACCACCACCACTGATGACGCAGTATTTAGTACAACCTCACAAATGTCCACCACCACCACCAACAAATCTGATGTCCCCTCATTTTTTTCCTTTCTCTCACTAATGGGCTATGTCCAAGAAGAAAGACTGAAAAGGGAAAAGATGTGCGGGTTTAGATGGTGCTCTCACCCAAAAAAGTGAAAAAATTGAATGACTGCAATGAAAAGAGTGAAAAAAGAGAAAGAAACGTTTGTTTGAAAAGAAATGCATTTTTATGATGTTTCTTTTTTAACTGCATGACATTTTTTGTTTTTAGGAGTTTGCAGCTAAATAGTTGTTTTTTGTGATTTATTAGTATTAAAGATAAATTTACCGCAAACTGACTGTAGTTTGTGTGTTTGCAAATTTCACGGTTAGTTAGTCAGTAATTAGCAAGTTTTTTACCAGTTGATGTTTCTGTTCAATGAAAAGACGATGTGCGTCTTTTTTGTTTCTATGTCCAAAGTTTTTATTGTTTTTGCTTTTGTTGTTTGCACTGCCCACTGTTTTGTTAGTTTATCAGTTGGTGCAAATGAAAATGCTAGTGCACACACACCCAAAACAAATATGCCAAAAATTTGAATGCAAAATTGGAAAACTAGATAAGAAAAATGGATGAAAATCAAACGTTGAGCGATGCACTTGGCTGCAAATGCAACTGGAAAAGAAGTTGAACTTGTAATCAAGTTTGGTAAATCAGTTTTCTTTTGAGTTAGTAAAAGAATTCCAAATCGCATAATCATTATTTGTGATGGTGGCTGGTTGTGTGGTCAATGCAATCGACATACAGAAATTGAATGAAACGTTGAAGAAGCATCTTTTTATCAAAAATAACAATCACTTGGCAAAATACTAAAACAATTTGTCAGTTTCTCAATCGATCTAAATGCTAATTTTGTATTCTGTGTACAAACATTAAAACCTGAATCACTAAAAAGTGTTTGCAGTTTGTAAAACTAAAACAGTTTTCTACAAAATGTGGAAAACATATCAAAAATGATGACCAGTGTAAAGGTGCACCTTAATTTAGACCGAAAAGTCTAAACACAATGTTGAAAAAGAGAAAAAAGTGCAAGAAGTAACTGACCGTGACGCTTGCGACTCTCTGCGGTATCAGTTGGGTTTACCATTGATTTAGCAGTTTAATAACACACACACACACACATATTCAGTTGTTGGTACAACCAAAAAGGTTGCATAGCAAGACCATTTTTTTAGTAGAAGAGAAAACGTTTAATAAAATTCGCCAAGACTAAAAACATTGGCGTCTGGTCAAAATGGTAATTAATAGAGTTTGGGGGACAGCAGACACAACACTAACACCAGATAGTCAGACGAGTTTCGATTAATCATCCGATATGGCGACCGCAAACTGTACGACTGAAATCTGAAACGATCAACCTCCGCCAAAACTGCAGCAGAAAGCACAAATCTAGAAGGAGATCGTCTACCCAAAAATACCAGTTAGTGTTTTGTTGTTTTGTTGGGTTTTGCTTGTCATTAGTAGTTACTCAAATTAGAAAAAAGAGAGAACAGGCATTGAAAATGCACACAGACAGACAGACAGACTAAACCAGACAGCAAAAATCAGTGTATTTGTGCCTTCTCCCTCCTCTTGCTGGATATCGATTACCGATTGACTAATTTGCCAATATTCTGGTTTCGTCTAGATCATATTTTGCTTTTTACAGCGTTTGTAATGCAAATGTTTTTTCTTTTAGAATCTGTGTCATGTTATAATATAATTCAGTCCAAGATTGTCAGACAAAAAAAATTCAGTGTGTCATCAAAGTGCAAAGTTTGACATTTGTTGTCAGTTCAAATTGTTCAATTCTCAAAACGTTAGTACGTACTAGTAGTACAAAACATAAATTGCGATTAAGATAATGAAAACATAATTATGAATTAACGACAAATTATCTGAGAAATAAGTAAGTTCAATATTAGTCAACTTTTTTTTGCCAAAAAAAGTCGATAATTTGTCTGTGCTTCTTTAGTTACAAAACTAGTTTAATTTGCAAGTGGGAAAATTTTAAAAGGTAGTTTGGCGCATTGCAAATGATTAAAATTAAACTAAACTCATAATTCTAAATTTTTTTATTTAACAGATTTATCAAAATTTTATTTTATTTTTGCGTGTAAAAATTAGTTTGAATAGTAAACAAACAAAAAGTAAATTAAAGTATGCAAACTTGTTAAAAGAACATCAGTTTACTTTTTGTCTAGATGAAAGTTTTACATAAGCACTCAAACTCAAATTGATAAGTTAAAATAAGCCGCCGGCCCAGACATTAATGTGTGTTAGCCGTGCACAGATAAAAACGGCGAGGTCTGGTGTCACTTGGCTCACCAAAAACACCCGCCGACAAGGGCCTCGAGAGCGGAGCGAGGGGGGCCCGAGTCGGTGGACGTTCACAGTGCCCAAATGTCGTCAGGGTGAGCCGCTGGCCAAACTTTTAAAAAATTTTAGCAGTGCACACTTAAGGTAGGAGTGAGCGAAACGAGCTCGACTGAGCCCTTGTACAATTGTAAAAAAATCTAATCAATACTAAAATTTTTTGTTATTTTAAAAGTTAATGGCAGTAAAATGGACGTTTTTAACCGCTTTAAAGGTGAAAAGTTTAAAAAATACGTTAAAATATTACGTGTTGACACATTTTCTACTTCTGGCCACGTTTGTAGTCAGTCAGTCAGTCAACCACTACGTAGGCAAACTGTCCATTTATTTGATAAGTAGCAGTAGTGCGTAGTTGAAAAACTAGAAATGCAAAGGTTTTTCCCACTGCCACCAATGATGCTTGGATGCCTTTATATTTGTGGTCCTTTTCCATTATTATTATTATTTGCGGTAATGCATACAATCGGTGGTATGCAGCCAACAAACAGACAAACCGACTATTCGCATGTTTGTCTTCAGTGATGATGGTTTTGGCAATTGAAGCAAAGACTGAACAGTGCAAGCAAGCAAAAGATTGGCACGCATTATGTTGTGAGCAGACAGACAAACATCAAATGTCGAAAAATGTGTGTTTGTGTGTGTATGTGTGTGTCGAAGAGAGAACAGCAGCAAAATCAAATTTAATTTGAAATTTAATTTGTTTAGTGATAAAGCTGACTACAACAGTTGTTTTTTAACTGAAATGCTAAGTTTAAAAAAATGAAAATTTTAAACTGGAATAAAAGCTGCACATCATGAAAAAATGTTACGATTTAGCACAAGTTGTTTTTGTTTTACTTTTTTAAACTACGTTTTTTAACTAAACTTGAACACTGGTCATCCGATTTTCTTGTGTGTCCATTTGAAACTAAAAAAAGTAAACCTGGTAAAAGTTACCTTAAAAATTTGCAAAAAAATAATAGTAAAGTTTAGTACAGTGTTCAGTGTGCAAACTGACTGACTGTGCCATTGGAATGCCAAGAATGCTAAAATACAAAAAATCTTTATCTTTAGTTTTTTAATCAACTTGCGCTTTCAATTTTTTAGTTTAAAAGTAAATGTTGATGTTAGAGTTGATTATACATTTTAAAACATTTCAAATTATAAACTTCATTTTTAAATAAAAGTTTGTTTACAATGATATATAGAAATTTACGTAAAAGTAAAATTTGCAATTTTAAAAATTACGGTTAGTTTAAAATAACTCAAGTTTCAATAATTTGATATTTTTTTTATTTTTTGGTGCAACATGTGCATTTTCAACAATTTCATTGGTGTGTCATTTTTGCAAACACTCATTAAACACAAATGATCAATTGAGCAGATAAATTGCTAACTTGGCGAAATGTGTCAATACTTTTTTGTTTTACACGTTTAAAATGACAATTGCTGTTTGTTAAATTAGGTAAAATTTTGCTGTCGTAAAAGCCAATTTTGCAATGTTAAGCAATTTGCTAGTTTACCACAGTTGCGGTAAAGTGGCTGACAGCTGCTACTGTGGTTGTTCAAAATAATCTATTTTGTAAATTTTAAAACGATTTTTACTAATAACAAGCAAAATTAAAGTAGTTTAGTGTAAAAAATCGCCATAAAATGTCATTTTTATTAAAAATTTTTTCATTTTAAGACAATCAAACACTCAAAATTTAAACAACAACTGGTTTTACTAAGTTTCAAACATGCAAAATCTGCCACTTGTGCAGAAGTGATTGTTTGTTACAGTTGCTATAGTGTGATGACGACAACCACACAACAAGTAAAAAACAGCAATGACAACAACAACACTGGCAAACAATCAACAGCAGAAACAGCAGTTGAAGTGTGTTGCACAACCGTTTACAATCCAATTCAAACAACCAAAAAATAAAAACAGCAGAAAAACACTCAAAAGCCAAAACAGCAAACAGAAAACAGCAAAAGCAGAAAAGTTGGCGGGCTAAAAAGCAGTACAGGAAAGCACACTGCTGAGCAAGTTGTGCTGTTAAAAATTAAAAAAAATGCGTACAATTAAAAAATAAAAACTAAATAAAAATAACTGATCAACAACACTAGCAGTGCAAAACCCAATAGACGGCAAATGTCAAAAGGGCAAAATACCAAAGTACCTAAGCTAAGCAGCTAAGCAGCCTAATAACGACCTAATAGCCGTCATTGACAAAAAACAGTCCCAGCAGCTTAATAGAACCAAAATTTGCTTCTTTCTTTCCTTTTCCCACAGAAAACAAAACAAAAACCGAAATGTGAACACTGACAGAAGAATGAAACACAATGAAAAAGAAATAATACACAAACACAACGAAAAAAAAGAGCAACACTAGTGTGTGAGTGTATGTGAGTGTGTGTGTGTGTGTGTTTGCCGACAGACAGACAGACAGACAGACAAACAGAATAAAGGCAGGCAGAAAATAATTAGCAACGGTCGTATTTGCAGTTGAATTATTAAAGTTGCCGCCGACGCCAAAGAAAAGCTGCGGTGGTCGAGTGCGCTAAGCCCTCTCTCTCTCTTTCTCCTTTCTTTTCTTTTTTTTCCACTGCAACTGTTGTTTTGTTTGTTCGTTTGCCTCCAATTGAACACACAACGACAAATTTTGCTGAGCAGCAGCAGGAGCAGCAGCAGCCGTTTCGGTTTACTACGCTTTTCCCGTTACTATTTCCCGCTAAAGAGAGGCACCGACCCTCTAACCGGTAAATTATTAATCCTTGCCAATAAAACGGCAGCGGCTGCAGCAGCAGTTGTAATCTACTTTCCTCGATTGTGGCTGTTGCTGCTGATGCTGCTGGCAACAAACAGTTGTTTTTCTTTTTTCCCTAATTTTGTCCATCACTTTGTTGCCCTACCCTCTTGTTCTCTTTTCTCTCTCTCTCTCTCTCTCTTTCTCTCTCTCTCTTTCTCTTTCTTCCTCTTTCAGTCAGTCAGTCAATCAATCAGCAACAGTCGTCTTCCAAAGATAATGATCGACTGCTGCTGCTGTTGTTGCTGCTGTCAACGCTGCTGCCAATTGACCTTGTTGTCGCTGTCACTGAGTTTGCAGTTACTTTGACAGCGACGCAAGCGACAGCTGCAGCGACAGTGGCAATGGCAGTTGCAGTAGCAGTTGTCACCACTGATGATGACGATAGAGAAGATGATAAAGTGAAAACGATGATCCGCAATAAAAATGATGATGATGATGATGGTGACAAAACACTGCCAACACAGTGCAGTTGTCAAATGCAACTTTTTTTTTGTTCTCACGTTCCACCTGATCGATGATGACCCAGTGGTGGTGGTGGTGGTGGTGGTGCTGTAGTTGGTGCAAATTGGCTGTCACCCCTGTCACCCTGTGCAATATGTCTTTTTGACGGTAATTTTGACAGTCTTTTTTGTTTCAGCATTTTTTGCTGTTGTCGCTGCTGTTAATGGCTAACATGGCTAATTTTGATGTGTAACTCCCTATCTTTTTTTCAATGCTACTGCCCGCTGGTTGAGCAGCCTTTTTTTCTACCTGGATAATAATTTAGTAACAGGAACAGCAGCAGCAGCAAAAGCAGCAGTCATCAATCACCGTGTGAAGGCGCTAAAAACTTTGCCTAAAACTTTATATCTTATTTTTTATCTATTTTTCATTATATGGTACTATCAAGGTGACAGCAACAGTAGTTGGCGGCGGCGGCGGCGGCGGCAGCAGCAGCAGGTAACTTTGCCAATTTAAACAATTTATCAAATTTTTTGTTTTTTGCTTTAAAAAATATTCCTGCATTCAAAACTGACTGATTACAACAGTCCATTTGCATATAGTGTGTGTGTGCTGCTTTGCGTTGTAATTATTTTAACCAGCGACTGTGTTTGTGTGTGTGTGTCAGTGCAAACAAAAATGCCACTTTTTGATGAGTGCCTACCTTGGCGTGCCTTGGCCGATTTGCATAATTGTTTTTTGTTTAACTGTTAAACACTAATAAATTTAAGGTTTTTGCTTCTTTGCAATAATTTTCAGTTTATCATTAAAATAAAATCTAAACCACTCATTTTTGCACTAACGTGTTCTGATGTGCATGCTACTGCTTAAACTGCTTTAGCTGTCGTCGTCGGCTTTTGCGTTTAGTTTTTTGCAGTTGAAACCGCTGCAGTTGCAGCTGCTTCTGTTGGTCATCGCGTCACGCATATCATTAATTAATACACTCCAGCGAGCAGCTTTGCAGTTTCTCTGGTTTTCCCTGCTTTTCCCCTTATAAACAGACATGACTGGTTTAATGAATAACCAGCAAATAACCGACAGAACCGAAAAGAAGAAAAAAAAAGAAAAAGAAGACAGGAGGAAGGAACAGAACAACAACAGCAGGATAGTTAGACGTGGAGCCAAAAATCCCGCTTGTTTGCTGCGGCTGCTGCTTGCCTGCCTAAATGTGTGTGTGTGTTGTGACACTGATAACTGGCACCGGTAGCAAACGAAGGGTTTGAGCAAGCAGGCAAGCAAAAGAAAGAAAAAAAGTGTACAGATTACCACAGTAAAAATAATAAAAACAAAAACAGCTAGTTTAGCTGGCGATGGCTATCAAATCGTTTGCTGCTGTTGCTGCTGCTGTTGCTGCTGTCAATGTGTGTTTAGTCGTGATACAGCCAAAAGTTAGAGGCAAGAACAATGAGGAACGAAAACGAAAGGATAAACTGAGAAACTTCCGCCAAATAGTGTGCTTTCACTCTGTGACACACAAAGTGGCCAATAAATCATTTTGCAGCAAACTGCTGTTTTTGTTATTTTTGCTGCTGCTTAACGCTAGCTGACAGTGAGTAATAGTCAAAGACGGTTAAAGATGTGTGTGTGTGTGTGTGTCACAGCAGTGCCCTGCTAAAAGGATTTTTGTTGACTAGCCAAACTTTGCCCACTGTTTGCCCACTAACGCTAGTTTTAATTATCAGTTAGAGGTCAACAGATTGAAGATAACGTGAAAGGGTTAATAACAACGATAATAGATTTAAAGTGTTTTTAAATTGCATTTTTCGAGCATTGAATTAAATTTGAAAGCGTTTAAAAGAAACAGTTAAAAATTTGCATTTGGCCTTTTGCCACCGGATTTAAATTAGGAACTCTTAACAGTGTCTGCCGTTGATTCAAAACAACTTAAAATTTAATTTCCGGCAAATTTCAAGTTTAACTGTGTGTTAGAAAAAGTAAATTAAAACTTGGTCATTTACTTGTTATAGTAAGTTACGGAATATTTAAACCAATAAATAATTAAAAAAGTTAAAATTGTGACAAATAAAATAGATTTAAAAATACATTTCAAAAAATGCTAAAATTTTTTTGAGATGTTACATTAGCAGTTGCAACAGCAACAAAAAAGAAATAAATGTCAAACTGAAAAAAACGCAAAAAGGAAAGAGGGGAAGAGGAACAACACACTTATACACTAAAAATGTTTGCAAATCAACATTCAACAAAACACTGACTGACAAGCAAACTGCTTAAGGGCAAATGTAAGCTCTTTCCTCGTTTTTTCAGCTCGATTAGACCCAAGCAATCTAATGCTGCTGATTATGAAGATTTAGTTCAATCCTTTTCAACGTAATTTTATTAGAGTTAACAGCCTTAATCATCAACATTATTACCAAGTAGTCTGTATAGGTCAAAGATCGTCGATGTGTGTGCGTGTGTGTGTGTGTATGTGTGTTGGCGGTGATCGATTGAGGGTGAGAAGCAAAAACTGCCGCAAAATTTGCAATGGCTGCTTGCTCTCTTGTTCTATTGCCGAGGTGTGCACTGAATACCAATCACACACAAACGCAAACACCCAAAAAACGGCTCAATTGTCGCCTTTATCAGAAATTTTTTTATTGCTTGTTTTTAGTGCGAGTTGTGCTTAAACCTGTGCACAACATCTGTTTGTCACAGCATTTCAGCATTTACCTTTTTTTAACTAAAAAATCAAATATTGACGTTAAACTTTTTTTGCATTTTAAAAATTGAATACTTAAGAGAAAAAAAGAACGTGTTACAAACAAACTCAATGCAAAATTTTGCAGTGAAGTAAACGGCCAATAGTAAAACAAAAATTGAAATAAAACAAAATTCTTGTTTCATAGTTGATTGAGATAAATGACATTGGGATAGTAGTGGTGATGAGATGCAAAAAGGGGAACATTTTGAGCACTGAATGATAAAACTCATAACAACAGCACAGCACACAAAAACTGGCATAAAAAGAAGTTGGAAGATAATAAAAACAACAAACAATGGCTGCAAGCTGAAAAGCAGGAGCACAGACTAGGTTTTGCCAGCTAGTCACTAAAAAGACTTGAATATACTTTCTATTCATCACATCACACACACACAAATAAAAAAACACTGCTTCAAGGCGGATTTGCATAGTCCTGAAAAAAGAGGCATGCACTTTTCCTTTTTCAAATAATATTTAGTCTCATCTTATAAATGAAAAATATGAGTGCAAAAGTGTGCCACAGTTAAAAACAGTGAGAAAATATATTGTTATTTTCCTAGATTAAAAAACACAGTTTTTTCATAAAAAAATTGCAATTTAAACTTTTCGTTATGTTTTACATGAAAAATGATGCATTTTAATTTTAAAATTATTTTTATTAAAAAAATGTCTACAAAATGCAGTTTGATGACTGTGTGTACACTTTTTGCAGTCTTATCTCTGAGGTTATTGCACTCATCTGAGGAACTGCTGCGTCCTCTTTTTTTCCGCTGAAAAAGTGCCTTTCCATCTTGATTAAGGTGCATTAGTGTGGTTTCAGGCAAAACTACTGCTATCCCAAGCAAAAGCATCCTTTGGGAACTGGGCTTTGGCAAACCTTTTTCGCAGTGTAGGCAAGCAAACTATGAAGGCAACAGCAAAAACTGTAACAAATTGCAAATTTGTTTAGCTTTTTCTATCTTTCTTTTTCGCTTTAAATCAATCATCTGAATCACTGATGAAAACTTAATTTTGTCAAAATTAAATTCAATACTGTAGATTCAACTACTATTTAACTAAAAATTAAATTTAAAAATTGCTTTTAATTTTAACATAAAATTAAAAATGTTTTATTAATAAATGCGTAACATGTTGCTGGAAAAAGTAATGAATGGTTTTAAAAGTAAAATACTAGAAAAACCTTGAAAAATTGTTTTTTATTGTTGCAGTTTTCACAACAACCCTTATTTTAAATAGCATTATTTTTACGTTTACAACAGCTTCCCGTTGTTATCAGCTAAAAACCAACTGCTTTTTTGCAAAAAATAGAAAATAAATGAAAATAAATGATGGGCGCAGTTCATAGCCAATTGAGCACACATAAATATGTTTCCTTTTTTTTAAAACCTTTTTATAAAAATGACTTTGATTGCAAATGTGTGAACAGCAGAAGCAGCAACAGCAACAACAGTAAAAAATCGTTTTTCATTCTAGTTGAGGTAAATCTAATCTAAAATGTTGCCAGTTACTACTAAACTGAAAAAGCAATGCCAATGATGACGATAATGATGGTGGTAGTAGTGGTCTCAAAAAGAGGGACACAAACAATATTCAACTGCAAATTTGTGAAATCGAGAATCTTGCCGTTCTTTTCTACTGGTGCACACTTTTGTGAGCACCGCTGCTTCTTGCCAGCACGACAAAGACGATAAATAAAGAAAAAGAAAAAATGTTAAAAAGAGGACAACTTTTACTTTTAAGGGTGGCTCAGTTTTCCACTCGTTTCTGCTCTTAACTTTTCCACAGTTTTTTCAGTCTTTTTTCTCTGCATCACTTGCATCACCGTAATGATGCAGTTAAATATTTTTGCCGTTTTCTGCTGCTGCTGCTGTTTGAGGCGCTGAATGCAAAAGAACTCTGCGCGGCAAAAGAGTGCGTTGAGCTGCATCCGAAAGCAGTTTCCCTGTCTTGCTTTTTTACATTACGCTTTTTGCCATTTTTTCTTTCTTTCCTTTGCTGATGCCACTGTCGCCCCGCAGTTCATGCACATACTCACACACACACACACACAGCAAACGCAGCAAAAATGTAAATGGAGCAAAAAAGTATGATGATTGCAGACAAACTCAGAAAAAGTGTGTACACGCGCGCCCGCGCGCGCCCTCACACCAAAGTTTGAATGAACAAATGAAAACGAGCTTTTAGCAGCGAAAAGCTACAGTCAGCAAAAATCTGTTTAAGTGTACAGGTTTTTTATTTTAGTATTGTTTTTAGGCAAACATGAAATGAGATCTGAGGTGACTAAATGTAAATGAACTGTATTTAACTTTTTAAATTTGAGATTTTTACTTGAGCAAGTTTAAGTGTCAACTCAATGAATATCGTCACTAAAATAACTGAAAGTTTGATATGGAAACTTTTGCCATAAGTGAGACGATGTCTGTTGTTCTGGTCCATTTGACTATCAAATACTGCCCCTTAAATTATTGTCTTTCTGTGTGAGTGTGTGCGGAGCAAATGTGTAAGACAATGCTTTGAAATAGCAGAAATGGACGGACCAATTCCAAACGTTCCACTGAAGAAATTTATCATTTTTTTCTTTTCAGATTAAAAAGGGAAAACGGCAAACAGAAAAAACGAAGGAAAACTAAGTAAAAGAAATTGCAAATAGAAAATTGATACGACCTACAAACAAACACTGATCACCAGAAACCAAAGCAGACAAAAATGGCAATCATTTTGCTTGCCATTTGCAATGAAATGTAATAATTGCTCATAACTGCTACTACTACTATTTACTTGTATTTATCTTGTGTCTTGTGTGTGTTTTGTCTTTTGATGTCCGCTATTATAGGTGGTGTCACAGTGTGTCTGTGTGTCAAACAACAGCAGTGACAGGCAAGATTAAACTTGAAAAGGAAAGGAAACAGAACTGAACTAAACTGAATAGATGCAGCAAAAAGTGATGCAGCAGTGACCAAATAAACTAGCCTCTAACACACGTCGGGCAAATCGGCAAATGTATCATCTTTCCTCTTCTTCTGTCTAGCTGTGATGATAGTTAGTATATTACTGCTGTTGCTGCTGCTGTTGCTGTCAGGCATCAAAAACAGACACTAACAAACAAGAGAACAGAAAATGTTTTGTTTTTGATCTGTTCAGTGGTGACAGTTTATTTTATTTGTTTGTTAAAGAAAAAAATATAATTAATTAAAATCGCAGATAAAAATGAAAGTTAGATTACAAGTTTATGATTGAAACTGTTTAAATGTTTAAGTTTGCATTTGTTTGCAATATCAGTTTGCTCTTTATGGAAACAACGTCAAAAAACTTTAAATGAGCAGCAAAACTGAATAGCGTTAAAGTAAACACTAATCATCAATTGAAGACACACACACACTCACACTTTACATCCTACATGACAACAACAAAGTACTCCTCATTGTCAAGTGGTAGTAGTGATCACCCGGGTGATGATGATGATGCAATGATGCAATGACGCAATGGCATCAAGTGCCCAGACAAAGGAAAAACACAGTGTTGACAGTGTCTACAGAGCAAAAATGCGCACTTCTCCTACATTTCTACTTCGCTGTTCAGGTTACAGGGAAGAGAGAATTTGTGCTGTGTTCTGTTCTGTTGTGGGGAAGAAAAAGAAAACAGCTGACAGTTTCAGTGCTGATGCTGCTTCTGCTGATCGTCAGACAGACATTTTTCCCGGGCAACAGCAAAATGAAAAAAAGAAGGACGAAAAGAGCAGAGAGAAGAAAACAGTGTAGCCCTACTTACACTTTTAGTGTACCTCTCTCTCTCTCTCTCTCTCTCTCTC